>FWPV01007305.1_pt1 | contig 20232 bp, 11 predicted proteins | sample 2228371 | NCBI WGS metagenome assembly FWPV01 (sample SAMEA103939776, study PRJEB20133) | metagenome | reverse complement strand
GAATAACAATCCGGATGATGAGGCAGCTCCGCAGAGTACCATTGATGCCACAGGCGACGATATTCATGGTTTCGATGACGAACAGGGCGTGACCCTTCCTGCCAGTATGCAACGCGGCCAACCGCAAAACATCACTATCAATTTTCAGAGTGCGAATGGCACACCAATCTATATTCGTGGTTGGTTCGACTGGGATGGTGTAGGTGGTAATCCACCGCAGTTGTTGATAGATGAGACCATATCAACAGGTTCTGGTTCGATCACCAGATCAGTCACACCACCTGCTGGGAGTGGGTCCAATCCTGGCTACGCTCGCTTTCGCGTCGGCAAGACACAAAATATGACCTTTGGTGGCGTCTACCCGGATGGAGAAGTGGAAGATTACGCATTTCAGGTCACTGCTTCCCAAGAATTCGACTTCGGTGATGCCGGGGACGGCTACCCGGTCACCTTGGCCGAAAACGGCGCGCGTCATGTGGCCGGAACATTGCGTCTGGGTTCAGCCCTAACAGACACCGAAATCGATGGCACCCATAGTATTAACGCAAATTATGACGATATTAACGGTACCACACCAGACGACGAAGACGGTGTGCTTCTTATGGGTGCCGATGCTAACGGCCAAACACTCTTTCGAAACACTATTTATGCTTTTCAGGTTATAGCCAGCGGCAATGGTTTTCTTTATGCTTGGATTGATCTGGATGGCACACCCGGCTGGCAAAATAATGCCACAGATTATATCGCTCAAGGCATGCCGGTATCGGCGGGAACCAACTGGGTGGTATTTACTGTACCAACAACCGCTCCCCTCGGCCAAACCTATGCTCGTTTTCGCATCAGTGCTACACAAATTGGCACTCCCGCACCAACCGGCGAATGGGCTACTGGTGAAGTGGAAGATTATGCTCTCACAATTGCTGCCGAACAGACCACCTGGGATTATGGTGATGCCCAGGCTCCAGCCAGTCCGAGACATCATACCTATGCCGGTGTGAGCTTGGGCAACAATGGGCTGGATGAAGAAGCTACCGCCTATGCCAGCGCCACAGCCAACGGCGATGATACCCAGGGGCTGATTGCTGATGACGAGGAAGGTGTGACGACAAGCGGCTGGCAAGGCACTCTACCAGTAACCGTCATTCGCAGCGCCAGCACGCAAATAACGGTGAATGCCAATGTGGCTGGTTATTTGAATATGTGGGTGGATCTCAACGGCGACGATGTTTTCTCACCCAGTGAGAGAGTGGCCAGTGATCAATTATTGAACGTTGGCTCTAATACAGTAACCTTCAGTACTCTAGGTGCAGTTAACAACGCCCGTGGGCACAATTTCGTGCGCCTGCGCTTCTGCACGGCTCCGGGTGTCGCCATCGATCCGGCCGCTTCTGGCAGCAATCCAGCAGCCATGGATGGAGAGGTGGAAGATTATAGTGTGCGATTTACAGATCCAACACAGTACGACTTTGGCGACGCTCCGGCCAGTTATGGGACGAACACGGCCAGTCATGTGATCCCTGCCAATCCGGTGTTGTATTTGGGTACAGTGCCGCCAGATGCAGAGGCAACTCCGTCGGCACCCTTGGATGGTACAGGAGATGATGTGACAGGTGTAGATGACGAAGAAGGGGTGACGTTGCCGGTTCGGGTGGTACGAGGCACAGCGGCCAACTGGACGATCGCCTTTACCAAGCCGAGCGGTACGGCGTATTTGCGAGGATGGTTCGACTGGAACCGCAATGGCGTATTTGATTCGGACGAGTTGATGGTGGATGAGGTGTTGACGACACAAGCCAGTCCGTTGGTGGTGGGTGTCTCCTGTCCGAGTGGGGCGTCTTTGGGGACCAGTTATGCGCGATTTCGAATCAGCAGCACCTCAGCAATGACGGCGGTGGGGGCATACGGAGATGGAGAGATCGAGGATTACGCGATGGTGATCGAGGAGGCGGCGCAATATCAGCGTGATTTTGGGGATATACCGGCCAGTTATGGGACGGCAACAGCGTGGCATTTGGTGCCGTCGGCCTCGGTGTATTTGGGCACGGTGCCGCCCGATGCAGAGCCAAGTCCGAATACGCCATTGGATGGTACTGGGGATGATGTGACGGGTAGTCCGGATGATGAGGATGGTGTGACGGTGCCAGTGTTGAGTTGTAGTGGTCCGAATAACTTTGTAGTGAGATATGCCAAGCCGGTGGGACGAGAGGTATACATTCGTGGATGGATCGATTGGAATCGAGATGGAGACTTTACCGTATCCCCTGGTGTATATGATCAGGATGAATTGGTGGTGGATGTGACGATTCCGGCGTCCAGTGGGTCAGGTACTCAGACATTCAATATACCGGTCTCTCCTGCGGCGGGCAATGGTGGTGCAAGTTTTGCGCGCTTCCGCATCAGCAGTGTTCGCGCCAGTGGTGGCTTGCTCCCTGACTTTGGATATGATGACGGCGAGGTAGAGGACTATGCCATCGACATACCGAACTGCAATATACAGTACGACTTTGGCGACGCTCCGGCCAGTTATGGGACGAACACGGCCAGTCATGTGATCCCTGCCAATCCGGTGTTGTATTTGGGTACAGTGCCGCCAGATGCAGAGGCAACTCCGTCGGCACCCTTGGATGGTACAGGAGATGATGTGACAGGTGTAGATGACGAAGAAGGGGTGACGTTGCCGGTTCGGGTGGTACGAGGCACAGCGGCCAACTGGACGATCGCCTTTACCAAGCCGAGCGGTACGGCGTATTTGCGAGGATGGTTCGACTGGAACCGCAATGGCGTATTTGATTCGGACGAGTTGATGGTGGATGAGGTGTTGACGACACAAGCCAGTCCGTTGGTGGTGGGTGTCTCCTGTCCGAGTGGGGCGTCTTTGGGGACCAGTTATGCGCGATTTCGAATCAGCAGCACCTCAGCAATGACGGCGGTGGGGGCATACGGAGATGGAGAGATCGAGGATTACGCGATGGTGATCGAGGAGGCGGCGCAATATCAGCGTGATTTTGGGGATATACCGGCCAGTTATGGGACGGCAACAGCGTGGCATTTGGTGCCGTCGGCCTCGGTGTATTTGGGCACGGTGCCGCCCGATGCAGAGCCAAGTCCGAATACGCCATTGGATGGTACTGGGGATGATGTGACGGGTAGTCCGGATGATGAGGATGGTGTGACGGTGCCAGTGTTGAGTTGTAGTGGTCCGAATAACTTTGTAGTGAGATATGCCAAGCCGGTGGGACGAGAGGTATACATTCGTGGATGGATCGATTGGAATCGAGATGGAGACTTTACCGTATCCCCTGGTGTATATGATCAGGATGAATTGGTGGTGGATGTGACGATTCCGGCGTCCAGTGGGTCAGGTACTCAGACATTCAATATACCGGTCTCTCCTGCGGCGGGCAATGGTGGTGCAAGTTTTGCGCGCTTCCGCATCAGCAGTGTTCGCGCCAGTGGTGGCTTGCTCCCTGACTTTGGATATGATGACGGCGAGGTAGAGGACTATGCCATCGACATACCGAACTGTCAACAACAAATCGAATACGACTATGGCGCTGTGGGTGTTCTGCCAGATGCGCGACAACGCATCAATGACCAAGTCGGTCCATTCATCGGTACCGCTCCGGATGCAGAAGCTGGGGCTGTTGATGGTTCGGAGGATGATGGTCTTACCTTCAGCAACACCGATCCGAATCAGCCCTGTCAGCTGGATGTCGTGGTCTTTAATAATTCTGGTGCAACGGCCTATCTCAGCGTTTGGTTTATCGAACCTGGTGAAATCATCGGCAGTGTGCGGACGGTGCCATCTTTGCCGGCGCCTCAGATGCTGACGTTCAATTTCACCACGCCCAACGGCATGATCGGCGACACCTACTGGATGCGCTTCATCATCAGCTCCTCGGTGAATGACGCTAGCGTGCCGGGCAATGCGCTGTCGGAGAACTATGGTGAAATCCAGGATTATTTGCTGGAATTGACGCCGGTGGAATTGACCTCCTTTACGGCGGTGGCTTTCAACGGCATGGTACGGCTGGAGTGGCGTACCCAATCGGAAACGGATAATCTGGGATTCCACATCTTCCGCAGTGAGACGGAGAGAGGTGACTATGCGCAAATTACCAAATCCATGATTCCAGGCGCCGGTTCTAGTACGAGCGAACATCGTTATGTCTATGACGATCGCGACGTCGAACCAGGAAAGCTCTATTACTACAAGCTGGCCGACATCGATTACAGCGGTCGCATGACGTTCCATAGTCCGATCAGTGTCCAGACCAGTTCGCCTGTGGATTATGTTCTGGAGCAGAATTATCCGAACCCATTCAATCCGGAGACGAGGATCAACTTTAGTCTCAAACAAGGTGGTTTTGTCAAGTTGTCGGTATATAACCTCAGAGGACAGGAAGTGCGGACACTGGTGGCTGAGACTTTAAATGCTGGTGCTCATTCGGTGATCTGGAATGGTACCGATAATAATGGCAGAATCCAGCCCAGTGGCACTTACCTGTACAAACTGCAGGTCAATGGGTTTGAAGTGATGAAGAAGATGGAGTTTTTAAAATAACTCCCAACCAACCTAAAACCTCTGCGCCCCCAACAAAAGGGGCGCAGAGCCTATTCCTACCCCAAAATTCGATCGCAGGATTTTCGCAAACAATAACCCCCTGTCGGGGCTCCCCTTCCCCGGCAGGGTTTTTTATGACGCCAATCGTCAACACGTGTAACCAGGTGCCCGATACTAAATCTTTATGTACGAATAGGATTCTTTATTAAATTGCCAATCAAATTCAAAAATCCCTCCCCAAAGGTAATGAGATTGAGCATGCCACAATCCTTAACACAGAATCCGGGGTAAGAATATTCTTTTAGGCCTTCTATTTTTATTTTAGTTAGCTGGCGACGGTGGTTTTGATACTATACCAGATTTAGATTATTCTTTTAGCCTGCTATTTTCATTTTAGCTCCTACGACCGCTATTTTCAAGAAATACCTTGACAAACGATCAATAAATTGCTAAAATATATCAAACGAACCTGCTCATGAGGTGAACGTGAAAAAATCTTTTTATAGCTTATCTTTTATCAGCGTCTTTTTGCTTTTTGGGCATTGCGCCCATCATCGCAGCGGTACGGTGACCATTTTGCATACCAACGATATGCACTGTCAATACACTCCCATGCCAGCTGTGTGGGTGCAAAAGACGCCCAAACCCGAAATCGGCGGTATGGTGGCGCTGGAGTACCATATCCGTAAGGCTCGTGAGAAGCACAAGTCCGTGCTTTTATTGGATGCCGGCGACATCATGACCGGTACCCCCCTCGCCAAAATGGAAATAGATGGCACGTGGGGCGGTGGCTTTGTTAAAATGATGAACCGCATCGGGTATCACGCCATGACCATCGGCAATCACGAATTCGACGATGGTCAGGAAAATCTCCAGCGACTCATTCAACTGGCGCACTTTGATGTGCTCTGTGCCAATCTTTTCAAAAATGGCCGACTGGTGGCGCCCAAACCCTATGCCATCTATAAAATCGACGGCTTGCGCATCGGTGTCATCGGTGTGACGTTGATGGAACTGTTCGAGATGACCGCGAAGAAAAACCTCGATGGCATCCATGTCGAAGAGCCCGCACCGATCGTTCAAAAGATCATCGACGAAATCGATGCCAAGACCGATCTCATCGTGCTGCTCACCCATCAGGGGGTGGATGCAGACATGGAGTTGGCGCTGCGGCTTCGCAATGCCGATGTCATCGTCGGCGGCCACAGCCATACTCGCCTGAATGAACCCATCCAAAAGAATGGCATGCTCATTGTCCAAGCCGACAACAAGACCCGATACCTCGGTTGCCTGACTCTGCAGATCGCCAATGGCCGGGTGATCGGACATGAGTATCAACTGATTCCTACATGGGTGGATAGTGTTCGTTCCCCTGATGCAGAGATGGAGCAGATGGTCGCCTCCATCAAACAGCAGGTGGATCAGGAATACGGCCGCAGCATCGGTACTTTGAAAACCGACTGGACGCGCAATAGTAGAGGAGAATCTAATCTCGGCAATTTCATCGCTGATGTCATGCGAGCGACCACCGGCGCCGATTTCGCCGTCATCAACAGTGGTGGCATCCGCAAGGATATGGCGGCTGGTGCCATCAAAAAAGTCGATATCATCGAAATTTTGCCATTTACCAATTACATTGTTACTTTTACCTGTACTGGGGAGGAACTAAAAAAGCTGATTCACAACAATATCAAATCAGCGCTCAAAGGCGATGAGGGCATCTTGCAAGTGTCAGGATTGCGTTATGAATACCGCATGCGGCCGGGTGGCGGATTCAATATCCTTTCTGCTACTATTAACGGAGAACCCATAGAGGATACAAAAACCTATATCGGTGCCACCGTAGATTTTGTGTTGCATGGCCAGGCAGAACGCTATTTTGGATTTTCTCCACAAGGCAAGAGCGAAAATACTAATTTATTACTTTCCGATGTGGTGATCGATTATATCAACAAGAATCCACAAATTTCTGCAAAAATCGAAGGGCGCATCAAGCAGGTGGAGGATTAAAAAATCGACCTATCAAATGGCTGGCCAGAGGGGAGAAAGAAAAAAGTTTTCGGTCGCTGCTAGTAAAATAGTCGATTCAATGACAACAAAAGAAGGATAAAAGATAATCATTACATCACAGAGAAGATTTTGCTGGGGCCAGAAAAAGTCACCAGTCAATTCATCCGTGCGAGAATAAGCTGAAATGGGGGGCAGCCGGTCATACTGGCCGAATGATCCATAAGAGCTATACCCAACCCTCAGATACTGTTTAAAAAGTTCATAGCGAGTGTGAGATCGCGTTTTAAGAAAGTAATCAAAAAATATCCGAAAAATCATTAAGATATGAAGGATTTTGTCAATATGATCATGAGGGAAAAATTTTAGGAGGCAAGCATGAAGAGAATAATCATCCATTCCTCTGTCATCATCACCCTCCTGCTGGTTGCATGGATGATCTCCTGCGCGGTCAATCCGGTGACTGGCAAGCGTGAGTTGATGCTCCTTTCCGAAAACGATGAAATCGCCTTGGGACAACAGACTGATCAGGAGATCATTGACACCTATGGACTGTATCAGGACGCCAAACTGACTGCTTACATCGATCAGATCGGGCAAAAGATGGCACGGATCGGACATCGGCCGCAGCTTAAGTTTCATTTCAAAGTACTAGACACGCCAGTGATCAATGCCTTTGCGGTGCCTGGGGGGTATATTTATATCACGCGCGGTATTCTCGCCTATCTGAATGATGAAGCGGAACTGGCAGGAGTGATCGGTCACGAGATAGGACATGTAAACGCCCGACACACAGCACAACAATATAGTAAAATCCAACTGGCACAATTGGGTTTGGGGCTCGGTATGATCCTTTCTGAAGATTTCCGCAAATATGCCGGACTGGCGCAATTCGGTGTTAGTATGCTTTTTCTAAAGTTTAGCCGCGATAACGAGCGAGAAGCCGACAAATTAGGAGTGGATTACTCGACCAAAGTGGGTTATGACGCCAGCCGTATGGCGGACTTTTTCGAAACATTGGAGCGATTATCCGGCGGTTCGGCGCAGAGTGGTTTGCCCGATTGGTTTTCCACCCATCCCAATCCGGAGGACCGCATTGGCGCGGTAAAACGCCGAGCCGCTAAACTGCAGGCGCAGATGCCGGGCACTACCTTTGCTGTCAATCGCGAAACATATCTGCGCACCGTGGACGGCATCCTCTTCGGAGAGGATCCTCGGCAAGGGTATGTGGAAGGCAATACTTTCTATCATCCCACCTTACGGTTCTCGTTCTCTGTGCCTCAGGGGTGGACGCTAAACAATACCCCACGACAGGTGCAGATCATCTCGCCACAAGAGGACGGAATGATTTTATTTGCGCTGGAGAATGGTACTTCGCCGCAGGCAGCGGCGCAAAAATTCCAGCAAAGCGCCAAGGCTAGAGTACGAGCTTCGGATGCTCTCTCCATCAATGGCATGCCAGCGCAGAGGATGCTTTGCGACGTTCCTACCGACCAGGATACTTTGGCGGTGTTGTCCTATTTCATTCAAAAGGAAAATAACGTTTATTTCTTCCATGGCGTCAGCGTACCAGCGAAATATAACGCCTATCAATCCCAATTTGTGGCCACTGCTGGACAGTTCAAGCCATTGACCGATAGTCGTTATATCAACGTACAACCGAGTTATATGCACGTACGCAGCGTGTCAGCCGCCAACACCTTATCAGCCATCCTGCAACAATGGGGCATACCCTCCGATAAAGTGGAAGCGCTGGCTATTATGAATGGCATGAAAGCCACGGATCAGGTGCCGGCTGGTACGTTAATAAAAATAGTTGGCAAATAATTGCGATTAGGGGTTTTTAAAAATTTGTAATCATCCAGCGAGCCGTGGAATAAACGCCAAAGCTTTTTCGATTGGTTCGACGGTAGGGGCCATCTCTTCAAAGGAAAGGATAAAAAAAAATGGGCTTGAGCGAAAATTTCTGAAGCCCATTTTCACAATAGAGCGATGGTTTCAATTAGTTTTCGTTTTCAATTGGTTCTGTTTTGGTTGATTCATCGGCATCTACATCATCACCACCGTGATGGACATCGATAAATTCCAATGCCTCACCCTTTTTGCGCACGCGGATGAAACTGCCATCGCCAAAACGCCCCTTGAGTAATTCTTCGGCAATGGGATCTTCGATGAATTTTTGGATGGTGCGTCTTAAGGGTCGAGCGCCGAATTGTGGATCAAAACCGCGGTCGGCGAGGAATTCCTTGGCGCCTTTCGACAGTTCGATCATGATATTGCGATCCGAAACCTTGGATAGCATTTCGGCGATGACGATATCGATGATCTTCAACATATCGTCGCGATTGAGTTGTCGGAAAACCACAATATCATCGACGCGGTTGAGAAATTCGGGATTAAAGACATGTTTCACTTCTTCGATCAATCGCTCGCGCATGCTTTCGTAATCGGACTCTTCATCTGATTTTGCAAAACCGATGCCACCGCCTTTGGTGATCTGCCTTGCGCCGATGTTGCTGGTCATGATCAGAACAGTATTCTTGAAATCGACTCGTCGGCCGAGGCCATCGGTCACATGACCGTCATCGAGGATTTGTAATAGAATATTGAATACATCCGGATGAGCCTTTTCGATTTCATCAAAAAGCACTACCGAGTAAGGATGCCGCCGCACTTTTTCGGTCAGTTGTCCCCCTTCTTCGTAACCCACATATCCTGGCGGAGCGCCCGTGAGACGCGAAACGGCAAATTTTTCCATGAACTCCGACATATCGATGCGAATCAGAGCATCTTCTTTTTCGAATAGATATTTGGCCAACTCTTTAGCCAGTTGGGTTTTACCGACGCCTGTTGGTCCAAGAAAGATGAACGATCCGATGGGTCGATTGGGATCTTTTAAACCGGCGCGGGTGCGTTGAATGGCGCGACTCAGCATATCGATGACCCGATCCTGGCCGATGATGCGTTGTTTCAGTGCCTGGCTCATCGTCAATAAACGGTCGGATTCCGATTGTGCGACTCGCTGCACCGGAATGCCGGTCATCATCGCCACCACTTCGGCCACATCTTCCTCAGTCACACGGGCAAAAGAAGACTCTTGTTCGTCGTTCCAGCGTTTTTTACAGACTTCCAGTTCTCTTAACAATGTTTTTTCACGATCGCGGAGGATGGCTGCTTTTTCAAAGTTTTGTGATCGCACCACGGCATCTTTTTCCATTCGCACTTTTTTGATCTGCTCTTCCAGTTCGGTGATGTCCTTTGGCACCACGATATTGGCCAGATGTACCCGCGCACCAGTCTCGTCCATCACATCGATGGCCTTATCCGGTTGATAGCGATCGGTGATATAGCGATCGGAAAGCTTGACGATGGCGCGAATAGCAGCGTCGTCGTAGCGCACCCGATGGTGGTTTTCGTAGCGACTTTGCAGGCCGCGAATGATGGCGAGCGTTTCCTCCAGATTGGGCGGATCGACCATGACTTTTTGAAATCGTCGCTCCAGAGCTCCATCTTTTTCGATATATTGACGGTATTCATCCAGGGTCGTTGCGCCGATGCACTGCAATTCGCCTCGGGATAGAGCAGGCTTGAACATGTTGGAGGCATCCAAAGAACCGGAGGCGCCCCCAGCGCCGACAATCGTATGCAACTCATCGATGAAAAGAATGATATCGCGCGTTTTGACCAACTCGTTCATGATAGCTTTCATGCGCTCTTCGAATTGACCGCGATATTTGGTGCCAGCGACGATGGCGCCCAAGTCGAGGGTGATGACACGCTTGTTGTGTAAAATGCGCGGTACTTTTTTCTCTATGATCCGCAGAGCCAAACCCTCGGCAATGGCCGTCTTGCCTACACCCGGCTCGCCAATGAGGACCGGATTGTTCTTCTTCCGGCGACTGAGGATTTGCGCCACGCGTTGGATTTCTTTCTCTCGGCCAATGATCGGATCTAGCTCACCCTTTCGCGCCATCTCCGTCAAGTCGCGACCAAAATGATCCAACGCCGGCGTCTGCGATTTCGGCTGTGATGTTTCCGCGTTAGCCTGGTTTCCTGAACTCCCCTGCAGAATGCGCAGTAACTCTTCGGAAACGGCTTCGTACGTAACACCGAAACTTTTTAATATTTGTGCTGCAAGACCTTCCTTTTCTTTTACCAACGCTAACAAAAGATGCTCTGTGCCGATGATATCCGACTTGTGGCGATCAGCCTCCATGTAGGCGCTTTTGAGAATTTTTTCAGCGCGTTTGGTAAAGGGAATATTGCCCACCGTCATGGTATCGCCAGAAACGCGCCCTGCATCTTCCACCGCACTCTTGATTTCATCCAGATCACAGCCCAGGGCGTGCAATATCTCGATGGCAACACCTTCCCCTTCACGAATAAGACCCAATAACAGATGCTCGGTGCCGATATAGTCGTGTCCCAAACGCAAAGCCTCATCGCGTGCAAATTGGATGACCATTTGGACACGACTGGAAAAGTTATTTTTCATCTATTTCTCCATAATCTGTATCAAATTGATGATGAATCACTCTGTCTTTTAATAGTGGACTAGCTCAAGTAAAATTCGAATGCCCGGCTGTTTAGGGTTTCGAAAATAGAAAATCGATTGCCTTTGAGACAGGTGTCCATGAATTTTGACATCCCTCCTATTATTGGTTCTCATAAAAAGTAATTTTAGCCTAATATAATCAATTAATTATAATTATGTCCCTTTTTGCCCTACTTTGTTTTCTACAAAGATTTTCAAATATCATGCCATTCTATTTAAAGATAAGGAACTCTATGCAAATTGTCAATTTGAAATTTTCGACTTGGCCAGACCATCTTTTTTTCAACATAGGTTAATTTTTGGATAGATGATGATGGCGGTTTGAAATTGGCTGATTGAAAGAGGACATCCTTGAGCTTTAGAGTTTGCGGTTGCGAAGTACTTTACCATCGAACAATTCGATGATCCGGTCGGATTGTTCGGCCAATTCGCGATTATGGGTGACGATGATCAATGTTTGTCGTAGTTCGCGGCTGAGGCGCCATAGGAGCTCATGAAGGGCTTGCGCCGATTGCATATCCAGATTGCCTGAGGGCTCGTCTGCCAATACCAGGCGCGGCCGATTGATCAAGGCCCGCGCCACGGCTACTCTTTGTTGTTCGCCACCGGAGAGCTCTCGCGGCCGATGGTGCGCGCGTTGGCTCAAATCCACCCATGCCAATAACTCTTCTCCCCTTCGATACAGCGATTTTTGTTCCTGGCCGCCGATCATGCCGGGCAGGATGATGTTTTCCAGTGCCGAAAATTCGGGTAAGAGGTGATGGAACTGGAAGACGAAACCTATGGTACGATTACGGTAAAAGGCCAATTTGACATCGTCGAAGCGGTGAATGTCTTCACCATCGATCTCGACCCGTCCCCGATTGGGACGATCCAGCGCGCCGATGATGTGTAAAAGCGTGCTCTTGCCCACCCCTGATGGCCCGACCACGGCGACGATTTCGCCCTCTTCTACATCAAAGTCCACACCCTTTAAAACCGGCAACCAACCCGAACGACCAGTCGGATAACTTTTATGTAAGTCGATTACTTTTAAAATGGGATCATTCATAACGCAAGGCTTCCACCGGGTCTAATTTTGCTGCATGGGCCGCCGGATAAACAGAGGCCACAAAGGTGATGACTATCGCCGCGGCGCTGATCATGGCAAAATCACTCCATTTCATCAGCACCGGCAGCCAGCTGATGATATAAACATCTGATGGGAGCGCAAACCAACGATAGGTCTGTTGAGCCCAGCAGAGGGCAAAACCAATAAGATCTCCTAAAATCGTGCCGACAATGCCAACGAAAAGTCCCTCAAGGGTGAAAATACGACGGATACCGGCTCGGGTTGCCCCCATCGATTTTAGGATGCCGATGTCTTTGGTTTTTTCCATGGTGACCATGATCAAGGTGCTGACGATGTTAAAGGCCGCCACCATAATGATGAGGCTGAGGATGATGAACGCCGCCCATTTTTCGATCTTCATCCAGGCGAAAAGATTCGGATTCATGTCCTGCCAGGTGACCGCACGATAAGGATAACCCAGCCGGCTGGTGATTTGCTGCGCAACCGCAGCTGCATTTTCGTAGTGATCTAAGCGTAATTCGATACCAGAGACTTTACTACCCATCTTGAACAGTTTTTGGGCCGATTCCAAAGAAATATAGGCGAAATTATCGTCAATCTCATATAAACCGGATTCGAAAAATCCGGTCACCCGGAATTGCATCATCATCGGCATTTGCCCAAACTGACTCACATTGGCAAAGCTGGCAATGGTCACCCTATCTCCCAAGGTGACGATCAGCTTGTCTGCCAGATTATATCCCAGCACAATTCCGGGCAGTGCGGTCTCTTCTTCCTCCGAAGTCACCATGCCCAATTCCAATTTGCCGAAATTGATGTTCTTGCCAATGTCCGTCACCTCCACGGCAGACACTGGATCGATGCCGCGCACCAACACGCCGGTGGTGGACTCGCGCGAGCGGATCAGCCCCTTGTTAAAGATATACGGCGTCCACGCCTGCACATGCGGCAAGTCTTTGATTTGTTCAGCTAAATTCTGATAGTTCTCGACTCCGCGATCGTGAAAGGTGCGCACATGAACGTGGGCATCGACACCGATAAAGCGCGAGCGCACCTCGCGCTCAAAGCCATTCATCACCGATAGCACAATGATGAGGGCTGCCACGCCAATGACCACCCCTGCCACGGAAATATAGGTGATCAATGAGATGAAACCCGTCTTGCGCTTCGATTTCAGATACCGCAGAGCAATAAAAAGTTCATAGTTCATGAAATATTCGCTAACCGACGTTAAAATTTCTGTGGTTTGGTTTCCTTCGAACTGCTATGTAATTGCCCGTTTATTCACCTTACCATTTGCAGCCAGGGGATTGTTTCCTACGTCTATGTTACCGTTCGTGAGAATTGCCAAGTATCTCTGGGATATATCTTTTTTTTGCTACCATTTTTTTTGCTTGCACGTGGATTCACAACCATTAGTCATAGGAACCACTCTGGCCATAAATTCTTTTTCAGCTTTTACTTTTCCGGCCGCATGGTCGGGAAAAATATGACGTCGCGAATCGAGGCAGAATCGGTCAGCAACATCACCAAGCGATCTATGCCCATGCCCAGACCCGCGGTGGGCGGCATACCGATTTCTAAAGCCTGAATAAAGTCTTCATCCAACATTTGCGCCTCCTCGTCGCCAGCTTCGCGCAAGGCCATCTGTTGTTCAAAACGGCTGCGCTGGTCGATAGGATCGTTCAATTCAGAAAAGGCGTTACTGATCTCGCGGCCAGCGACGAACGATTCGAACCGTTCCACCAATTTATCATCCTTACGGTGGCGTTTGGCCAAGGGAGAAAGCTCCACCGGATAATCACACAAGAATGTGGGCTGAATCAAATTCGGCTCGACCTTGTTTTTGACGATCTCATCGAGGATTTTGCCGCGATCCCAGAAGGATTCGGTTTCCACTTGCAATTCCTTGGCGGCACGTCTTAGCTCATCCCGCGATTTGTCGTATAAATCCATGCCAGTAAATTGGCGGATCGCCTCGAACATCGACAATCGGGGCCATGGCGGCTTGAAATCGATCTCCTGTCCTTGATAGGTCACCTTCGTTGTACCCAATACCTCACGACAAATATAATTGACCATGTCTTCCACCAAATCCATCATAAAATAATAATCTTCGTAAGCCACATAAAGTTCCATCATGGTAAATTCGGGATTGTGGGTGCGATCGATGCCTTCGTTGCGAAAATCTTTGCTGATCTCATAGACGCCCTCAAAGCCACCGACAATGAGGCGTTTGAGATAGAGCTCGTCGGCGATGCGCAGGTACAGAGTCATATCCAACGCATTGTGGTGGGTAGTAAACGGTCTTGCCGCAGCGCCGCCATAGAGCGGCTGGAGAACGGGCGTCTCCACTTCGAGATAGCCTCGATGGTCCAAATAGCGGCGCATGGCCGTAATGATGCGCGATCGTTTGATAAAGACTTCGCGAACGCCGCTGTTGACCAATAAATCGACATAGCGCTGGCGATAACGTAATTCGGTATCGGCAAAAGCATCGTAGATGATCTTTTTCCCTTCTTCGATGCGCTCCTTGACGATGGGCAACGGTCGTAAATTCTTGGTCAATAATTGCAGTTCCGAGACCAAGATGGTTATTTCGCCGCTGTGGGTTTTAAAAACCGTGCCTCTGACGCCGACGATATCGCCGATATCGATCTGTGCGAACAGCTCAAAGGCCTTTTCGCCGACCTGGTCGAGGCGGACATAAATTTGCATACGGCCGGAAGCATCCATGAGATGGGCAAATCCTGCCTTGCCCATCCTTCGCAACGACATCAGGCGGCCGGCAATGGCTACCGGTTGGTTCTCATAGTCGGCGTATCGATCGATGATGGTTTGCGCCATGGCATTGCGCTCAAAAGAATAAGCAAAGGGATTGATTTGCATCTCTTGCAATTTAGCCAGCTTGGCGCGTCGCGCCTTCATCACCTCATTCAAATCTTCCATGGGTTGTTGGTTCATATCACCTCGCATGAAACGAATCTCAGTAGCAGATTTTTCTTACTTCTCATCCATTGAGGGGACAGGTTCCCTCTCAAAAAATTAATCACAAAGCCATTGTATGACTCACAAAACGAAAGAATGGTTTCCTTTCGAATGCCCAAATTCCAGAACGTAAGCTCTCTGATGAATACTCAATCGCCGCTGCCGTTTTGTTTCAGGAACTAACGGCTAGGGAGATTTGTCGGTTATGGCCGTTTCTTTTTTTCTATGTACACCCTTGGCACCCGTTTGCTGACCCAACAGGTCACCTCATACGGGATGGTATGGAGTAAATCACAAAGCGATTGGACGCTGATCTGGTTTCGCCCCTGTCGGCCAAAGAGGACAGCTTCATCGCCGACGCGCACCGAAGGTTTGCGTCCGACATCGACCATGATCAAATCCATGCAAACTCGTCCTACCACGGGATACACTTTGCCGCGGATGAGCACCTTACCCTGTCCGGAGAGCAAACGATTGTAGCCATCGGCATAGCCTACCGGCAGCGTGGCGATGAAGGTATCTTCGCTGGCGATGAATTTGCGGCCGTAACTGACGCTGTCGCCACGCGAGATCTGTTTGATGTGCAATACCTGCGTCTTGAATTTCATCGCCGGTTTCAATGGTATACTCTCGCTGGTCTCTTTGGAGGGGTAATGCCCATACATCATCACCCCGGGCCTGACCAGATCGAAATAGCTCTCCGGCAGGTCGAGGATGGCGCCGCTGTTGGCCGTATGCTTCAAGGGTACGTTGATGTGCCGAGCCTGCAATTGATCCAGCAGATGACGAAAACGCGCCAATTGCAAATGGGCATAGCTTTTATCGATCATGTCCGAAGTGGCGAAATGGGTATAAACGCCTGCCAACCGCACCGCCTCAGAGCGTGCGATACGTTCGATCAGGGGCAATGCTTTCCGCCAATCTACTCCAACGCGGCCCATGCCGGTATCGATCTTCACATGGACGTCTACTGGCCGGTTTTGCTCTTTTGCCGCTTTTTCCAGCGCAAGGATGGCTTTGGTCTCGTATACGGTTGCCTGCAATTGATATTGAACAAACAAAGGTGCATCTTCGGGTCGCATTCCGCCAAAGACCAGGATAGGGGCTTGGATTTCGGCCTGGCGCAATTCTATCGCTTCTTCTACCAAGGCGACCCCTAAGCAACAGGCGCCGTTTCGTAAGGCCGTTTGGCTCACCTGGACAGCACCATGGCCATAGGCATCGGCTTTTACCACTGCCATAATGCCTGCTGGAGCCACCTTTTTGCGAATGCCCTGCAGATTGAAAGCAATGGCATCGAGATCGATTTCGGCTATAGTGGGACGCATAATGATGAACACCTCGATGCACTCAAGTAAATCGTCCGTGCATTAAGCATCTATATTTATTTATCTCCCTCAAAAGTCGCGATGATGGCATCTCTCTGACTCGTACTCTATATTAACAGACTTTTCGATTCTATTCACCTACTGAGTGGTTTTCGGATAGTTTAGAGTTGCGGTAGAATTCAGGTCGATTCTAGTAAAGGGATCTGTTAAAGAAAGATCCCTTATTATTTGGTCTGTTCCATTCCTTGATATTGCAATAAATAGGCGCGGATAAAATCATCTAGATCGCCATCCATCACGGCGGCCACATTGCTGGTTTCGTAATCGGTGCGGTGGTCTTTGACCAGATTGTAAGGATGAAACACATAGGAGCGAATCTGGCTGCCCCAGGCGATCTCGCGCTTGGTGCTTTCCAACTTGGCGCGTTTGGCTTCTTCTTCGTCCATCTTTAATTTGTAGAGTCGAGATAACAATATCTTCATAGCCATTTCTTTATTGCGATGTTGCGAGCGCTCGTTTTGGCATTGCACCACGATGCCGGTGGGGATGTGAGTGATGCGAATGGCGGAACTGGTTTTATTGACGTGTTGGCCGCCGGCGCCACTGGAGCGAAAGGTGTCGATGCGTAGATCTTTTTCATCTACTTGTATTTCGATATTGTTCTCGATTTCCGGATAGACAAACACCGAAGCGAACGAAGTGTGGCGGCGTTTATTGGCATCGAACGGCGAGATGCGCACCAAGCGATGCACCCCCGCTTCAGCCTTGAGGTAACCATAGGCATAGGGGCCGGTGACTTCGATGGTGGCGCTTTTGATGCCGGCTTCCTCGCCAGCCTGCAAATCCAACACCTCGGAATGAAAGCCACTGCGCTCGATCCAACGCAGGTACATGCGCAGGAGCATCTGCGCCCAGTCCTGGGATTCCGTGCCACCAGCACCAGGATGAATAGTGAGGATGGCGTTGCTTTCGTCGTGATCACCACCGAGCATTTTGCGGAATTCGAGGTCAGCGATTTCTTTTTCTAATTTACTGGCCTCTTGCTGAATCTCATCCACAAGGCTGCCGTCTTTTTCACTCTCGGCCAGTTCAATTAATTCGTGGAGATCGTTGCTTTTTTTCTCCAGACTCTCCCATGCCTCGATCCACTGCCGGCGCTCAGCAATCTCGCGCATCACCCGCTGCGCCTCTTCATTATTGTCCCAAAAGCCCGCCTGATGGACCTTTTCCTCCAGAGCCGCTTTTTCTTTTATCTTCTTCTCGAGGTCAAAGAGACCTCCATAAGGCGGCAATGCGGTCTTGATAGCCTTTTAACTGTTCTTTAATATCTTCATACATAACAAAAAACCTAAAAATACAATCAATATCCAACGTGTTTTATCAAGCGTATAAAAACCTTTAAAAACATGTCATGTCGCAAAGCAAAAACGATGATGCATTTTAAATGACTATTAATTTACAAGATAAATTCAAAATAAGCAAGAAGTTTAAAAGTGATGAACTCAGTCGGATTGCATGTTAGGTATAGTCAATAGCTCAATATATTTCACCGATGGGGTGAGAATTTGAACTTAGGTGGAGAGATAACACAGAATCCAAGTTATCCTGTGAGAAAAGGTAAATGCTTTTATCTAAGGACGAAAAGTTTTGCCCTATTTATTCTGTAGCCTTTTAAATTCTTTTTCCATCGTCGCAAGTTTTAGGGCCAGGCGTAGCAAAAAGATGGCCAGACAGACCCAGACGATGGTATATGCGGCGAACAAAAATGTCGTGCTCTGCATAACATCCTCAATTTTTTAATGAATCGATTTCCATTCGCAATCTGCTGATGCGATAATACAGCGTCAACAGGGTGATGTACAGGACGGTGAAAGCGGCCAGGCAAACGAACAGGGTCAGGCGCATTTCTGGGGCCAGACCGCTGCCTTCACCGCCGGCGATCACCGGGCCGGGGTGCAGGGTCCGCCACCAGCGGATGGACATATAGACGATGGGCACATCGAGGAAACCGATGATGCCAAAGACGGCGGCAAACCGTGCGCCGCGCTGCGGATCGACCGCATAATGGCGGATCATCAGATAAGCGATATAGATCAACCATAGCACCAGCGACGTGGTGAGTCGAGCATCCCACGTCCAATACACGTTCCATACTGGTTTGGCCCATAAGGGTCCGGTGAGCAGCACGATGGTGATGAACCAGACGCCAATTTCCGCCGAGCAGACCGCCAGGCGATCCCAGCGCGCCTGTCCCGTTCGCAAAAAAGCGATGCTGGCCAGAAATACGATGAAAAAGGCCAAGAAAGAAACCCATGCCGCCGGCACGTGGAAATAGAAAATCCGCTGTACCTCGCCCATGGTCTTTTCCGTTGGGGCATACATAAAGACCATGTATAAGGCCCATTCGATCAGGACAAAGGCGGCGGCGATCAGCAGTAACTGTTGGCGATGAAGCGATTTGAACATGGTTTGTTTCTCATTCTTCTATGACATATTCATACAACAGAAAACAGACGAAGAAATAAATGACGTCGAAGGCGATCAACAAGCGCAGCCACGACCAAACATCGGCCATGGCGCGACCCGCGAACAAATAGGCTGTGGCTTTTATCGAGGCCAAAATCACCGGCACCGAAATCGGAAACAACAAGATGGGCAGCATCACCTCACGCGCACGCGTGTTTGCGGAGATAGCCGAAAAGATGGTGCCCACGGCCGCAAATCCAAACGTACCCAATAGCAACGTCGCCAATAGCGGCAGCCAGATGGACCCGATGGCCAGATCGAAGAATACCACCACGAATGGTAAGGTCAACCACTCCACCAATGTTATGAAGAGAAAGTTACCCACCATTTTAGCCACATACACGGCGCTGCGATCCACCGGACAAAGCAACAGGCCGTGCATCTGCGCGTTTTCTTGCTCCCGTGCGAAAGATCGGCCGAGGCCGAGATTGCCGGCAAAGGCAAAGGCCACCCAGAGGATCGCCGGCGCGGTTGTCGTCATCTCCGCAGAACCGGGTTCAAAGACAAAGTTGAAAATAACGACAACGGTGAGGGAAAAAATCAACATCGTTGTCACCATGTCCTTGCTGCGCAGTTCCAGCAGCAAGTCTTTATAGAGAATGGCGCTGATTTGGTTTATGGCATTCATAGGGGGTCGTAGCCATCATAAAATTGAAGTACGTTGTTCAAGCTTTAGTGCATGTGTGAAAATATTCAAAAACATGTCATGTCGAGGAGCGTCAGCGACGAGACATCTTAAAGCACAATAGTCGCAATTAATTGAAAATATTAAACATATTAAAAGCTTAGCCGTCAAAATTAAAGCGATTATTTATCATTCTTTGGGAAAAAAAAAGTTACCACACACTCACTTGAGCTTGTACTATCGGGCTGCGCAAGCCCACCGCCCTGCTGTGTGATAAAGAAACAACCATACTAAGCGTGTCACAAGTTATGTTTTAACACAGAGAGATGGAAAGAGCTTTGTACGTTGTTCAAGCTTTAGTGGCTGTGCGAAAACGAGCTATAAATAACATCGCAACAAAAAAATATTACTTAAAAAATACGAACTTGTAAAAATTTGATTTTTTTACATACTAGCTCATCGAATAGGAAAACGTTTCGCTATATTTTTCAAACACAGGCCATAAGTTTTTGAAAATCGACAATCTTGAGCACTCGTTTGATGTTATAAGCCAAACAAAACAGATTA
>FWPV01007304.1_pt1 | contig 20238 bp, 13 predicted proteins | sample 2228371 | NCBI WGS metagenome assembly FWPV01 (sample SAMEA103939776, study PRJEB20133) | metagenome | reverse complement strand
GCTTTATCCGCAAGATCGGCGGGGTCGGCGCGGTCGGCGGTCGCCCCCCTTCTTGACCTTCCGGCGCCGCATCAGCACGATGAACGATTCCTTGGGAATGGCTGCGAACACGGCATTTTTCGGCCCCGAAGCGGGGTAAAGGCCGCATATGAGCATCGACGCCGCGACGGTGAAACGGTTGTTTTCGGAGCAGATGGGGGGGGACTTGGACGGGGTGGTGCGAGCGCCCGGCCGGGTCAATCTCATCGGCGAGCACACCGACTACAACGAGGGTTTCGTCCTGCCCATGGCCATCGAACGCGCCGTTTGGGTGGGGTTGAGACGCCGCGCGGACCGCTGGGTGCGGGTGTACATCGCGGCGGAATCGCGCCGGCGGGAATTCCACCTCGATGCCCTGCGCCGCATGGGGAACGAGCCGATCGAGTACGTTCAAGGCACGGCCTGGTCGCTGGCCGAGGAAGGCTTTTTCCTGCGCGGCTGGGAGGGCGTGCTGATGGGCGACGTACCGATCGGGGCGGGACTTTCGTCCTCCGCCGCGATGGAGGTGGCCGTCGCGCGGGCCTTCGCCGTCGCCTCCGACCTCCCGTGGGACCCCGTCAAAATGGCCCTCGTCGCGCAGCGAGCCGAGAATCGCTGGGTCGGCGTGCAGTGCGGCATCATGGACCAATTGATCTCGGCCAACGGCAAGGAAGGACACGCCCTGCTGATCGATTGCCGCACATTGGAGTGCCGGCCCGTGCCGCTGCCGCAAGGGGTGAAGGTCGTGATTTTAGATACGGGCACGCGGCGAGGGTTAGCGGACTCGGCCTACAACGAGCGGCGCAAGGCTTGCGAATCGACCGCCGCCCGATTCGGACTGAAGGCCCTCCGCGATCTGAGCCTGGACGACTTGGCCGCACGGGCCGGCGAGTTGGACGCCGTGACCTTGCGTCGCGTTCGGCACGTGGTCACCGAAAACGCGCGGACCTTGCAGGCTGCGGATGCCATGCAAAAGGGCGACGCCGAGACGTTGGGGCGCTTGATGATCGCCGGCCACGAGAGCCTCCGCGACGACTACGAGGTTTCCAGCGAGGCCCTGAACGCGATGGTCGAGATCGCCTTGGAGCAACCCGGCTGTTACGGCGCCCGCATGACCGGCGCCGGTTTCGGCGGCTGTGCGGTGGCCCTGGTGGAGGCCGGTGCGGCCGCCGAATTCGCCGAAAAGGTCGGCACGGAATACCAACGGCGGACGGGAAATCGGCCCGCCGTGTATATTACAGGCGCCACGGAGGGGGCGGATGTGATCGCAAGCGCCGCCCCATGCTGAAGCGCAGGACGCGCGCTGCCGCGTCGAGCCGTCGGTGAAAGAGCCGTTGAGGGGCATCTGGGTCGCCCCCGGCGGAGACGTTGCCGGTTTCTTCAGGCACGTTCCCCTGCTTCGTCTCCATCGCCCCGCAGCGCACTGGCCGCGAACCCGCCCACGCGGCGTATGGGACGGTCCGGTTGTCGGGATTGTACTGCTTGAACGGCTTTGGCCCCCCACGCGAAATTCTTTCATCACAGACAAAAACCGGTTAATGCGGACGTGGTTGTCCTAGATTTCTTCTGACGGCGTGGCGCCATCGGATGCATCCCTGCGTCGGCGGGTGCTGATCCGGCGTCATGGGGGCGGGTGTACTTCCATCATTCCAGGCGGCTGAGCGCTCCGCCCGGCAACCGGCGCGCATAATCCTTTTTTGCGCCGATCGGTCCGGCTGACCGGCATAGGAATCTGTCCGGGAAGCTCATCGAATACGAACTCCTTGAAATAATGTGTGACACCCCGATGTGTACTACGTGCGCGGAGGAGCCGCGGCCGGTTCGCGTGGATCGGCGACGCATCCTTTCTCGCTTGCTTCCGCTTATTCCCGGGACGGCTATCGTTTTTCTCGGTCTTTGGACGACTCTCGCGGTCAGTCGTACCCAAGAACTGAAGCGGTCGCTTCATCGTCAGGAAGCGGAGGATCGCTATTCCTCGGCGGCGGTCGCCGCCTTTCGCCGGCAACTGGATTCGCTGGCCGGCATCGCGAAGAACGCATGCCTGCTGTACGCGGCCAGCGAGAACGTGGATGCCGAGGAATGGGCGACGTTTCTGCGAATCAACGCCGTTTCCCAACAGCCCGGCCTGAAGAGCATTCAGTGTCTGCCGACATCGCAAGCGACGAGCGGGGTGGAGCTTTCCCGCCGCCATCAACTTGCTTGGCATCCGTCGCTCGACCTTTTCCAATGGGGGGAACAGACCGGCGGACAAGGGAACCCGATGCGGCTGCGGATGGGGATGCCCATCTACGATAAGGCGGCCGCGCAAGGCATATCCCGGACCGGCAACGGGGCCGGCGAGGCTGGGTCTTCGGATTCCGGCGGCGAAACGGATGCCGGCGATCGCATGGACGGAGGCGACTTACCTCCTCCGTGGGGCTACATCGTGCTGGAAATCGATGCGGGCGAGCTTTTGGATCGCATCCGCTCAACGGTGATTGGATCCGGTGATGCGGCTTTGTTTTGGGGGTACCCCGCAACCGGTCGGTGCCTCACGCGGACCGGGAATGCGCCGTTCTTTCGCGGCGAATCGAGCGGGGCGACAGGAAACAGGCGTGATTCGGCGAGAACGATCGGCCGCCCGGCGTCGTCGCCCTGCGATCGCCTGCTTTGCAGGCCGGTGCAGTGGGACGAAAGCCCTCTTTGGCTCGCCCTGGCCCCTCCCGGGGATATCGGAGAAGATTGGGCCGGGATCGATCCGGGCATTATTTGGGCGATCGGGGGGCTGGCCACGTCGGCCGCCGTGGGTTTGACGCTCATCGGCACGCGAATCAGCTCCGCCGTGCGACGCGCTCAACGCGTCCTGGCCCAAACCCTGGCCGAGTCTCGGCAGCAGTATCACGTTCTTTTCCAATCGTCCCTGGAAGGCCTGATGGTCTTGGACGAGCAATTGCGGATCCACGAGATCAATGCCGCCGGCGCCCGCTTGCTCCGCGCCGATGCGAGGCAGGCCGCGGGGCGGCGATTGGAGGAGCTGGTGTCCTTGGATGCGGACGCCCTCCGTCGGCAAGTCGGCCGCGTCGTGAGTTGGCGCGTGCCCGAGTGCGCCGAGTGGCGATGGACGGCAGGGGAGACCGAGTATGAAATCGAAGGCTCGCTGGCGGCCGTGCAAATCCGCGGTCGATGGCGATGCCTGACGGCCTTTCACAACGTCACCCGGCAGAACGCCGCGCGGCGGGAACTGGAGGCGACCGCGCAATCGCTGCAAGAGGCCAACGCGCGACTGCGGGCGTACTCGGAGGCGGTCGAGCGAGCCTCCCGCGAACGCATCGCCCGCGTGGCCGGCATGTGGCACGAAATCCGCGCCCCGCTCTCGTTGATCGTCGGTTATGCCAGGTTGTTGCGGGAAGGGTGTGCGAGAAAAGCGGCCGACCGGGACGCACCCGACCGCTCGCAGGGCGGTTGCAGCGGCCGTCATGGGGAGAGCGGCGATTCCGCCGCGCATTGCGAAGCGGTGGACGCCATCCTGAACAACGGCGAGCATCTGCTGCAAGTCGTCAACGACATCCTCGATTTCTCCAAATTGGAGGCGGGCCGGGTGCGGTTGGATATCCGGCCGGTATCCCCGCGGGAAGTGATCGCGCAGGTGGTCTCGATGTTCGGCATTCGCGCGCGGGACAAGGGAATTCGCCTGGAAAGCGAGATCGCGCCGAACGTGCCGGAACGTATCCTTACCGATCCGCTGCGGTTGCGGCAAATCATCGCCAATCTGACCGATAACGCCATCAAGTTCACACAACAAGGTTTTGTGCGGATCGAGGCCGACTTCGCGGCGGACGGCAACCACGCGCCGAAGCTTTGTCTGCGCGTCCGCGACACCGGCGTGGGCATGACGGAGGAGCAGCTCGGGCGTCTGTTCCAGCCGTTTAACCAGGCCGAGGCCGACACCGCGCGGAAGTACGGCGGCACGGGGCTGGGACTGGTGATCTGCCGCCGCTTGGGGCGTCTCTTGGGCGGCGACGTCTGGGCGGAAAGCAAGCCGGGGCAGGGAACCGTCTTCCACGTTCAAGTGGCAGGCGAGATCGCGAAGGCCGAATCATCCGCCGCCGAGGTCGATGACCGTCCCAACGACGCCGAGCAAGCGGCGGACGTGGAAGACGGCATCGCGCCCCACGGCGAGGCGTCCGCGCCGGTTCGCGTGTTGTTGGCCGAGGACTCCCCGGAAAACCAACGGCTCATCCGGCGGCTCTTGGAACGCGGCGGGGCCTCGGTGACGACGGTGGAGAACGGGCGCCGGGCCGTGGACGCCGTAGTCCCCTCCGCCCGGGGCGACGCCCAAGCCGCGTCTGACTTCGACCTGGTACTGATGGACGTGGAAATGCCCGAGATGGACGGCCCCTCGGCGGTTCGCGCCTTGCGGCAAGCCGGCTGCAAGCTGCCGATCATCGCCTTGACGGCGCACAGCGATCCGGAACTGCTCCGCGGGTTCGTCGATGCGGGCTACACAGGTTGCTTGGTGAAGCCGGTCACGTCGGCTGAACTGTGGCGCGAGATCCGTCGCCGTTGGCCGCGGGAGGCCGACCGCCCGGTCGGGGTGTAGGCGTTTTCGGCCCGGGCCGCCCTCCCCGCGCGGGGTTCGGGCTGCGAGAATGACGGTCTTGCGGCGGGGCAATCCCGAGCGAGCATCGAGCCGACATGCAATGCACGAGGTTGGAATGTTGAAGCGAATTCTGGTCACCGGGGGAGCCGGTTTTCTCGGCTCCCACCTTTGCGAGCGGCTGGTCGAGATGGGCCACGACGTGATCTGTCTGGACAATTTCTTCACCAGCCAAAAGGCCAACGTGATGCACCTCTTGGATCGGCACAACTTCGAGCTGATCCGGCACGACATCACGCTACCGATCTGGTTGGAGGTGGACGAAATCTACAACTTGGCCTGCCCCGCCGCGCCGGGTCATTATCAGTACAATCCCATCAAGACCATGAAAACGTCGCTGATGGGATCCATCAACGTGCTGGGCATGGCCAAGCGGTGCCGCGCCAAGGTCTTGCAGGCCTCCACCAGCGAGGTCTACGGCGATCCCGAGGTCCACCCCCAGCCCGAGTCCTACCGCGGGGCGGTCAACCCGATCGGGCCGCGGGCCTGCTACGACGAGGGGAAACGGGCGGCGGAAGCCCTTTTCATGGATTACCACCGCATGAACGGCGTGCCCGTCCGCATCGTCCGCATCTTCAACACCTACGGCCCCCGCATGCACCCCTACGACGGCCGCGTCGTCTCGAACTTCATCCGCCAGGCGTTGGCGGGCGAGGACATCACGATCTACGGCGACGGCTCGCAAACGCGATCCTTCTGCTACCGCGATGACATGGTGGAGGGGATGATCCGGATGATGAACGTCACGGAGGACTTCACCGGGCCGGTCAACCTGGGGAACCCCGAGGAGTTCACGATCCGGGAATTGGCGGAATTGGTGCTGGAGCTGACCGGCTCCCGCTCGCGGCTGATCGCCCCGCCCTTGCCGCCGGACGATCCGACCCGCCGCCGGCCGGACATCACGCTGGCCAAAAACAAGCTTCAGTGGCAGCCGACCATGCCGCTGCGAGAGGGGCTGGGGCGGACCATCGCTTGGTTCCGGTCGATCGACATCAGCCATTACCGCCCGCCCACCCCGCGGTATTGAAAACTGCCGGCGTGGCGACGCGGGCGCGCTTGTCGCACCACGCTGTTCCGGCGGCGGACGGCGGAGACTGCGGCCGCAAGGCGGGCCGGAGCCGGAGACCGGATTTCGACCGGCGTCTCAACCGGCGTCCGGCGAAGGCTCCGGGCCTTCGTCGTCGCGGTTCACGCGGGCCTGACGCCGCGCCTCCTCCCAGGCGCTCTTGCGGTCCTCCAACGCGGCGGGCGCCACATCGGAGCGGACGTACGTCACGTACCAGTCGGCGGCGCGGGCATCGGGGATCGGCAATCGCGTCATGGCCATGACAATGAAGAAGGTCTTTTCCTTTCCTTGATCGTCGTGATAGGTGACGGCGTAGCTTTGCACGACCACGTCGCTGTTGTTTTCGCGATAGATCTTTTCCGTGTCGAAGAAGCGGATGCGACCGTCGCCGCGCTTTCCCAAGGCCGTCAGGGCCTGGGTCTCTTGCCGCCCCAAAAAGGCCTCCAGATCGCGTCGGGCGGGCTGTCCCACCGCGTACTTTTCCGGCAAACGGTCATCCAACGGCTGCCGCAAGGGGGCGGACATGCTGAGCTGATGGGCGCGGAGCAAGTCGCCGGAGCGCACCAGTTCCAGCCAGGTTTGCCCGAACCGCCGGGCTTCGGCGTCGACCAGCGCGCGATGGGTGAACCACTGGGCCGGCGCGGCGCCCAGCAAAAACAAGCCCAGGGCGACCCCGATCCGCGCCGCCGTCCGCCCCAAGCGCGGAGGGTCCTGCCGGCGAATGGACAGCTCGGCCCAAACGCCCAGGATGACGGCCAGGGCCGGAATGAACCACAGGAACGGAGAGAAGAAGGCTAGAACAGACAGCAGGCCCGCTATCAGGGCGGTTACGGCCGCACCGCTCAAAGGGCGGTATTCGGCGGTCTCGCCCGCGGTAAACGATGCCTCGGAGTGACGGGATGCGCTCATACGGCGGCCTCACAGGCTGCAACGCTTTGCCGATGGGATGCCGGACGCCCCGCGGCCGACCAGGCGCCGTCCGGGGCCTTGCTGCAAACCCTACGCAAGGGATGTGGGAACGGTTCGTGACAGGCTTGCCGGGAAAGGCTACCGTGCTTCAACCCCCGAAGCCTTGTATCCGCCGCCGCTCTCGACCTGACTTTTCAAGGCCTCTTGCCGCTTCTGATAGACCTGGAAAATGTTGTTCTTGCCGGGGAAGACGGCGACCTCGGCCCCGTAATTCCCCGCCTCCTCCGCCGACACGCTCCGCGACAAGGCACCGGTCGACATCATGTTCGCAAGCAGGCCCCATCGCAGACCGAGCGGCAAACCGCTGTCGCCGACCAGGGGCGTGCCGAACGGCGTCGGCCCTAAGGGGGCGAAGTGCAGCGAGAACAGCAAGAGGGCGTTGAACGTGCCGGCGCACGACAGGCCGCTCAATACCGTGAGTGTCCGATCCAGGTAGATATTGAATTTGACCGAAACGCGCGAGATCACGGCGGTCAGGGAGTGCAGCAGCACCATGAAGACCGCGAACGTCCCCCAAAAGGCCAGGAAGTCGTAGAAGTACGTCAACTCCGAGCCGACCGTGCCTTCCAGGAACCGTGCCGCCGGCTCGAAGAAGTTGGTCGCCAGCAGTCCGGCGAAGAGGAGGTTCCAGGCTCGGAGGAACGTGCCCCAAGCACCGTCCCTCAGGGCGAAGGCGACGAATGCGGCGAGAACGGCGAGGTTGATGAGCAGTAGGATCATGACGAACGCCTCTGATCGGGCCGGGGATCGGCTGCAACGTTTTTTGCGACTCTAGGACTTCTGTAGGATCCGCTGAAGCTCCTCCAGTGATGTGATTCCTTGGGCGACCAAGAGGACGCCCTCCTCTTGCAGGCCGACCATGCCGGCGGCCTTGGCGGCCTTGCGGAGCGTGGCGTAGTCCGGCTTGCCGGCCAGAATCTTGCGGATCGTATCGTTGACCACCAAGAGTTCGTAGAAAGCGGCGCGTCCCAGATAGCCCAGCCCTTGGCACTGCGGGCACGGCTCCGGCCGCTCTTGCGTCGGAGCACCGGGGCGGTACAGGGCCTGCACGCGTCCCGGCGGGATGCCCAATCGTTGGAGCAATTCCGGCGGCGGGGCGTAGGGCTGCTTGCAGGCGTCGCACAATCGCCGCAAGACCCGCTGGTTCAGCACGCCCGTCACCGCCTTGGGATAGCTCGGCGAACGCGGCTGCAAGGCCGCCAGGCGGAGCAGCGCGTCGCAGCAGTCCTTGGCCCGAACCGTGGTGATGATCAGGCGATCGTTTTCCACTTCCCGGGCGGTCAGCTCCAGCACTTCGCCGTCCGGGATATCGCGGAAGACGACCACGTTCGGCTCCAAATGGAACCACTTGTCCAGCATATCCGGCAGGAGGGCGCGTTCGGCGGCCTTGTAGGTATGGACGTGGACGTTTTCCACGGGCTGATAGACGGCGTTCTCCTCTTGGATGGCGATCCATTCCCGGGAGAAGCGGTCGGCGGAAGTCAAGGCGCAGGTGACGGTGGTCCGCAGTCCGTGGCCCGGCGGCGCCGAGAAGATCAGCATCCCGCGGTGCTCGTCGAACAACTTAGCAAGTTGCTCCATAAGCTTGGGCCGCATGCCCAGGTCTTCGAGTTTGCGGAAGCGCGTCTGCTTCTCCTGGATGCGAAGGACGACCTTTTCTCCGCCCGAGACCCCTTGGGAAAGGAACGTGGCGGCGAGGGGAACGCCGGCATATTGGAATTCGAACCGCCCTTCCTGGCGATTGACGTGATCCTGCGGATTGAGGCCGCAGAGGATTTTGAGAGCTTCCACGGCGGGGAGGATTTGCGGGAGTTGCAAGGGCGGGCGGCTGATCCACACGCCGTCGATCTCATACTGGCAGGTGGCGCCGGCGGCCTGGATATCGAAGGCCGCCCCTTCCGCCCGATGCTCCACGGCCCCCGCCACCAGCTCGCGGGCGGCCTGATAGCCCGGGTGCTGCCGCGCCGGGATCATGCGCAGATTGCGGACCTGCTCGTTCGGTCCCACGGCTTGGAAGCGGATGGGGGGCGGGCGATCGTCCGGCCCCAGCTCCACGACCTTCTTCCCCGACAAACGACCGATCACCTTGCGGATGTGCAACGGCGTCAAGACGCGGTCCTCGCGATCGACCTTGCCGTTGCGATGAACCACGTACACGATGAACGGCACGAAGACCGCCAGGCTCGCCAGAAATATCCCCACGGGGAAGATCGGCACGACGAACCCGATGCCGAAAAAGACCGCGAAGACGAAGAACACCAAGGGATTCCAAAGTTTGGCGTTGAGGTGCAGCCGCTGCACGTCCTGGTTGACCCAATCGCCGATCTTGACCCAGAGCAGATAGAGGACGATGAAGGCGGTCAACTTCAGCAGGCTGAAATAGTAACCCGGCCCGGACCAGCCGGATTGGGCCAGGGGTAAGGTCGTCGATGCGATGGTCTGCGCGAAGGCGGGGACGGCATGCCCGGCGACCGCCGCCGCGGCGACTGCGAGCGAACACGCCCGCCGCGAAACCTTGCGTGAAGGAAACATCCAAGGCTGCATTAAAGGATTCCCGGCTCTTTGACTTCGATTCCTTTGAGGGCCATGCTCAAGGCTTCCGGATTGGGCGCGACCTCGAAGGCCGTCGCCCGGTCGATCAGCCGCCGCTCCACCAGTTGCTTCAGGCTGAGCGTGAAGTCCTGCATGCCCTCCTGATAACCCAGGCGAATGGCGTCCGGCAACTTGTGATCCTGCCCCTCCAAGATCAGCTTGCGTACGGTGGGGTTGAAGATCATGATTTCGCAGGTGGGTACGCGCTGGACGCCCTCCTTGATGGAGGGGAGGAGTTTCTGGGCGATGATCGCCTTCATATTGAAGGCGATGGCGCTGCGGATGGCGCTGTGCATTTCGCTGGGGAACAGATCCAAGATGCGCCCCAGCGTACTGGGGGCGGTGGAGGCGTGAATGGTCCCGAACACCAAGTGGCCCGTCTCCGCCGCCTGGATCGCCGTCTCGAACGTCTCCCGGTCGCGCATTTCGCCCACCAGCATCACGTCCGGGTCTTCGCGGACGGCGTGTTTCATGCCGATCATGAAGTCCTTCACGTCGATGCCGATTTCCCGCTGATTGATCAGGCACTTGTCTTCCGTGAAGGTGAATTCGATGGGGTCCTCGAGCGTGAGGATGTGCTTGCGATAATTGCGGTTGATCCAATTGAGCATGGAGGCGATGGTCGTGCTCTTACCGGAACCGGTGACGCCCGCCAGCAGGATCATCCCTTGGTGGAACTTGCAGAGCTCCTCGAGAATCGGGGGTAGAAAGAGTTTTTCGAAGTCGGGGATGTAATTGTTGATCCTGCGTGCCACCAGGCCGAGGTACCCCATCTGCTGAAGGACGTTGACGCGGAATCGCCAGCGGATGTCGTCGATCTGCACGACGTGGGCGAAGTCGCAGCCGCCGTCTTCGTCCAGAATGCGGCGCAACCGCTCATCCAGCATGGGGAAGATGAGCCGCACCATCTCGTCCTCGTCGATCGGCTCGCGGTTCAGAGGTCGCAACGTACCTGCCACGCGGACGAACGGCGGCCGGCCCACCTTGAGGTGCAGGTCGCTTCCTTGCAGTTTCACCAGCGCGCGAAAGAGCTTGTCGATCTCGAGGTTCGAGGGGCGCTTGCCGAATCGCTTCTTGTCTTCTTCGATGGGAATGGTCATGGGCGCAAACTCGGAGGATCCGTGTCGTCATTTCGCGAAACGACTTCCGGGAGACTCGGCGTCGCGGCCGAGGCGCCGCCGTGACGGCGAAACCTATATCTTCCCCTGCCGAGGCGTCGGGTTTCAAGCGGGTGCCGCCCTGCGTTACCGGGCGGCGGCGGTCACCCCCGGCGTTGCGAGGCGGCGCGCTCGATGGCATGGCAGTCATAGTCGCACCGGTATTCCTCGCGAGGCCAGGTATTGCTTGGTTTCGCGGATCGAGTAAACACCGAAATGGAAAATCCCCGCCGCCAGGACGGCATCGGCTCCGGCGAGGAGGATGGCGTCGGCCATATGTTCCGGGCAGCCCGCCCCGCCGCTGGCCACGACCGGAATCGTGACCGCTTCCCGGACGGCGCGCGTGATTTCCAGGTCGTAACCGTCGCGCGTGCCGTCGGCGTCCATGGAGGTGAGCACGATCTCGCCGGCTCCCAACCGCTCGACCTCGCGCGCCCAGGCGACGGCCTCCAAGCCCGTGCCGATGCGCCCCCCGTTGATATGGACCTCCCAAAACTCTTTGCCGTCCCGGATCACCCGTTTGGGGTCGATGTTGACGACGATGCATTGGCTGCCGAAACGTCGGGCGGCCTGCGCGACGAATTCGGGGTTGCGGCAGGCGGCCGAATTGATCGAGACCTTGTCGCACCCGGCCTGAAGCAGGTTCCGGATGTCCTCCAGCGAGCGAACGCCGCCGCCCACGGTTAAAGGCATGAAGACGACGTCGGCCGTGCGGCGTACCACGTCGAGGATGATGTCGCGCCCCTCATGGCTGGCCGTGATATCCAAGAATACCAGCTCGTCGGCGCCTTCGGCCTCGTACCGCCGGGCAATCTCCACGGGGTCGCCGGCGTCTTGCAGGTTGACGAAATTCGTGCCCTTGACCACGCGGCCGCGGTCCACGTCCAAACAAGGAATGATGCGCTTCGCCAGCATGAGCGTCGTTTACAATGAGAAGAAGCGATCTTCCAATCCGCGAAGCCCTGCGGCCGTACGGCTGCGCTGCGGAATGTTGGTGAGGAAAGGCACGGTACTGATGCGCAGGAACGCCAAGCACGGCCGTTGTTCTAAAATCTCTCTCCAGCATTCACTTTAAGTCGCCGTCCGGAATGGGTCAACCGGCCGAGGGCGGCCGCGTTCGGGGCGACCGGCGGGCGGGACGATCGCCGCTCGACCCTAAGGTTTTTCCGCTCCCGAAGCACAACCGGCACCAGGACGTTTGGCATGATCTCCCGTTCTTCGGTTCCCACCGTGGGACCCAGACTGCGGCCGGCAGGCGCGTTTCTCCGGGCCGTGATCGTACCGCAACTCGCGGTGATCGCCCTGTTTCTTCTCCCGCCCTTGTCGGCTCATTGGCAGTACGTGCCGTGGCTGATGCCGGCGGCGGGGGCGGCGGGGTTGCTGTGGACCGCCGCCCGCTTCGCACGCTCTCTCGAAGGGCTGCAATCGCGACTCCGCGGTTGGGCTCGGGGCGATTTCTCGCCCCCCGCACCGGCCGAACGTGCCGATGCCCCGCGGGACCTCGAGGGTCTGTGGGATGCGGTCCGTGACGCGGCCGAAGCCCTCCGCCGCGAGCACGCCGACCTCCGCGCCCGCGCCGAACGTTTGGAGTCCGTCTTCCAGGCCGTGCCCGAGGGATTGTTGGTCTTGGATTCCGAGGGACGAATCCGGGCCTACAACGACGTCGGCCGCCGCATGTTGCGATTCGAGGCCGGGGACCCGCGCGGCGAACGCATCGAGTCCGTCGTCCACCTCGCCAAGCTGGTGGATTACGCGCGAACGCTCATGAAGACGGGCCTGGCCGCACGCATGGAATTGGCCGCCGACGAAACGGACGGCCGGGCCTTCGAGGTCCAGGGCGCCGTCTTGCGCGGTCAACACGGCGAAAACACCGGCTTTCTCATCTTCTTCCGCGACGTGACCCGGATCCGCTATCTGGAACGCGTGCGCCGGGATTTCACGGCCAACGTCAGCCATGAGCTGCGGACGCCGATGACCCTTATCCACGGGTTCGTGGAGACGCTGTTGGACGGAGCGCTGGACGATCGCGAATCCGCCGCGCGATTCCTCCAAATCATCCGCGAACAGACCGAGCGATTGGACGCCCTGATGGACGACATCCTCAGCCTCGCCCGCTTGGAACGCGAGGACCAAGAGCCGGTGCCGATGGAACCGCTTTTCGTTCACGAAGTCCTGCACGACAGTTTGGAACTGTGTCGGGTCCGCGCTCAAGAGCGGTGCATGACGCTGGAATTGGCGGCCGACTCTCAATTGACCGCTTTTGCCAACCGGCGCCTGTTGGAACAAGCCGTGGTTAACCTGATCGATAACGCGGTGAAATACAGCGACCCGGGCAAGACGATCCGCGTTTCGGCGGAGCGTCGCGGGAGGTGGGCGGAAATCACCGTGGCCGACGAGGGCTGGGGCATCGAAAGCCGCCACCTGCCCCGCATCTTCGAGCGGTTCTACCGCGTGGACCCCGGACGCAGCCGAGAGCTGGGAGGGACCGGCTTGGGCCTGTCCATCGTCAAACACATCATGCAGGTCCATCATGGCGAAGTCGATGTGGAAAGCACGCTGGGCAAGGGCAGCGTGTTTCGCCTCCGCCTGCCCGTCGCCTCGGGGGACTCGCCGGAAGCGGCATGAAGCGGCGTCCCACCGTTCCCTGCTCCCGCGCTTCCAACCCGGTCGCGGTCGAACGCGATCGTTCGCTCCGCCGCGTCGGGTCGAGTCCGGTCTCACGTGGCGGTTGCCGGGGCCGAGGCGGCTTTCTTCCGTCGGCCGTCGGCCCCGCGCGTGGCCAGGTCGTACAAGATGGGTACGGTGATTTGCGTCAACACGCCGGAAACCAAGATCCCGCCGACGCCGGCGGCGCCGACTCCCACCCGCGGCTCGGCCCCGATCCCTTTCCCCAGCATCAGCGGAAGCATCCCCAGGACCGCCGCCAAGGTGATCATCACGATGGCCCGAAAACGATTGCATGATGCCTGAATCATCGCCTCGTGCGAGGGGACGCCTTGCGCGACCAGTTGATTGAACTCGTCGACGATCAGAATGGCGTTGTTGACCACGATGCCGGTCAGCATCACGATGGCCATCACGGCGAAGATGCCGAGGCTTTCTCCCATCAAATACAGGCCCCAAATGGATCCGATCAGGCCCAGCGGCACCGTGACCAGCACCAGGAAGGTCCGTTTGAACGACTCGATGATGGCGGCGAGCGAGAGGAAGACCAAGAGGACGGAGATCAATCCGGCCTCGGCCAGACCGCCCAACCCTTCTTGCATCGTCTCGTACAGACCGGCGAAGGTATAGCGATAACCCGGCGGGAAGGCGACGTTTTGGTCCAATTGGGCGCTGATCTCTTGCACGGCTTTGCCCAAGGGCAGGTCCGGCGCCAATTGCGAGGTCAGCTTGGCGATCCGCTGTTTATCCTTGCGGATGATCTGGATGGGCATGGTGCGCTCTTCGACGTTTCCCAAGGCCGCCAAAACCAGGGGATGCCCTTCCGCACCGGGAAAGAGAAAGCCCGCCACCTGATCCTTGCCCTCTTGCTCCGCGAACTTGACGACGATGTCGTAATTGCGGGCCGTGGTGCGGGACTTGAACGTGCCCGCCTTGATGCCCTCCAAATTGCCGCGCAGAATCAGCCCCATGCCCACGGCGGGCGATCGGAGGTCCGCCAGGATGTCGCGGCGCGGACGGATGCGGATTTCGGGCTTGGGGGAGCGGACGGAGGTGTCAGGCGTGAGGACGCCGGGGACCTGCCGGGCCTGGGCCAACGCCGCCAGCGCCAGGCGGTCCAACTCCCGCAGGTCCTGCCCCGCGATCTCCATTTCCACCGGGTTGGACTGGCCGCCGATGATCGACGGGATGCTGACCGTGATCAAGGCGTCGGGAAAGCCCTGCAACCGCTGCCGCACGTCGTCCATCAGGTCGTAGATGTCGGCCTTCCGCTCGATCCGCTGCGAAAACACCAACAGCACCTGCGCGATGTACACGCCTTCGCTGCTCTGACCGAGCACGCCCTCGGCCTTGCCCACCGTCGTCAAGACGTGGCGCAACTCGGGCACGTCGCGCAACCGCCGCTCGGCCTCTTGCACTTGGGCGACCGTGGCGTCGAGATCGTAGCGGGTGGGGAACTCCAACCGCACGTAAACCTCGCCGCGGTCGGAGTCGGTGAAGAACCCCGTGCCCACCTTGCCGGCCAGGAATAGCGCGTGGACGAACAGCGCGGCCACGCCCAGCAGGATCAGCAGGGCGGCCCAACGGCGGTGCTCCGTGAACTTGAGCAACCAACGGTAAAGGGCCACGTTCGCGTCCAGCACGCGATTGAACGCCCGTTCCAGCCGCGCCAACACGGATCGCGAATCGGCCTTGGCGGGCTTCAGCAGCAGCGAGCAGAGCATGGGCGTGAGCGTGAACGAGAGGAACAGCGAGGCCACGGTCATGATGAACATGGTCATGGCCAAGGGGCCGATGAACAGGCCGACCCGCGTCCGCATCACGGCCAAGGGGAACAGCACCACGACGTTGGTCAGGGCGCTGGCCAGCACGGGGACGAAGACCTCGGAGGCGCCGATCCGGGCGGCCTCCTTGGGATCGCCCGACTCCTGGAGCCGTGCCACGATCGACTCCAAAACCACGATCGAGTTGGTGACCAAGATGCCCACCGACAGACCGATGGCGATCAGCGTGGAGGTGTTCAGCGTGTAGCCCACCACCTGCATGAAAAACAGACCGATGACGATGGTCAGCGGCATGCTGATACTGACGACGATCAGCGACCGCAGATTGTAGAGAAAGAAGAAGAGGATGGCGGCGGTGAGCACGATGCCGATGCCCACGTTCATCCAGGCGTCCTGATTCATCGCCTTGATGAAGGTACCGTCGTCGGAAACCCATTCCAGCTTCATTCCGGCGGGGAGATCACGATTGATGCGATCGAGGGCGCGACGGACGCCGTCGACGGTGCGCACGGCGTTGGCGTCGGCCTTCTTGACGATCTTGACGGCGACGGCCTCGCGCCCGTCGAGATAGGCCCGCTGCCGCAACTCCTCCGTACCCATCACCGCCCGACCGACGTCCCGCAGGTAGCAGCGTCTTCCCTCGGAATTGGCGATCTCCAGGTCGTTCAATCGCTCCAGTTCTTCGTATTCGGCGTCGAACTTGACGCTGTATTCGATTCCGTGCTCGCGGACGCGGCCGGAGGGAATGGTACGGACCCCCGACTGCACGGCTTGCACGACGTCCATCGTGGAAAGCCCCCGCGCGGCGAGCTTGTCGCGGTCCAGTTCCAGATGGACCTCGCGCTTGGCGCCGCCGATGAGCTGCACGTCGGCCACGCCCTCCAGCACGCTCAGGCGGTCCCGCAACTGGTTGTCGGCGTAGTCGTACAGTTCCTCCACGCCCAAATTGCCGGTCAATACCAGCGTGGCCACCGGCTTGGCGTTGATGTCGAACTTCTGGATGATGGGATCCTCCGCGTCCTCGGGAAGATCACGGCGGATGAGGTCGATCTTTTCCCGTACGTCCGTGGCCGCGATGTCCACATCCACGCTCATCTCGAATTCGAGCAGCGTCTGGACCACGTTCTCCATGCACACCGAGGAGACGTGCTTCAGGCCCTCCACCGACGACACGGCGTCTTCGATCCGTTTGGCGACGTCGATTTCCAGCTCTTCGGGCGACGCGCCCGGGTAGACCGTCAGCACCGTGATGAAGGGGACGTCCAGCTTGGGCATCAGCTCCAAGCCCATGTTGCGGTAGGCGTTGATCCCCAGGATGGTCAAGCCGATGAACAAGCAGCTCGTGGCCACCGGGCGGCGTACGGCGAAGTCGGAGAGGGTCATCGGACGGCCTCCTCGATCACGCGGATGGGCGTGCCGTCGCTGACCAGGGTTTGACCCATGGAAATGATGGGCATACCCGGCTCGATTCCGGAGAGGACCTCCCACCAGCCGTCGGTTTGCATCCCCAGAGGCACCGCCCTGGCCGTCGCCTTACCGCCTTCGGCCGTGAAGACCAGATCGCGGTTTTCCCGCTTCACCACGGCGGCGATCGGCACGCCCACGCCGCGCCGCGATTGCAGCAGCAAGGTGGATTGGGCCAGCCGCCCCGGGACGACGTCGGCCGGCGGATTCTCCAAAAGACACTTGACCTGGAAGGTCCGCAATTTCGGCTCCACGGTCGGGCTTTTATACGTGACGGTCAGCTCGCCGACCTCCGTTTGCCCGACCGTTACCCGCATCTTGCTCTTCCCCACCTCGATGCGGTCGTAGTATTCCGCGGGCGCGAACACGCTGATCTCGACCCGCGTCAAATCGTCGATTCGCAAGACGGGCGTGCCGGAGCCGGCGCTCTCGCCCGGTTCCTTTAGCCGCAGGGACACCCGGCCCGAGATCGGCGCCACGACAAGCGAATCGGCATAGTCCTTTTCCGCGATCTTGACGTTCAGCCGCGCCTGCTCCAATTGGGCCTTGGCCAAGTCGATCAAGGTCTGCACGTGGCGGACGTCGGCTTCCAACTGGCGGCACTGCGCCTGCTGATGCTCCACGACTTGCGTGGCGACGGCGTTGCGGGCGTTGAGGTCGCGATAGCGAGCCAGGTCCGTCAGGGCCTGCTGTTGCGCCACCAACGTCTTTTCCAGCAGGGCCTCCTTCTCGCGGACCGCGCAATCGGCCACGCGGAGCTGCTCTTGGGCGATGGCCACCGCCTGGGCCAGCTTCACCGAATCGGTCTGAAAGAGTTTGGTCTTGCCGGCCTCGACGTAGTCTCCCTCCTCGACGAAAATCTGGTCGAGCGTGCCGGGGATGCGCGCCGACACCAAAGCGTAACGCTTGGCCAGCACCGATCCGGCGATGATCAACCGCTCCTCGAAGATCATCTCCTTGGCAGGGGTCAAGACGACCGGTACGGCATCGGCGGGGGCGGCCGGCGTGCCGGAACCTCCCGCCGGGTTCGTCCTCTCACTCGCCCCGTTTTGAGAAGGCTCCGCGGGGGCTGTGGCGAACACCCCGGCGGCGGCCGCGGCCAAGACCGCTCCCACGACCACCAATCCTGCCACGCTCAACGTAACGGCGGTTTGAATCCACCACCTGCGATTCGCTTTCATGAGTTCGCCCCCCTCCCGGCTTCGCGAGACCGTATTCCCCACAGGATCAGGTCCATCAGCTCGCGGATCGAAGTTTCGATGGGTCGTTGCTCGCCGGACTCCAGTTGCCGCTCGATGCAGAACTGCACGGCCCCCACGGCCATCTCGGCCGCGGAGACGGCGTTGAACTCGCGAAAACTCCCCTCCGCGATACCCTGCTCGAAAATGCTGCGGAATCGGTCGATCGCCAACGTGTTCTTGCTCCGCTGCGAGGTGAAGCACAGTTCGCGGACATGCGGATCGCGAAACAGGAAGTCGAACAGGCCGCGATGCTTCGAAAAGTGGCTGAACCACAATCGCAGCATCGCTTCCAATTTCTCGACGGCTTCCATTGAACTGGCGATGATATGCCCCCCCGCTTCAATGGCCGGTTCAATGGACCGTTCGAAGACCTGGGTCACCAGCTCCTGCTTGTTGCGAAAGTAGTTGTACACGCTACCTTTGGCGATGCCGGCGGCCTCCGCCACTTTCTCGATCGTGAGGTGCTCGAAGCCGTCGCTTCGAAGCACATCGAGCGCTGCCTGAAGGATACCTTCCCTCATGGCGTCGCCGGCAATTCTGCGGCAGCGCTCCGCGAGATTTGTTGTTTCCTGCATTCTTCCTATCTCTGTTTATTTATCTCTTTTAACAACCGGTCTACGCCATGGAATTCGAAATCGACAGCGGGACTGATCTTTTCTCGACCAATCGGCTTCCGCTTGGTTGCTTTCGTCCCGCAACCGCTACTGTTTCCTTATTACGACCAGAGTCACGAACTTGTTTTCACCAAAATGACCGGATATTCATTTCTACGACTTAGCAGTTTACGAATCAAGCGCGTCGGCCGGTTTTTCCGAAAACACTGAAGGCGACTGTGCTACCGAACGTGCCGCCTGCGCCGCAAATGACTGCTTTGCCGGTTCGCTGCCCCCCCTCGATTGGGCGGATGGCTGTCGCCATGGCCAATTGCGGAAGGATGCCGAAATTTGGGGGGATTCTTGGGAGCAAAATCATGGGTTTCATATCAAGGACGCAAACCAAGGACGGCGGGAACTCGCCGGTCGGCCGTCACGCTTTGCAAAACCGCCGCGCACCGAGACGCCTCGCCCGGCCCGGCGTCGAACGGACCACCCGCACCGTGGCGATCCTTACGGTTCTGTTGTTCGCGACGGGCTGCATGACGAGCTTCCGCGAGTGGTTCCAAAACGGCTTCAAGGTCGGCCCGAACTACTGCCCGCCCGAGGCGGAGGTCGGCGAGGCCTTTCTGGATTCCTCGGAGCCGGGGATCGGCAACGGCTCGGCCGACTATGCGGAGTGGTGGATGGTGTTCCAGGATCCGACGCTGAACGAGCTGGTTCAGGCGGCCTACGAGGAGAACCTTCCGCTGAAGATCGCCGCCGAGCGAATCTTGGAGGCTAGGGCCATGCTCGGCGTGGCCCGGGGCACCTGGTGGCCGCAACAGCAACAGGTCGTGGGGTCGTATACTCGCAACCAAATGAGCCACAACGCCTTCCCCATGTCCAATTTCAGCAAGATTCCCGGCTTCAAGATGCATTACGACAATTGGGCTTTGGGGGCGGAAATGGCTTGGGAGCTGGATTTCTGGGGGCGATTCCGCCGCATGATCGAATCCGCCGAAGCCAACCTGGAGGCCGAGGAGGAGGCGTTCAACGCCGCCCTCGTGCTTTTGCAGGCAGAGACGGCCTCGACCTACATCCAATTGCGGACGATCGACGAGCGTCTCTCGCTGGCCCGGCAGAACGTGGAATTGCAGAAGAACACGCTGGCCATCGCCCAGGCCCGGTTCGAGCAGGGGGTGGTCAGCCAGCTCGACGTGCACCAGGCGCAGGCCATCCTATCGAACACCGAAGCCCTCATCCCCATGTTGCGATCCTTGCGACGGGTGGCGGAGAATCGCCTTTGCACGCTGTTGGGCGAACCGCCGCAAGACTTGGAACCGATCCTCGGGTCGAGCGGGAAAATCCCCGAGGCCCCGGCCGAGGTGGTGGTGGGCATCCCCGCCGATCTCCTGCGGCGGCGGCCCGACGTCCGACGCGCGGAGCGTTTGGCGGCCGCCCAATCCGCCCGCATCGGCATCGCCGAAGCCGAGTTCTATCCTCACATCGCCATTACCGGCCAAATCGCTTATCAGGCCGAGAACTTCAGCGACTTGTTCAACGGCAAGAGTTTCGGGGGCATCGTCGGGCCGGGGTTCCGCTGGAACATCCTCAACTACGGCCGCATTCGCAATTCCGTGTTGATGGAGGATGCGCGATTCCGGCAGGCGGTGTTGGGCTATCAAGAAACCGTTCTGCGGGCGAACGAAGAGGCGGAAGACATGATTACCGCCTTCCTGGAGGAGAAACGCCGGCTCCTCGCCCTGGAGCAGGCCACGCAAGCCACGGCTGCCGCCTCCGCGCTGGCCATGGCCCAGTACCAAGAAGGCTTGATCGACTTCCAACGGGTGATCGATTCGCAGCGGGCGCTGGTGCAACAACAAGACGCCCTGGCGGAATCCCGCGGCAAGGTCGCCTTGAATCTGGTCTCGGTGTACAAGGCGTTGGGAGGCGGTTGGCAGGCTCGATATCAGCAGCCCCGGAACGTCCTCGCTTCGCTGACGACCGGGGCGGTCGAGGGCGGTGGAGTTTCGCCGGGATCGGTTCCGACGCCCGCCCCGCAGCCGCCGGCC
>FWPV01007301.1_pt1 | contig 20239 bp, 14 predicted proteins | sample 2228371 | NCBI WGS metagenome assembly FWPV01 (sample SAMEA103939776, study PRJEB20133) | metagenome | reverse complement strand
CTGAGCTTATTTTTGTCGCGGCCAATGATTATAGAAAAGATATTATTTTGTGCAAATTTGTGTACGATTGCCTTTCCCAGTCCTGATGCCCCGCCTGTAACAATGGCTATTTTTCTTTCCATAAAAGGTGTCTGTTTAATCTTTTGTTAAATAATTAAATACCCGGAGCATAATAATGCCTGATATTCATGTAGTAATCAAGTGTATGCTCAGGTTTTTCAACACCCTGAGGAAGCGGCTTACGTGAGAACTGCTGAAAGTAAAGAATACATGCATCGCGCCACCATACTGCTTCTTTAGCCTGTATTGCCAGTAATGATTTCACATGCAAAAACCTTTCTTCATCCACCAAATCTTTCATGGAATTCCATGTTTTTTGCATATTTCTGACTGAATCAACTCCGCTCTGGTATTTCAGGCAAAGTTCATCCCATAGAGTTCTGCCTGATTTCACCGGATAGTCCCATGGTAAATGATGAAACCACAGCAGAAGGGATTCAGGGCAGGTTTCGCGGCTGTTGAACAATTGTTTTACTTCGGGAAAATACTGGCTGACAGCATCACTTCCTCCTGTTGACCGGTCAAATCCTATTCCTGTTGAATCAGCCCGATGGTAATAAACCGATGTCCAGTCGGCACGGCCCTGGTTTACCCATGGCCCGGGGCCATAATGATGATGCATAGCCATGATATGATGCAATCCGAGCGGAGTCATATAGTTCACAGTCGTTTCACGGGATTGCATCATCATTTTTTTAATCGGCTGAATGAAATTCTGATTATTTGAAAAAGTCATTCTGATCCATTCGTCGGCAATATCTTCTGATGATACGGACATGTCCCATGCAAGGCGGCCGAATGCATACCAGTTGGCCTGTGCAAACGGGTGTCCGCACCAGTTACGGTCATCGCCTATATTTGCAACGCCTGCCATGCCCGTTAATTCATGATTATCAAGGCTTCCGTTGATTACTCTGGCAACTGTTGAGCCTTTACCTTTTGAATAAGTATCGGCATCGAGGCATTCTTTAAACAAAGGAGCAAGGTAAACAAGATGAGTTCCTTGTCCGAGATATTCCTGTGTTATCTGGAATTCCATCATCAGAGGCGTCAACGGCATTGCCCCGAAAAGCGGATGAAAAGGTTCACGAGGCTGAAAATCAATAGGCCCGTTCTTAACCTGAACAAAAACGTTTTTTTCAAATTTTCCGTCAAGTGGTTTGAATTCGTTATATGCTTGTTTGGCACGGTCTTCAGGAATGCTGTTGTCATAAACAAATGCCCTCCACATCACGATACCACCAAAAGGGGCAAGTGCCTTTGCAAGCATATTTGCACCTTCAGCGTGATTACGGCCGTAATTCTGCGGGCCCGGTTGCCCTTCAGAATTTGCCTTAATCAGAAATCCGCCAAAGTCAGGAATATAGTGGTATATTTCCTTTATTTTGATGTTCCACCATTCTATTACCTGAGGGTCAAGCGGATCGGCAGTTGAAAGTCCCCCGATTTCAACAGGGGCGCTGAATCGTGCAGTGAGATAAATCTTTATCCCGTAAGGTCGGAAAACATCTGCCAAAGCAGCCGCCTTAATCAGATACTGTTCGGTCAGCACAAGTGCATTGGCATTGACATTGGTTAATACAGTACCGTTGATGCCTACAGATGCATTTGCCCGGGCGTAATCTTTATATCTCGGCGAAATATAACCGGGCAACAGATGCCAGTTCCATAATGAGAATCCTGCATATCCTCTTTCAACAGTACGGTTAAGATTATCCCAGTGATTCAGTAACCTGTATCTGATTCCAGGGATACTGACAATATCTACATTCGCAATATTCTGTTGCGTCTGGATTAACCTTAACAGATGAAAAGCGCCATAAAGCAAGCCAATATCTGAATTAGCCGTAATTATTATGCAGTGCATTTTGGAAATCACAAGTTTTCTGATAATATATCCTTCGTTTCCAAGCTGCTTCAGTTCTTCAGGCTTTGTTACTGAGGCGATGATTTTTGATTTTTCGGGTGTACCAAGTAATAATGTCCCGTTATTTATTGTTTCAGAAGAAAACAATATTTTTTTACCCAGTAATCCTTCAAGCCCTGCTGAAAGTTCTTCTTTAATTGCTTGCAGTGTAGCCGATTGCCCTTCAATTATTACACCAGAAATGGCTTTTCTATATTCTTTGGCTATGGTTGCATCTTTCACTGGGTCATAACGAAGCCAGAGCCTGTAACCGTCTTCGCCCCGTAATGTGATTAAGTTGCTGAAAAGAACCGTCAATAAAAGCAGTTTATATATCAATTTCATTTTTCAGTGATTTAAATATTATACATTCCTTTTATTCCTTAAATTCACAACATGCTTATAACAATTATTTTCGCAGGGTTGAGGCTCTTACTATCAGTTCTGATTTTATAATCTGGTTTGCAGGAAAATCATCAGGCAAGCTACCCTGAAGTTTATCAATCAGCTTAGAAGCTAACATTTTTCCCATATTTTCACCCGGGTAATTAATTGTAGTAAGCCGGGGCTCAACAAGCCGGGAAACAGGGTCATTGTTAAATCCACCAACAATGATATCATCGGGTATTCTAACGCCTTTTTCCTTGATTGTTACCAGACATGCAGAGGCACATAAGTCATTAGCCGCAAAAATAGCATCAGGCAATGGTTTCATTGCTAATATCTGGCGGGCTGCATCGATACCAGCCTGAAGGCTAAGGTTATTTGAAATAACATAGGCCGGGTTATATGTAATTCCGTAATCTTCAAGTGCCTGTCTGTATCCATTCATACGATCGATATAAACATTTTTGGTAAGATTACCGGTAATGTGGACAATTCTCCGGCTTTTTTGCTCAATCAGGTGCTTTGTCATTTCATATCCGGCTTTGTAATTATCAAGGACAAATTTCTGGCATATTTCCTGGCTGCATACGCGGTCGAAAAAAAATACCGGAACGCCTTTTGCCATAAAGGGTTCAAAATGAGAAATGTCTGTGGTATCGGCGGCAAGGCTGACAATAAGTGCATCAACCCTGTTATTAAACATGGTCATTGCATTTTCTATTTCTTTCTGACTGCTTTCAAAAGACTGGCTGATGATCAGATGATAACCTGCCGGATTAAGCACGGTTTCAATCCCTGCAAGCACAGTGGAAATAAAGTAGCTGTCGAGACGAGGCACGATCATTCCGATGGTGTTGGTTTTTTGCTTCCTCAGATTGTGTGCAACCGAATTAGGACGATAGCCTTTTTTAAGAGCTAATTCCTGAACCAGTTGACGTGTTTTTATGCTGATGACCGGATTGTTTCTGAGGCTTCGGCTTACTGTAGCGGCTGACAGGTTAAGCTCACGCGCAATATCATAAATGGTAATATCCTTTTTGTTGATCATGACATTTTAAATAATTGAATGCAAAAATAATAATTTCTCCTTATTATAAATGCAATCGATTGCGTTTATTATTCTTTCACCACATATTATTAAAATAAATAAATTTACTATGAATTGTCTGGTTGAGAAATATATTCTGCAGTGATAAAAAGAAGAAAAATAAAAATTGTAATCCTGCTGCCATTGTTTGTTATAGCTTTTAATATTCAAAGCCAGCAATACAATTTGCCTTCTTTTACAAGGTTTAGCGTAATATCATCGCCACAGGGACTTTCGCAGTCATCAGTGTTTAGCCTGGCTCAGGATAACAAGGGCTTTATATGGATAGGCACGCGTGACGGACTAAACAGATTCGATGGCTATAACTTCAAGACCTATCGTTTTGACCCGCAGGATACCAATAGCATCAGTAATAATGAAATAACGGTTATTTATTGTGATAAGAACGGCGATATATGGATTGGCACAAGGGGAGGGGGGTTAAATAAATTTTTGGTCAGATCGAACAGGTTTGTCAGGTTTAACCAACTTGTTCATGAAAATATTATCAGAGATATTTATGAAACTCCGGACGGAACTTTATGGATTGGCTCTTCGGATGGTTTGTTGAAAGCAACCGGTTATCTCGGGCAAGAGCATATTAAGTTCGAAAACGTTACCCGAAAAGCTGTTTTTTACAAGACAGACAATCAACTTTTATCGTTGCAGAAAAAAATTATTTCAGTTGTCTCAATTAGCTGTTTATCAACTGATACGATGCTTGTTGGCACTGAATCGGGTATGTTTTTTTATTTACCATCAGTTAATAAATTTATCCGGTTTAATTGCGAAGATATTAATGCAGCCATTGTTACTTCAATACTGGTAACAAAAAACAGAATTATCTGGGTGGGGAGCTTTAACGGATTATTAAAAATTGAATATAACGCCAACAATTCAGGTGCGCATAAAATAACCACATATAATATTTATCAGTCGGGGCAAAGAAAGATATTCAGTAACCGTATTGAATCGCTTACAGAAGACAGCGGCGGAAACATCTGGGTTGGCACACGGGGTGGAGGACTGGTAAAGATTGATCAAAGCGGCAGGCCGACTTATTTTCTTAACGATAAGAATGATATTGCAAGTATCAGAGATAATATAGTTAATTCATTGCTTATTGATAATACCGGCGTTTTGTGGATCGGCACCGAAAGTCAGGGATGTAACCTCCTTGATTTAAACGGTAAAAAATTCATCCATATCAGGAATATTCCCAATAACACTAACAGCCTGAGTGATGCCCTTGTTACCGCCATATCAGGTTCGCCTGAAAATATAGTATGGATTGGAAGTGCTGTTAAGGGTCTTGATCAGCTTATTTTCAACGATGAAAGAAATTACACAATCAGGCACTTAAGAACAATACCTGTAGTGCCCGGCCTGGTCACCAGTGAAATAATATCACTGATGCTCGACAGGGACGGGGAATTATGGATCGGGAATGCAACTGATTATCTGGTGAGATATTCAGAAAGTAAAGGTTTTAAAAGTTATCTTGTTAACGGGTATGTTTTTTCTTTGCTTGAGGACAGTAAAGGCAGGATATGGTATGGAACATGGGGACAGGGATTAGGGTGGATTGAAAAAAATACTCATACGATTCATCATGTTCAGGAATCATCAAATGTAATACGTACCATCAGTAGTGACAAGGTTATCGCACTTTATGAAGATCATTTAAAGAACCTCTGGATTGGAACCAAAGGAGGAGGAGTTAATATTCTTCCGTTACACATGGCTGAATCAGGAAATTATGATTTTATTACCTACAGGCATAATTATAAAGATCCTAAAAGCCTGAGCCATAATGATGTGTATTGCATTAAACAGGATAAACAGGGCAATGTTTGGATTGGCACGGGCAGCGGACTGAATAAGATTGAATGGAACCACAATCAGCCTCTTACCGATGCTCTGATAAAAGGTGAAGTTGAGTTCAAAGTATATCTTGAAAAAGATGGCTTGTCCAATGGTGTTGTGTTCGGTATTCTTGAAGACAGGACAGGTAATCTGTGGCTGAGCACAAATAACGGATTATCAATGTTCGAACAGGGTTCGGGTAGGTTTATTAATTATAATGTTAATGACGGACTTCAGGCTAATGAATTTTACCATAATGCTTATTTTCAGGATTCGGGTAACAATATGTATTTTGGAGGCGTAAACGGTCTTACCGTATTTAATGCCGATAGTATTAAACAAACGCCGGTTAATGCAAATGTGATTATTACGGGATTAAAAGTATTCAATAATGTCATTTCACCAGGGGAAAAAATAAATAACCGGATAATTCTGGAGGATGATGTTTTCTATACCAATAAAATAGTGCTTACTTATAAGGAAAAAGAATTTACCCTTGAATTTTCGGCATTGCAGTTTATCAACCCTCAACGGATGCAATATGAATACCGGTTAATTAATTTTAATGATCAGTGGCAAAAGACTGATGCAAATTCGCGTACGGCTACTTACACCAATCTTGATGACGGCGATTATGTGTTTCAGGTCAGGGCTGTAAGCAAGGACGGTTTTTATGTCAGCCCGCCCGCCGAACTGCAGATTTCAATTATTCCTCCGTTCTGGAGGACGTCATGGTTCTTTCTTATTTATATTGCCGCCATTGTAGGTGCATTGTTTCTTTTCAGAAGTTATTCGCTGATTGCAGTGAAGGAAAAAAACAAACTATTAATTGAAAGGCTTGAACATAAACGCCTTGTTGAAATGACAGAAGCAAAAATGCGTTTTTTAACCAACATATCTCATGAGATACGGACTCCGCTTACACTCATTAATGATCCGCTTGAAACAGTCATTAACGAGGGAATAATGGATGAAAACTCAAAAAAGAATCTTAAACTAATTTCAAAGAATGTTCAGCGTTTGCTGCAGTTGGTAAATCAGCTTCTGCAACTGAGAAAAATTGATTTAGGCCTTTTGAAACCTGAGATTAAAGAAACAGATATCATTTTATTCATAAAGGATATACTGATACGCTTTGAACAACATGCTTCACGCAGAAATATTAACCTCAGATTTGATTATCCCGAAGAACATATAATACTACGTTTTGATCCTGAATTAATGACCATTGTCTTTTATAACCTTCTGGCAAACGCCATAAAATATACTGATGACGGTGGCTTAATATTGGTTAAGGTATTTCTGTCAGAAAGATATAAACAGCAAAAGTTTTTATACCTTTTAAAAAACATACTGAGAATTAAAGTAAAACAGCCTCAGTGGCTGGCAATTGAGATATCCGACACCGGAAAAGGTATGCCGGAAAATGAAATCAAAAATATTTTTAAACGCTTTTATCAGGTCAATATGCCGGGGACACATAGTACGGGTTCAGGCATCGGACTTTCTCTTGTTAAGGAATATGTAGAAATTCATAACGGATATATTGATGTAAAAAGCGAATTAAATAAAGGGAGTACTTTTACTGTTTATTTACCTGCAGATACTGTTATTTTATCAGGGAAATCCGAAGGGCAGGAATTTAAGCTGACTGAAGGTTCCGGATTGTCGGAAGCACAAATTAACAGCATACTAACTGATGATGAAGCAGGCCAGGCAAGTGAGGAAGATAAACAGACGGCTGCGACAAATGCCGGGCCTCATATACTTATTATTGAAGATGATCATGAACTGACCGACTATCTGATAAATTATTTTTCAAAATCATACAGAGTAACAGTTGCTTATAACGGTGAAAAAGGATTAAACAAGGCAAAGGAAGAAATGCCTGATTTAATAATATCGGATGTCATGCTTCCTGAAAAAAGCGGCCTGCAGCTATGTGATGTTTTAAAAACAAGCATTGAAACAAGTCATATACCTATAATACTTATAACTGCCAGGGCCGATGAGGAAAATATACGTGAAGGTTATCAGCATGGTGCCGATTTATACATTACCAAGCCTTTTAATGTTAAAATACTTGATGCGCAGGCTAAAATGCTTATTGATTCTCGCAGGTGCCTTCGCGAAAGATATAGCCGGCAAATATTGTTAAAACCGGCCGATATTGCCATAACACCTGTTGATGAGAAGTTTCTGCGACAGATGATTCAGATTATTGAAAAACATATTGCCGATTCTGAATTTGACGTAAACCGCCTTGTTAGCGGAATGAATATGAGCCACTCGACAATACTGCGCAAGGTGAAGGCGTTGACCGGTATTTCACTTGTTGAGTTCATTAAGAATCACAGGCTGAAAAAAGCCGCTTTAATACTTCAGAAACAAAAATTACCTGTAAGTGAGGTAAGTTATATGGTAGGATTTACTGATCCCAAGTATTTTACAAAATGTTTTGTTAAGCAGTTTGGTATAACTCCCAGCGAATATATTGCTGAATATCATGCTAATAATGTTGACGAAGAAAAACCGGAATAACAGATTTTTTGTGGTTTTTAACTTACTCTTTTGCTTCGTATGCTCCCAGGTCAGGTAATCCTTCCCGTTGCAAACCATCTTTGTCAACTGTTGAAGAAACCAGATTATTATATAATATGCCTTTATCAACAATATTTGAGCGGGTGAAATCATTCAGCAGTAAATGAAAATCATTTGCATCGGGATTTACGAATGCATTATATATTAGGTAATAATTGTTTCTTCTGAATATGAAGTTATTATGTTCTTCAACATTTATGCCTTTAGCGCTGACGGAAGAAGATACGATATTGTTGGCGATCACGCAATTTCTGCTGGATTCCCCGCTTTTATGTTCTGTAATCATAATCCATGGGCTGATATTATCATCAGGAATCTGGTCAATAACTGTATTATTTATTATTTTACTGTTGAGCATTCCGTAAAATGATATCCCGTGGTAGTGATTTACAATTACTATATTGTTTTCGACAACCCAGTTTTCGAAAAAACCGTCGAAACAACCAATTCCCTGAGGGGAACCGGCTAAGGGATTTGTATTGTCTCCTATGCCGATGATCAGATTACCCCTGACGGTTACATTGCTTAAGACACCCGTACCTGGTGAATTATCTGCACCCCTTGAATAACTTTGAATGGCATCATCATGGTTATCGTCAACTTTTAGGCAGCCAATTATGGTATTATTTTCAAACAATACATTATTGCTTATTATTCGGCTGCCATCGGCACAGTAATTTAAGATAGTATTGTTTACGGCAGAGCAGTTATCCGAAAAATATTCTATCAACAGTCCGTGTTTTACATTCTCTATATGGCAATTTACTACTTCAATAAATTCAACTGACCGCAGGCTTATTCCCGACGCGCTTTTCTGAACCCAATCACTTGCTGTCCATTCCGATGCATTATCGGTGGTTTTAACCGTGATCCCGTTCAGTTTAACATGGCTGCCTTTTCCCCAGAAGCCGGATGAACACAGGTAAATACATGCATTACTGTTACGGTTCAATTCGTCAACCTCCCAGTAGTTACCGTCGCCTTTGTAATTGTCTTTAATAACCGATAGATTCTTAAGATATATTTTCTCAAAGGCACCTTCCAGTTTAAACCGTGACAATACGGGTGAATGCCCGTCATGAGCTTCAATAGTAAGCCAGTCTTTGAAAATAAAATTATTGAGGTTTATAAAACCATGATAGCCATTCATTAATATAAGCCTGTCACCTCCTTTTACCGGAGCGCCCTCATGAACAACTTTCAGGGGTGAATAAGCATTGTTATTTTCAGTATGCATGTAATACTCAATTAAATTATTTTCAATAACCTCCTGCAAAGTGCGCCATGGATGTTGGCAAGTTCCGTCGCCGTCGGGAGACCCTTTGACCGGATCGATATAAAAAGCTTTTCCCGTAACAGAGGGTTCTTCAAATGTGTATTCCTTAAAATAAACCGCATTCTTTTTATGATCATCTTCTTTATTGCATGAATAGGCTATAGATGCAAATAACAGAAGTATTAAGGAATAAGTAAACAAACCGTTTTTTTTCATTTGGGCGGGATTTATCTTTTGTCTTAACATGTGAGGATTATAAAAGGGGTTTAATATTCAATAAACGTATTGTAAGACAAAATGTTACATAGTACTAACCTAAAGAGAAAAAAACTGCAACATGTAAAATACCTTCATCCTCTGAAGATAAACATGTTGCAGCATTTGTGGTTTGCGGTCCCAAATAACTGTAACTTAAACCACAGTAAGCGTAACTTTTATTAAATCCTCATCCCTTGATGAACCTCCAATCATTATTTCAAATTCGCCTGGTTCTACGGCGAATTTCATATCTATATTGTGATATGCTAGTTGTTCAGGAGTGATAGTGAGCGTAACTTTCTGTGTTTCTCCCGGCTTAAGACTGATGCGCCTGAATGCTTTCAATTCTTTCACAGGCCGGGTAACTGAGCTTACCTTGTCACGTATATACAATTGCACAATTTCATCACCGGTGATTTTCCCGGTATTGGTAACTTCAACAGTAACATTAACCGATTCATTCTGTTTTATAATTTCTTTTTCAGGTTTCAGATTATTATAGGCAAACTTGGTATAACTAAGTCCGAAACCGAAATAGAACAATGGCTGAATGTCCATCGAAAGATAATCATGAAATTGGGCACTTTATGGTTGTAATACATGGGTAATTGTCCTGATGATTTGGGTACTGTGATAGTGAGTTTACCCGAAGGGTTAACATCGCCGAAGATAACGTCGGCAGCGGCTGTTCCTGTTTCCTGTCCCATATACCAGCCTTCAATGATAGCAGGGGCTTCTTTTGCCAGTTTATTAACCGAAAGAGGACGGCCATTCATCAGATAAACCACAACAGGTTTCCCAAGACCAAGTATGGCATCAGCCAGTTCATTCTGCTCGCCAAAAAGGTCAAGTGTCATGTTATCGCCCAGATGTGTTTTTGCCCAGGCTTCACGGCAAAGATGTTCGTTTTCACCAATGGCAAGAATGATTACATCTGCTTTACCGGCTATTTCAACAGCCTCTTTTATCAGCTTAAGGTTTTCTTCGCGTGAAGCAAATTCAATTTCATCATACTTCCAGTTGAAATAGCTTGTTGTGGTATTTGTTGTCAGTCTGCATCCCTGTGCAAATAACACCTCGGTATTTTTCCCCACTTTGTTTTTTATACCTTCAAGCAGGCTTACTTTTTCGTATGGCTCACCGGCATATCCGCCGAAATACACATCTTTTGCGCAAGGGCCTATAACGGCAATCCTTTTATATTTGTCTTTAGGCAGAGGCAATAAGTTGTCATTTTTGAGCAAAACGATTGATTCGTGTGCTGCTTTAAGCGCAAGTTCCTTATGTTCTGATTTTTTGCTAACAGCGATTGCATTTTCAACATCTACATATGGATTTTCAAATAATCCAAGTTCGAACTTTAGTTGTAATACCTGAGCAACGGCGTTATCAATGTCTTCCTGTTTTATTTTTCCTTCTTTCAGTAATTCAGGAAGATATTTGTAAAGGTTACCCTGGGGTAATTCATACTGAATACCGGTATTAAAGGCAATCATTGCGGCTTCTTTGCCGTCGGCTGCAACGCAGTGTTTCTGATAAAGCTGGTCGACAGCATAATAGTCTGATACTACCAGACCTTTAAAGCCCCATTCTTTTCTCAGGAGGTCCTGAATAAGCCATTTGTTGGCATGAGAAGGAACACCGTCTACTTCATTGTATGAGGGCATTACAGAAACGGGTTTTACTTTATCAATACACATTTTGAAAGGCGGCATGTGGTAATCGCGCAGGACACGCATGGAGTAATTGGCAGGGCCCTGGTTCTGCCCGCCTTCTGATTCTCCGTGACCTACCAGATGCTTTAGTGTGGCAGCAACATGATTATTAGCCACTTTGCCGTTTGTCGTACCTTGTAATCCTTTTACTGCAGCACACGAAAGGATACCATTGAGATAAGGGTCTTCTCCGTATGTTTCTTCAACTCTTCCCCAACGGGGTTCGCGGCAAACATCAATAACCGGTGTAAGGGCATGATGAGTGCCTCTTGACCGCATCTCATGAGCAATAACGCCATATACCTTCTCAAAAAGTTCGGGATCCCACGAACAGGCCAGTCCGATTGCCTGCGGAAAAACTGTTGCGTTAGGTCGCATCATTCCGTGCTGTCCTTCATCGACAAATAATGCAGGGATTCCGAGCCGTGTTTCTTCTATCAGGTATTTCTGTATTCTGTTACGGATGTCAACGGTTTCTTTTATGGGATAAGGGGCAGGATGAATGGAATGGCAGCCTTTGCCAAGTACTTCTTTCATTTTTTCAGGATCATTGAAAAACTCTTCCTTAAAGTCTTCAACGCCTCCGTTCCAAATACCCATCAACTGGGCAACCTTTTCTTCAATCGTCATTCGCAATAGCAGGTCCTTTACCCTTTCATCAACTGGTAAAGCTGCATTTTTGTAGGGAGCATCTTTTAATGAATTATTGTTCATATTGTAAGAATAATTTATTTTTTAACTGTGTTTATTACTGAATAAAATGCCTGTTTTGGTTTATAATTGCGGTCAAATAACAACGGGTAATTGGTTCTGCCCCTGATCGGCCAGTTGTTTAACCATGACTGCCCGTCGTGAATTCCCCAAAGGGTAACCCTGCTCATGATACCCGGATATTTCAGAAATATATTGAAAATATCGGCATACCGGTTGGCCAGTTGTGTGCTTGCGGAATCAGGAAGTCCGTTTGCATAAGGGTTCATTTCGGGGTGCAGTTCATAGTTGTCTGAGATATTGGCGCCGGTGAAATTTTCGGGTTTGGGTAATATATTGATATCCAATTCTGTAAACATTACCTTTACACCCAGGTCCCCGAATTCCCTGATGGCCGAATCAATATCTGCCAGGTTTGGGAAATCGAGATGATAATGTCCCTGAATACCCACACCGTCAATTTTGATACCTTTGGCTTTCAGTGTACTGATCAATTTTAAAGCGCTATCTCTTTTAGGAGATGTTTCAATATTGTAATCATTGTAATAAAGTTCTGCATCGGGGTCGGCTTCCTTAGCAAATTCAAATGCTTTTTCAATATAATCGTCACCGATTATCTCAAGCCATTTAGATTTACGCAGGCTTCCGTTTTCTTCAAGTGCTTCATTGACAACATCCCAGCTTTGTACCTTGCCTTTATAACGACCGACAACCGTAAATATATGGTCTTTTAACACTGCCAGTAAAGAATCGCGTGTTAAAGGTTTGCCTGTTGAATCTTCAAAAACCCATTTAGGGGTCTGATGGTGCCACAAAAGTGTGTGGCCGGTAACAAACATGCCATTTCTTTCGGCAAATGATACCAGGCTATCTGATAGTGTAAAATGATAAATGCCCGGCAAAGGATGGATTCTTTCCCATTTCATTGCATTCTCGGCGGTTAAGGCATTAAAATGCTTAATAAGTATCGCATGTGCCAGTGAATCAGATCCCATAATCTGATCAGTGTTAATTGCTGCGCCAATCATGAAATGGTCTTTAAAAGCATCTTTCAGTGAGGGCTCTTTTTTTGTGCAGGCAAAACAAACAAAAAGTATTAATACCATGCCTGTCTTAAGCAAATGCTTTACAATGTTTTTTTTCATAATATTTATCAGTTAAGTTTATTTTGTATAATTTTTTCTTCTCTCGGCAAGTTCGTCCTGCATTTCTAATTCCATAGTTCTGGTAATCTGATAAAAGAGAAGTGTAATAATAACTATTGCCAAAGCAATAGCCGGGTAAATACTCGATGCCATCCGAATTCCAAGCACTGCTGTTGGGGTTACAGCCTCTTTAACATAGCCGTATAGTTCAAGAATTAGGCCACCTATAAATCCTCCTAAGGCAAGACCTATTTTAAGCCCTACAGCAATTCCGGCAAATACTATAGCGGTAGAACGTCTGTTGAGTTTCCATTCGGAATAGTCAGCTACATCGGCCATCATTGCCCATGGTATTGACATGGTAATACCCCATGAAAAATTAAACAAAATTTGCAGTATCAGGGTAAGCATTATTCCGGTTGGCGGAACTATAATAAACATAGCTGTAAAAACAAGGCTGAGAATAAAACCGGTAAGTAAAGTATTCTTTTTACCGAAACGTATGGTTAAGGCATTGGAAACAGTGATTCCTATAATTGCTGCCAGCTGGCCTATAATATTTGTGAAACCAAATGTACTGTCGGCATAATTTGCGTTTTCACCTGCAAAATTAATAAAACTGAGCAGGCCAAATAATGCTTTATCAATACTATCCATAAAGGATTGCATACTTGGAAGATCGAGGTAGTATCTGAAGAAATATACCAGGTTACCATTTCTTATGGCAAGGAAAATAAACATCATTACAAAAAGGATAAACATGGTGATCCATGGTTTGTTTTTAATTAACGCCACAAGATCTTCCTTAAGTGATGTTTTTTGTTTAGGATCGGGTTTAATTCTTTCTTTGGTGGTAAAAAATGTAATAAGAAAAAAAGCTGTTGCAAGTACGGCAAATATACCCATAGTAATACCATATCCTTTAGCACTGTCGCCTTTTCCGAAATGATTAACCATGGGCAGCGCAAATCCCTGAATAGCTATAGTTGCAAGACAAACAACAATGAACCGTACAGAAAACAAACTGGCACGTTCTTTCATGTCTCCTGTGATTACTCCGCTAAGGGCAGAATAGGGGATATTGTTCATTGAATATATTGTCATCAATAATATATAGGTTATATAAGCATATATCAGTTTTCCGGTTATACTGAAGTTGGGAGTAATAAAAGCCAGAAAACCAATTATGCCAAAAGGTATTGCTGTCCATAGAATCCATGGTCTGAATTTGCCCCAACGGGTTTCAGTACGATCGGCAATAGCTCCCATGATAGGATCGGCAACTGCGCCCCACAGCCGGCCTACGAGAAACAGGGCGCCTGCAGCAACGGCAGATATTCCGAATGTGTCGGTGTAAAAACTAAGTTGTAATAACATGATGGTTTGGAAAATAAAATTGGCCGCACCGTCGCCCAGACTGAAACCAATTTTTTCCTTAAATGTGACTTTTGATGTTGACGTAATCGATCCCATAAATATTATTTATTGTTAATAATAAAAATGAAAATAAATAAATAAAATGCTAAAAGTATATTTAGTATTTTATATGATTGCATTTGATGAATATAACTGATAAAGATTTGATTCAAACAAAATATGCTATTTTTAGATACCTGCCCTTATAAAAGGCTCTTTTGTATCGCTCGCTGTGACTGTTCCTTGTACCACTTTCTGCGTACTCGATAATCTTGTAATCGTGCACAACAGTAAAAAATGATGATTTTTTGCTTCATAGTTAATTGAAATTAATTATTTTTTTGTTAGCAGGGTATTCTGATTCATTTATGATACTTATAAAAGATAAAGATAAAAATTAATGTGTTTTTTTCAGAGTAAAAATAAAGCGATATGGGATTAAAAAAACGTCATAGGGGAATAATACGTCAATCAGGTGGAAAAATTTGTCAAAAATATCTGATGCTTTTTTCATTTAAACTTGTATGTAAATTTACTAATCGTTACTTTTAAACAGAAAAATAACACAATATATTATGCTACCATTACGCAACATAGGAATAGTTCTGTCAGTTTTCTTCCTGCTGCAATGTCAGCAAAAAGAAAAAAGCAGGCCGGCAGTAGAAATAACAGGTAAATATCAGATTCCTTCAGCTTGTCCCGGTTGGGTTCACAATGCAGTCTTTTACCAAATATATCCCCAGAGTTATTATGATACCGATGGTGACGGTATTGGCGATTTAAAAGGCATTATTCAGAAACTGGATTATATTAAAAGCCTTGGCGTTGATGCCATCTGGCTGAACCCGTTTTTTGAATCGCCTTTTTGCGATGCGGGATATGATATTTCAGACTATTATAAAGTTGCTCCCCGTTACGGAACCAACGAAGATGCACGTAAACTTTTTGAGGAAGCGCATAAGCGAAACCTGAAAGTAATTTTTGATTATGTTATCAGTTATACATCTGTTGAGCATCCGTGGTTTAAAGCTTCATCACAGCAGGATACCAATAAATACACAAACTGGTATATATGGACAGATAATACATGGAAAAATCCACCGGAAGCTTTTAAAGACTGTTTTATTAAAGGTTTTGGCAGAAGAAATGGGCAGTATATGCGTAATTTTTACTGGTGTCAGCCGGCGCTGAATTTTGGCTTTGCAAAGCCCGAAGAACCATGGATGCTGCCTGTTGATCACCCCGATGTGCTTGCATTACAGGAAGAACTGAAAAATGTATTGCGTTTCTGGTTAGACATGGGAGCAGATGGTTTCAGAGCAGATATGGCCGGAGCACTCGTAAAAAATGCCAATATTACCGGTAATGACCAGTTTTTCAATGCGCGCGACGAGGGAACAAAACTATTCTGGCGTAAGATAAGGCAGCTTCTGATTCAGGAATACCCCGAAGCTTTTATGATTGCAGAGTGGTCATATCCGAAGGATGCTCTTGACGGCCTCTTTCATGCCGACTTCTTTCATTGGTTTGACGGATATAATGATTTGTTTCAGAAGGAAAGCTGGCGCATACTGAACGGTTATTCCGAAGGGCACAGCTTTTTTGACCAGGAAGGGAAGGGAAATATTACCCATTTTCTTAAAAGCTACATGGAGCAATATCTTGCTACAGCCACAAAGGGTTATATTTCGCTGCCGTTAGGAAACCATGATAATGCAAGACTGGGTAACAAACGCACCGATGATGACCTTGAAATTATTTATGCTTTTGGACTTACCATGCCGGGAGTTCCTTTTATTTATTATGGAAACGAAATAGGCATGCGTCAACTGGGGACAGACTGGCCCCATGTTGAGGGAGCATACAAACCCCGCAACGGCGCACGCACACCCATGCAATGGTCTGACGAAAAAAATCTTGGATTCTCTGAAGCATCAGCCGATAAACTCTATTTGCCGGTCGATACGGCAATGGATGCCCCAACAGTGGCTGCCCAGGAAAACAATCCAAACTCATTGCTAAACCGAACAAGGAGACTTATTGCCCTGAGGCATTCCGAACCAGCCCTTTCAGCCTATGCTGAATTTGTACCCTTATTTGCCCGGGAAAATACTTACCCGTTTATTTATGCAAGGGCAAAAGATAATGATATACTGTTCATATTTATAAATCCTTCAGATAAGCAATGCTCAGCAGAATTCACAACCAATATTTCCTGCAGGGAATTGAAATTGCTGGCAGGAAACGAAATAACACTCAAATGCGAAGGAAACAAAATTCAGGCCATCATGCATGGACGACATTATGCTATATATAAAGTTGTCCTTTAATGATACTTTAAACTTATTCAGCCGAGGTTAACCGGTTTACTGTCTCAATAAATGCATTGATGTGACTGGTTTTTACATCAGGGGGCATGCCTCCGCCACACGAAATAATAACCCGCGAATGGTTGTCAAGCGATTTAATTAAATCTGTAACGGCTTTTTTTACGTCATCTTCCGTGCCTTTAGCCATTACATCGCGGGGCGGTATATTTCCCAGCATGGTAATACTGTTTTTGGTCTTTTCCTTGAGGATGTTAAGTGAAGTATCAAAGGCCATGTTAAAAAGATTAATACCAGCCTCGGGGTAATATTCCACTGATGATTCACACTGCGCATCATTGTGCAGAAATTTTACCGATACTTTCCGATCGAATATTTCTTTAAAATAGGGTAATCCGAACTCGACAAATTGCTCGGTGCCAATAAAACCGATAATATCGTCAAGCACAAGAATACCGTCGATGGAATCAATAGTTTTCTTCTGTAAATCGTGCCATTCAATAAGAAAGTCAGTAATGATTCTCAGCAGGCGGTGAACCGGTTCAGGCTCTGTGAGCATTGCCATCAGAAATTCGGTTGTGCCCATCAGGTGGGCGGCAATATTTAATGGCCCGCGTGATACCGAAAACCGTATTTTATGACCCGATGCTTCTATTTTTGGCCTGTTGAGCCTAAGCCTGTTTAACGTAAATGGCAATAAACCATCTGTTTCAACATTTGGTTTTTTCAGTATATTAATGGCTTCAGTTGAATGCAGGCATGGAAATGCATGAGGGAATTCATTTTCAGGGAATCTGCAGGGAGCACCAAATGCCGATGGTTCTGTACACATGCCGAATTCCGACCAGAATCCGGGGAGGAACATACAGGATGGAAATGTATCAATAGCCTTCTTATTTGCATTAAACCAAAGCTCATCACTGCTGAAATAGTCTAATATGCTTATTCCTGCCCATTTTGGTAACCATGGACTGTCAATAATAAAACCTGACGGTAAAGGATTCAGAATATTACCGTCAATAACCTTAAGCAACTGATTCCATTGATGATCTGTCATAGTTGAATATTTTGAAAATAATGCAGCTAAATATAAAGGAAATTGGTGAAATCGATTGCACTTTTAAATATTTTATTTTTTTAAATGTAAAAATTTTTTTGAACGACTTCCAACATAACCCGGAATATTACCGGCATGAACATTAATCCTGATACCTTAAGGAAAGATTCATAAAGTGACGGGATATTAGAAATCAGATGACAGATGCAGGCTTTGCGGTATAAGGCATCTGTCATCTGCATTTTTTCTTTTAGCGGTTTGTTTCAATCGTACAAAATTTCAAATAACTTAATATTCATTGATTTACATATATGTATTTTAAAGCTTTAGGGATAGAACACCCGTTTTTTGTGCATGCCTGTTAGTGCAAGCGTGTTGCATGGGCGTTTCATATTTATATGGCCCTGCCTTTATATATCCTTGATATGCCTAAAGGTACAAGCCTGCCATGATAATTCAGCTTGCCTCCCCAGTTTCCGCCAATGGTTGCTGTGGCATATCCGTCAGTCGTAACTGAGATGAACAGGTCATAACTACCCAGTGAAGTCATAATCAGTAGTTTAATATTATAACCGCCTGATTTGGGAAGCTTTGATACTTCATACTGTGTTATCATTCCGTCGGCTGTTACGCCGCCCATAAAATTAGGACCGCCGATTCCTGAAGGAGAAGCAATCTGAATTGTTCCCTGAGCTGAATCAACAATAATGAAATTCAGTGTTGAACTCACTACAATCCGGTCGCCATATTGATTACTCAGATAATCGGCCTCAAGCACAAAACGCCGGGCATTAACCATCAGGTCAACCAGCCTTGCCCTTTCAGCTTCCTCCATTTCTCTCTGTTTCTTCTTTTCTTCCTTCAGCAGTTGTTTCTGTGTTTTGCTGTCAACGGCTTCTTCTTCCTGCGTAAAAACAGCAGGTATATATATTAATGATAATAATATGATGAATAGTGTTCTCATAATTAACCCTCCTTTCAGACTGATCTTTGTTGGTTTGCTTGGTTAAACGTGAACAAATTTTATGCCGATTAACAGCAGGATAATTTAAAAACCAGATGATAATTTTTAAAATTTGTTAAAGCCTTTTATATATTTCGTGGTAAAATTAAACAAAAACACCACATTAATCCTTACCTTTGTGCTGATAAAAAAATATCAGTCTGATGGCATTCAATTTTTTATTCAGAACACCGAAACCGAGGAGATTTCATTACGAGCCTATTTTTTATGATGCTGAAAAAGAGGCCCGTGAGGAGCGTTTAAAAAGGATTATGAAAGAAGTTAATGCAACAGGTATCGGAGAATATAAGCCAGGCCTGACACGCGGAACATTTCGCGATTATTATAAAAGGACACACAAGTCAGACCGCTATCGTGCGTTGCGTCTGATGATAATAGTATTTGTTCTGCTTATGCTGGCATATTTTCTGATATTTCGTTAACTGCACTTTACATGGCTGATGTAATCCGACTGCTTCCCGAGTCAGTTGCCAACCAGATTGCCGCCGGTGAGGTTATTCAAAGGCCTGCCTCGGTAGTAAAAGAACTCATGGAAAATGCCGTTGATGCCGGCAGTACATCTATTTCGGTTATTACAAAAGACGGTGGTAAAACACTTATTCAGGTGGTTGATAATGGATGTGGCATGTCTGATACTGATGCCCGTATGTGTTTTGAACGGCATGCAACCTCAAAAATCAGAGAGGCAGGCGATTTATTTGCAATACGCACCCTTGGTTTCAGAGGCGAAGCCATGGCATCAATTGCTGCCGTTGCACAGGTTGTCCTTCGCACACGAAGGCCCCAGGATGATATGGGTACCGAAGTGATTATTTCGGGATCGGTGGTTGAATCACAAAAACCCGTCAACTGTGATGCCGGGGCCAATTTTATAGTTAAGAACCTTTATTTTAATACGCCGGCACGCAGAAAGTTCCTGAAATCAAATAATGCTGAATTAAAGCACATAATTTATGAATTTCAGCGCATTGCACTGGCCAATCCGCAAATTGAGTTCTCGCTGCGCCATAACGAAACTGAAATTTATATTTTGCCTGCAGCTAACCCGAAGCAACGTATTGTTCATCTGTTCGGCAAACAAATCAATCAAAGTCTAACGACAATCAATGCCGATACAACACTTGTGAAAGTCAGCGGGTACATTGGGAAACCCGAATTTGCCAGAAAAACTTCAGGAGAGCAATTCTTTTTTATCAACAACCGTTTTATGAAGCATGCCTATTTTCATAAGGCCATCATTACCGCATACGAAAAACTGATTCCTCCCGATTATTTTCCTTCTTATTTTATTTTCCTCGAAACTGACCCCGCTTCAATAGACATTAATATACACCCAACCAAAACAGAGATAAAATTTGAGGATGAACCGGCAATTTTTCAGATCCTTGTTGCCGCTGCACGTG
>FWPV01007300.1_pt1 | contig 20244 bp, 16 predicted proteins | sample 2228371 | NCBI WGS metagenome assembly FWPV01 (sample SAMEA103939776, study PRJEB20133) | metagenome | reverse complement strand
TCTAGCGAAGCGCAGGGACCCCAGCAAGCGGGCGGAAGACGGTCGGTTCGAAGCGCCTGGCGCTGCCCGGACGGCGCCTGCGGGCGAGCGCAAGCCTCAGCCCGCGCAGGGCCCGCCCGGCGGAGGGCCGAGGCGACGGGGCCGGGGGCCGGGGGGGGCGCGGCCGCGAATTGACTTTGCTTTCCGCGTCGGATAGAGGATCCAAGCGTTTCCGCCTCCCCGGGCGAGGTGAGCGCGTGGGGGGATCCCGCGCCCGGGCCCCGCAAGGAAACGACGCCGTGCGCACGCTCGGGAAATCGTAGCATGGCGGCGCCGGCCCGCCAAGCCCGGGGGAAGGCGCGATTCTTCCGCCGGGGCTCGTCCGCATCCCGTTCCGAGGCGCTTCGGCGGCTCTTCGGCGGGAAGGGGGGGCCGGCCCCGGGCCGGTCGAGGGCTCCCCGGGAGGGAAGGCCCGGCCGGGTCCGGGCAGGAAGGAGGCGAGATGAGCGATTCGGTCCTCAACGGCAAACGGCTGCTTGCCGTGGACGACGAGCCCGATGTCCTCGATGCGCTCGAGGAGATCGTCAAGGCCGATGCGCCGGGCTGCACGGTCTACAAGGCGCGCTCCTACGATGAGGCGATGCGGCTGCTCGAGGAGCTGGACTACGATCTCGTGGTGCTCGACATCATGGGGGTGCGGGGGTTCGACCTGCTCGAGGAGGCCGTCCGGCGGGGCTTGCGGGTTGCCATGCTGACCGCGCATGCGCTCACGCCCGAGGCCCTCAAGCGCTCCTACGACCTCAAGGCGCGCGCGTTTCTGCCCAAGGAGAAGCTCGCCGAAATCGTGCCCTTCCTCGAGGACGTGCTCACCTGCGACTACGAGACCGGCTGGAAGCGCCTCATGCGCAAGCTGCACGCCTTCTTCAACGCGCGCTTCGTCTCCGACTGGGAAAAGAAGACCGGCCTCGATTGGAAGGAATGGGCCAAGTGATCCTCGGGGGCCGGGGGGCCGTCGGCGTCAGGGCATGAGCCGGTTCGGCAGGAACGTGCAGATCGCGGGGAAAAGAAAGAGGAGCACCCCGCAGAAGACGATGCTCAACAGGAACGGGTAGACCCCGCGGTAAATCGTCCCGAAGGGGACCTTCGTGATGTTCTTCACGACGAAGACGTTGATTGCCACCGGCGGGATCACCACGCCGATCATCACCGTGAGGGCGATGATCATCCCGAACCAGAGCGGGCTGAAGCCGAGCTTCTCGATCACCGGGAAGAAGATGGGGGTCGCGAGCACGAGGAAGGCGAGGTCGTCGATGAAGGAGCCGCCCAGGAGGTAGATGATCGAGATCATCACCATGATCGCGTAGCGGTTGTAGGGCAGGGAGACGACCCAGTCGGCCGTGATCATCGGGATCTTGGTGACCGCGAGGAAGTGGCCGAGGATCACCGAGCCCGCGATCAGCATGAGCACCATGCAGGCCGTGCGCAGCGACTCGGCCACCGATTTCACGTACCCCCGGAAGTTCAAATCCCCCTTCAGGATCGACAGCACGAGGACCGCAAAGGTCCCGACACTGCCCGCCTCGGTGGGCGTGAAGAATCCCTCCATCAACCCCCCAATCACCAGGGCGAAGATGACGAGCACCCAGAGCACCTCGGGCAGCGTCGCCAGGCGCGTTTTCCAGCTCGAGGGGCGGCCGCGGGGGCCGAGCGCCGGGTTGATCCGGCACCACCCGTAGATGATGCAGACGAACAGGAAGGCGACGATCAGCCCCGGGATCAGCCCGGCGAGGAAGAGCTTGCCGATCGACTGCTCGGTGATGATGCCGAAGACGATCAGGGTCACGCTGGGCGGCATCAGGATGCCCAGGGTCCCCACCGAGGCCACGATCCCCGTGGAGAGCTTCTTGTCGTACCCGTAATGGTCCATCTCCGGGACGGCGATGCTGGCGAAGGTCGCGGCCGTCGCCGGGGAGGAGCCGCAGATCGCCTTGAAGGCCGTCGCCCCGGCCACGGTCGCCATGGCGAGCCCGCCGGGGATGTGGCCGACGAAGGCGTAGGCCGCGGCGTACATGCGGCGGGCGATGCCGGCGTTGAAGGCGATCTGGCCCATGAGGATGAAAAGCGGGATGACCGTGAACCCGTAGGAGGAGAGGACGTCGAAGACGTCCTTGGCGAGGAGGTTGAAGCCCGCTTTCCAGGAGACGATCGTGCTGAAGCCCACGAAGCCGACGAGCGCCATGGCGAAGCCGAGCTCGATGCCGGTGAGAAAGAGCAGCAGCACGGCCGCCAGTCCGAGCAGCCCGATCGAGACCTCACTCATACTGCCCCCGGAAGAGTTTCACGATGTCCGCCAAAAGGACCAGGCATTCCGCGAAGCAGGCCGCGGCGACCCCGTAGGCGACCGGGTAGAACGGAAGCTGGAGCGTGAGGGAGACCTCGCCGGAGCGCTGCAGGTCGAAGCCGAAGAGAACGAGGTTCCAGCCGATGATCGCAAACAGGGCGATCCCGAGGCTGCGCGTGGCGAGGTGGAGCGACCGCCGCGCGGCCGGCGGGAGCTTGGCGGTGAAGAAGTCGACGTAGATGTGGCCCCGCAACCAGGAGGTCAGCGGCAGGGCGAACCCGATGACCACGGCCCCGGAGAAGGCGACCAGCTCGTAGGTGCCGACGATCGGCCGCCGGAGCAGCCTCAGCACGACATCGAGCACGGTGAGCAGCATGATGAAGGTGATGGCGATGCCGGCGATGACGTTGAGCAGGCGGCTCAACCGCGCGACGAAGGCGAGGGGGCGTTCCATGCGCGCTCCTCAGCGTGCCCGGGGGCGATGCGGCGGCGGAGCGGGGGAGAAGGGCCGGGGCCCTTCCCCCCCGGGAGGCCCTACGGCTGTTTTTTCACTTCCTCCAAATAAAACTTGAGCGCCTCCTCGCCCGGCAGGTTCTTCGCCTTCATCCCGGCCACGTACTCGTCCAGGATCGGGCGGACCGCCTTTGCCCATTTCGCATCCTCGTCCTTGGAGAGGGCGATGATCTGGTTGCCGCGCGCGAGGGTGAACTGACGGCCCTCCTTGTCGATCTCGTCCCAGAGCCGGCCGGTCTTGTCGATCCACTCGCGGTTGACTTCCTCGATCGTCTTCTGCACCGCCGGGGGAAGGGCCTTCCACTTGTCGAGGTTCATCACCACGAAGAAGCCGGTGCTGTAGGAGGAGCCGAAGTTCTCGATCGTGTACTTGACCACCTCGCCCCACTTCCAGCCCTGGAGCGATTCCTGCGGCGCCATGGAGCCGTCGACGACCCCGCGGCTCAAGGCGTCGTAGGTCTCGCCCATGGGCATGGCCACGGGCACGGCGCCGAGCGCGGAGACGATTTTCGCCGCCATCCCCGTGCAGCGGATCTTCATCCCCTTGAGGTCGGCGAGGGTGTTCACGGGTTTCTTCGTGTGCAGCAGGCCCGGCCCGTGGCCGTGGAAATAGAGCACCTTGACCTCGTTGAACTCCGCGGGCCGGAACTTCTCGTAGTAGGCGTTGATGAGCCGGCTGGCCGTCAAGCCGCTGCGGATGCCGAGCGGCAGGTCGGTCACCTCGGTGAGCGGGAACTTCCCGCGCGTGTAGGCGAGCACCGAAAAGCCGATGTCCGAGATGCCCTTGACGACGCCGTCGTAGCACTTGTCGGCCGGGGTGAGGGTCCCGCCCGGAAAGAGGGTGATCTTCACCGCGCCGCCGGTGCGTTTTTCGACCTCCTGGGCCCACTCCGTGGCGAGCACGGTCATCTTGTGCGGGGCGGGGAAGAAGATCGAGTAGTTGAGCTTGATGGGGTCGGCGGCTTGCGTCGGCCGCGGCGCGGCGCAGACGATCAGGGCGATCCCCAACACGGCGGCGATTCCCCACGCGATCCGTCTTGCCTTCTTCATGCGTTCCTCCCTTCGGGCTTGCGGGTTGAGGGACAGGGGCGGCCGCGAGTCGATTTTCGGGGGACGGCGGGCCGTCCATCCCGCCGGATCCCGCGGCCATCCCGACGAAACCGGACCGGGACCTTAGCCGCCGGGCTCCGATCGCGGCGGGGTCCCCTCGCGGCCCGGGCTTTTTTCGTCAATCCACCACGGAACGCTGGCAATGCCGGAGGCAAGGGTTCGGCCTTTTTGTAGTGCAACGGCCCCCGGCTGTCAATTGCAATGTGATTGCATTGTAGCTGCGATGAAGCTAATCGTGCGGGGGGTGACCGACCCGGCGGGGGGCGGCGGACGCTTGGCTTGCCAGGCGGCGCCGGGCGATGGTAGAGCTCTTCACCGCCACGGCGGCGACCGGGAGGCGTGCCGCCCCCGGGCTTGCGGAAAGGACCCTCGAGCGGTGCTCAACCCCCGCGAGTCGACCCCCCTCTACATCGGCCTGCGCGAGCTCCTGCGCGGCAAGCTCGCCGCGGGGGACTACCCTCCCGACCGGGCCATCCCCTCGGAGCGCGAGCTCTGCCGGGCTTACGGCGTCAGCCGCATCACCGTGCGCCAGGCGATCGCTGGGCTGATCCACGAGGGGCTCCTCTACCGGCGGCCGGGCAAGGGGACCTACGCCGCCCCGCGCAAGGTGAGCCAGGGGCTGGGCCGCTTCGTCCGTTTCGCACAGACGGTCGCGCATATCGGCCTCGCCCCGGCGACGCGCATCCTCTTTTGCGGAAACGCCCTCCCGGACCCCGAGGCGGCCGCCGTACTGGGGATCGAGGCCGAGCGCGTCGCCCCCCGGCTCCGGCTGCTGGGGCTGGGGGACGGACGGCCGCTGGTCGTCTACGACTCCTTTTTCGCCCCGGAGGCGGGGGCGGCGATCCTCGCCGCGGCCGGGCGGCGCGAGCGTTCCGGGGCACCCTTTTCCAGCTACGACCTCTGGGAGGAAGCCGGCGGGCCGAGCCCGGTCCGCGTGCGGCAGACGCTCGAGGCGCTGAGCGCGGCGGGACCTGCGGCGAAGGCGCTTGCCGTGCCGCCCGGCCGGGCGCTCCTGCGGGTGGTCTCGGTCTTCGAGGACCGCCGCGGCCGGCCGCTCGAGTTCCGGCGCGCCCTCTACCGCGGCGACCTCTACAAGTTCCAGGTCGTGCGCGAGCTCGCGGACTGAGGAAGGATCCCGGGGGGGGTGGCGGCGGTCAACGGTTGACAGGTCGTTCCGGCGGCTGGTAATGACCGGATAGAACCGCTTGCGTTTGCACCCTGCACCGGCACATCCCTTTCCGGCGGCTTCCGGTCGCCGCCGCCCCGCCCGGAGAAAGGAGGAAGCCATGTCCGCTCCCCGCCCGCAGGCCCGTTGGCTCGCCGTTTTCGCCGTCCTCGCCCTCGCGCTGGGGACCGCTCTTTCCCCCGCCGAGGCCCAGGTCCGCAACCTCAACATGGGCAGCACCTCGTCCACCTCGGCGGTCTATGCCTGGTGCGTCGCCACGGCCAACGTCATCAACAAGGCCAACGTCGGCCTGAACGTCACCGTCGTCGAAAGCGGCGCCGCGCTCGACAACCTGCGCAAGCTGAAGGAGGGCGTCTTCGATTTCGCCCTCTCGATCGACATCCCCTCGGCCATGCAGATGTACCACGGGATCGACTCCTTCAAGGGCCAGGCCTGGAAGGATGTGCGCGTTCTCTTCATCCGCAACGTGACCGTGGACCGCGTCTACGTGCGCAAGGACGCCGGCGTTCGAAGCTTCCGCGAGCTCGCCGGCAAGAAATTCTCGCCGGGCATCCCGGGCGCCTCCTCGACCGCCTACATGATGAAGTTCAACGAGGTCCTCAAGGCAAACATCGCCTTCGTCCCCGGAACGCTCGCCGACTCGATCGCCGCGCTGCAGACGAACCGCATCGTCGGCCTGCAGAAGACGAGCCCGGTCAAGGCCATGGATTCCTCGTTGATCGAGGTGAACCTCACCACCCCGCTCACGGTGATCGGCTTCACCCCCGAGGACGTGGCCGCGATCACGAAGGCCTATCCCTACATCCCCTTCATCGAGACCCCCCGGGGGACGATCGCCCAGCTGCCCGAGGCCGGGCCGATGCACGAGCTCGCCCCGATCGTGGGCGCGATGGCCTCGAAGGATCTCCCCGAGGATGTCGTCTACCGCATCGTGAAATCCTACGTCGAGGGCCTCCCGGAGGTCGCCGCCGCCTACCCCGCGGTCAAGGGGTGGGACCCCGTCGCGGACCTCTTCCGCTACGTGCCCGCGGGGGCCGAGGTGCCGGCGCACGCCGGGCTCGTGCGCTACGCGCGCGAGCGCGGCATCGAGGTGCCCAAGCGCTTCCTGCCCCCCGAGCTGAAGTAGGCGGGGGGTACGTCCCCTTTCCGCGCCCGCCGCGGGCGGGCGCCACCGGGAGGAGCCGGCCCCATGCTGCCGGAGAAAGGGTTCACGACCCGGAACGTCCTGTTTGTCGGCGGGCTGGGCTTCGCCCTCTTTCAGCTCGTGCTGCCGGTCTTCGTCCACCTGATCGACCTCGAGCTCCGGGCGCTCCATGTGCTCTTCGGGATTTCGCTCGCCTTCTTCCACTACCCCTTCCGCGCCGGCCGCGAGCGCCGGCGGCCAGGGTTCTGGACGTGGCTGGCGGCGGCGGCCGTGGCCGCATCGACGCTCAACGTCTTCTTCCAGGCCATGGACATCTACGCCCGGCCCGGCACCGCCGACACCGTGGACCTCGCCCTCGGCGCGGTGCTCTTCATCCTCGTTCTCGAAGCCGGCCGGCGCACGATGGGGATCGCGGCGCCGATCCTGCTGCTTTCCCTGGTCGCCTACATCTACTGCGCGCCGTGGTTCCCCGGGGTCTGGCAGATGCGGCGGCTCTCGTGGTCCTTTCTCCTCGGCTCGATCTACTACTCGCCGCTCGGCATCTTCGGCGGGGTGACCGGGATGTCGGCGACCTTCATCGCCATGTTCGTCCTCTTCGGGGCGCTCCTTTCGGTCACGGGCGGGGGGCGGACCTTCATCGACCTCGCCCTGGCGCTCACGGGGCGCTTCACGGGCGGGCCGGCCAAGACGGCCGTCGTGGCGAGCTCGCTCTTCGGCAGCATCTCGGGCAGCGCCGTCGCCAACGTCATGGTGACCGGCAACTACACGATCCCCCTGATGAAGAAGTACGGCTACGAGCCCGAGTTCGCGGCCTCGGTGGAGGCGATCTCCTCGACCGGCGGCGGGGTCACCCCCCCGATCATGAGCATCACGGCCTTCATGATGGCCGAGTTCCTGAACCTCTCCTACCTCAAGATCATCGTCTACGCCCTGATCCCGTGCTTCCTCTACTACACGGGGGTGATGGCCGGGGTTCACTTCCGCACCGTGCGCCTGGGCCTGAGGGGGCTGCCGCGCGAGGAGATCCCGCCGTGGTCGGAGATCCTGCGCTTCAAGAAGCTCGCGGGCTTTCTCGTGCCCACGGCGACGCTCCTTGCGCTCATCTTTTCGGGCTACCCTCTCGTCGAGGCGGGATTCTGGGCCTCGGTCGCGGCGCTGGCGGTCTACGTCGTCAACCACGGGCGCGAGCTGGGCGGACGCGAGCTCGCGGTCGGGGTGCTCCGCGCGCTCAGCGCCGGCGGGCTCGACATCGTGCGGCTGGTCCCGATCCTCGTCTGCATGAGCGTCCTCGTCAACCTGATCGGGGTGACGGGGCTCGCCCCGAAGCTCAGCGCCGTCATCCTCGAGATCGGGACCGAAAACCTCTACGTCTCGCTTTTGATCGCCTCGATCCTGCCGCTCGTTCTGGGGACGGCGCTGCCGGTGGTGCCGACCTACCTCCTCTCGATGTCCATCCTGACGCCCGCGCTGCTCAAGCTCGGCGTCGACGAGGTCGCCGCCCACCTCTTCTACATTTACTGGGGGGTCCTCGGGGCGATCACGCCGCCCACCTGCGAGGCGGCCGTCGTCGCCGCCGGGATCGCCAAGGGGAACTGGGTGCGGACGGCGAACTACGCCATGAAGCTCGGCGCGGTCGCCTTCTGCCTGCCCTACTTCATGGTTCTCCACCCGGCGCTCGTCGGCCGCGACACCCCGGAGCGGATCGGGATCGCCGCGGTCACCGGCTTTCTGGGCGCCGTCAGCATGGCCTACGGGCTCTTCGGGCACGCCCCGACCCGCTGGAACCGGCTGCTCCGGGTTCTGTTCTTCGCCGGCGGCGTGCTGATGCTCTTTCCCGGGATCGAGGCCTCGGCGGCCGGCATCGGGGTCGCCGCCGCAAGCCTCGTGCTCAACCGCCTTCTCGGGAAGGCCCGGGCCGCCGCCGCGGCCTGAGGCCTCCCGGGAGGGACCGGAAAGGACACCCGCCATGGTCCGACGAAAGGAACGCTTGCGCATCCTTTGCCCGAACGGGCACCTGGGGTTCGCCCCGACCAAGGAGGAGAGCTTCTGGATCGGGGCCGAGACGCGGCCCGACTATTACTGCTGCGACTCGGGCTCGGACGACATCGGCCCCGTGCCGCTCGGCACGGACACGAGCGTCAGCCCCTACGACTGGCAGATGCACGACCTCGAGCTGATGCTTCTCGCCGCGCGCCGCCAAGGGGTGCCGATGATGATCGGCTCGGCGGGCGACACCGGGACGAACAGCCGGGTCGAGCGCTACATCGAGATCATCCGCAAGCTCGCCCGCAAGCATCGGCTCAAGCCCTTCAAGCTCGTCGCCTTCTACTCCGAGCTCGACAAGGCCGAGCTCCGGCGGCGCATGGAATCCGGGGTCGTGGTCGCGGGCCTGGACAACCGCCCGGCCCTGACGTTGGAGGAACTCGAGGCGACCGAGCGCATCGTCGCCATGGCCGGGGTCCACCCCTTCATGAAGGCGCTCGCCATGGGGGCCGACGTCGTGATCGGCGGCCGGAGCAGCGACGCCGCGATCTTCGCCGCGGCGGCCCTTCACGAGGGCTTCCCGGAGGAGCACGCCTACTACCTCGGCAAGGTGCTCGAGTGCGCCTCCTTCTGCGCCGAGCCCTACATGGCCAAGGAGACCGTGATCGGCACCGTGACCCACCGGGACGTGACCGTGACCGCCATGCACCCGGCGCAACGCTGCACGGTCGCCTCGGTCGCCGGCCACGCGATGTACGAGCGCTCGAACGCGTTTTACGAGCATTTCGCGGGCGGAACCCTCGACATGACCGGCTGCCGCTACGAGCAGGTGGACGAGAAGAGCACCCGCGTCACGGGCCAGCGCTTTCTTCCCTCCGAGGGCGGCATCCGCGTCAAGCTCGAAGGCTCGGGCCGGGTGGGCGAGCGCTTCATCGGCATCGTGGGCATCCGCGACCCCTACTCCATCCGCCACATCGACCAGGTGATCGGCTGGGCCCGCAGCCAGGTCGAGGAGCGCTTCGCCGGAAAACCTTACGAGCTCTACTACCACGTCTACGGCCGCAACGGGGTCATGGGGGACCTCGAACCCGTGCGCGAGATCCGCAGCCACGAGCTGTGCATCGTCGTCGAGGGGGTCGCCCCCACGGCGGAGATGGCCGAGGAGGTGACCCTCATCGGCTCCCGCCAGATCTTCTACGCCCGGCTGCCCGAGGTGAAAGGGACCGCGGGGACGGCTGCCTTCGTGATCGACGGGGTCCTGCCCGCGCCGCCCGCCTACCGCTGGACGTTGAACCACGTGCTTCCGGTCGCCGACCCGCTGGAGCTGTTCCCGATCCGCGAGATGGTGATCCGCGACGGGGAGGAGGGGGCATGAAGACGGTCAAGCTCGTCGATCTCGCCAAGACCATCCGCAGCAAGAACGCCGGCACGGACAAGATCACCTTCGACATCATCTTCCGCGAGCGGGAAAACTACGAGCGCGTGAAGCGGAGCGGGGTCCTCACGCGCGCGCGCGTGGCGCGGCTCTTCGGCATTCCCGAGGAGCGGATCAGCGACTTCCACGAGTTCGACCCCGCCCTCGCGATCAAGTTCACCCTCTACCGCAGCCGGCCGAGCGGGAGCCCCGGGGAAAGCGACATCTTCGGCTGCCAGCAGTACCCGCCGCTGCTCGACCTCGAGGTGCCGGTCGGGTGACCCCGGGCGGCCGGCCGGGGACGGCGTTCCGCACCGCGGTCGGCCCAAGAAGCCCGCAAACCCATGTCCCGCAACACCACGGCGGAGGGCGTCCTGGGAAAGCGGGGCCGGGGAGCGAGGGCCGTCAGGCCGTTCTCACCACCCCTCTTCTGCGGCCGCCCCGCGTTCGGCGTAAAATCCGATGAAGTCGCCTCGGCCTCCGGATCGTCATCCGGCGCTTCGCACCAGCACTTCGCCGGGCAGCTTCCCGGTAAAACGGCTTTCCTCCACGACCGGCTCGCCGTTCACCCAAACGTAGACGATCCCCTCCGGGTATTGCTGCGGGTCTTCGAACGTGGCGCGGTCGCAAATACGGGCCGGATCGAAAACGGTGATGTCGGCCCGCAGCCTCTCGCGCAGCACCCCCCGGTCGGATAGGCCCAGGCGCTGAGCCGGCGCCGAGGTCATCTTCCGCACGGCCTCCTCCAGGGTCAGAACCCGCCGTTCGCGCACATACCGCCCCAGCACCCGCGGAAAGGTTCCGAAACTTCGGGGGTGAAAGCGCAAATGGCCGATCGGCCCGTCGGCCGCGGCGGCAACGCCATCCGAGCCCACCAGGGTCACCGGGTGGCGCAGAATGGCTTCGACGTCCGCCTCGCTCATGGCGAAGTTTGCCATTTTCACCTCGCCGGTCGCGGTGGCCACGACCTCGAGGATCGCCTCTTCCGGGCCGAGGCCCAGCCGGGCGCCGATCTCCGGCGGGGTTCGGTGCTGCCATTCGGGGTGATCCGGGCAGGAGATGATCAGGACCTCGGACCAATCCTTGCCGGACCGCCGCATTTCGTCCAGGATGCGCCGTCGTGTGTCGACGGCTCGGAGGCGCGCTTTCATCGCCGAGGCGCCGCCCGCATGCGCCCAGGCCGGGATAAACACGTCGAGTGCGGTGCTGGTTGCGGTGTAGGGGTATTGATCCCAGGCCACATCGACACCCCGCGCCCGCGCCCGGTCCAGGGTCGCCAGCACCTCCCCGACCCGTCCCCACCACAGGCGGTTGGCCGCCTTGAGGTGGGAAATTTGGACCCGCACCCCCGTCCGCTCGCCGATCGCGATCGCCTCCTGCACGGCGTCCGCGAGGCCCGCCTCCTCGTCGCGCATGTGGGTGGCATAATACCCGCCGTACCGCGAGACCACGCCGGCCAGGGCCGCGATTTCGTCCGTGGTCGCAAAGCAGCCGGGGGCATAGATCAGGCCGGTGCTCAGCCCGAAGGCGCCGCCCTCCATGGCGTGGGCCACGAGGGCCTTCATGGAGTCCAGTTCCTCGGCCGTGGGCTCGCGGGCCTCCTCGCCCATCACCCGGGCCCGAATCGTTCCGTGCCCGACCAGGGGCGCGAGGTTGACGGCGGTCCCCTGGCGCCGGAGCCGGGAAGCGTAGCCGGCCAGATCCGTCCAGTCGCAAGCGATGCCGTAGCGCTCGAGAAACGGCGTCATCAGGTCGGCGGCGGGCCAGATGGACATGCCGCAATTGCCGACCACCTGGGTGGTGACGCCCTGGTGGATGGCGCTCAGGCCGCGGGGGTCGGCGAGGAGCGCGGCGCACGAATGCGTGTGGATGTCGATGAAGCCCGGGGCGACCACCAGCCCCCCGGCGTCGACGACGCGTTTCGCGGGGCCGTCGGCCGCGCCGATCGATACGATGCGTCGGCCGAGGATGCCGACGGCGGCCGGGCGGCGCGGTGCACCCGTCCCGTCGATGAGGGTCCCGTGGAGGATCACCGTGTCGAGGGTCATGTCGCCCCGTCTTCCTCCCCCGCCGGTGCGGCCCCTCGGGGGTCCGCACCCGGCGGGGGTTCGGTCGCGGCCGGGCGGCCGCGGCGGTCGGGTTTCGATCCGGAGGCTCAGGGTTTCCAGTAGGCTTCCTTGAACCACGGGATCTGCCCGGCCACCATCTCGACGTGCAGGTTCTTGCTTCGCCCGGCCAATTCCTTGATCGAGTAAAAGGGCATCCAGTATGCTTCCTCCACGACCTTTTTTTGAACTTTGGCGAAGACGGCCTTGCGCGTCTCCATGTTCAGCGTCGACCCGGCCTCCTCCAACCAGGCGGCCAACTCGGCGTCCTCGCTATAGTTCATCGGGCCGGGGGCGAACCAGGCGCTGAGGGTGACGTCGGCATCCAGGATGGCCGTGATCCACTCGAAATTGCCGATGCCGGTGATCTTGCCGGCGTTGCGGAGGGTGACCATCTGCCCGATGTTGCCGGTGTAGTCTTTGAGGTTGACCTTGATGCCGACTTTGTTGAGGTAGCCCATCGCCGCCTGGTTGGGGAAGTTTTGGTGGTTCACGTACTGCCAGAGGTCGATCTCGAATCCGTTCTCGTAGCCCGCCGCTTTCAGCAGGGCCTTGGCTTTTTCCGGGTCGTACGGGTAGCCCCGGACGGACGGGTCGAAGCCGAACATGAGCGGGTTCACCGGGGAGTCGATCACGGTGCCCAGGTCCCGCAATACGGTCTTGACGATGGCATGGCGGTCGATCGCATGCCAGATCGCCTGGCGCACCCGCCGGTCCGTCAGCGGGGTCTTGCCGGCGCGGCCCGCGGCGTCGAACTGCCAGAAATTGACCTCGGCCGTGTCGGCGATGAGCGGCTCGGCCTTGTCCGATTTCCGCAGGGCGTCGATCATGTCGTTCGGCAGCGTGGTCGTGAAGTGGATGCCGCCGCTCAGGAGCTCGGCCAGGCGGGTCGACGGCTCGGGGATGATCCGGATCTTGATGTTTTCGATCTGCGCCACCCCCTTCTTCCAGTAGTCCGGGTTGCGGGTCATCAGCAGCTCGGCGTCCCGCACCGACTTGACGAACTTGTAAGGCCCCGAACCCATGGGGGTCTCGGCGAGGCTGTCGAAGCCGTTCGCCCGGGTGGAGACCGGGTCGTAGATGTAAAGGTTGTAGAGGCGGTCGAGCACCAAGGCGTAGGGGGATTTGGTGATGATCCGAAAGGTCAGGGGGTCGACCACCTCCACCCGCTCGACCCACTTGAAATGGCCGGCCTTGGTGGACTTGCGCTCGGGGTTGAGGATGCCCTCCATGAGGGTGAATCGGACGGCCTCGGCGTCGAGCGGGTTCCCGTTGTGGAACCGGATGCCCTCGTGCAGCGTGAATTCCCAGGTCGTGTCGTTGATGACCTTCCAGGACTTGGCCGCGCCCGGGACGATCCGGTTGGTGCGGGGGTCACGCTCCACGACCGAATCCCACATCAGATAGCCCAGCGTCCAGGAGATGCTGCTGCTCGTCTTGTAATGGTCCAGGGTGTCGATCTTGCTCTGGTGGCCGTACACCAGCGTGTCGGGGGCGGCGCCGGCGGAAAACGGCAGGGCCGCCAGCACGCAGAGACCGACCAGGAGCCTCAGCCAGGGAACGAAACGGCGGGGGGATCTCGATTTCATGGGGTTTGTCCTCCTTGGGGTTGGGGTTCTCCGCCCTGGCGCTCGACGAGCCAGCAACGGGCCCCATGGGCGGCGGTGAGCGAAAACAGCGGAGGCTTGGCCCGCCAGCAGCGGTCGATCCTCCGGGGGCAGCGCGGGGCGAAATGACACCCGGGGGGCAGCCGGATAAGGTTCGGCACCAGGCCGGGGATCTCGTTCAGATCCCGCTTCCCGCCGGACAGCTTGGCGCCGAGCCGGGGGATGCTGGCCATCAGGCCGATGCTGTAAGGGTGCCGGGCATCGCTGAACAGCGTGTCCACCGGTGCGTATTCGACGACCTCTCCGGCGTACATCACCGCGACGTGATCGCTCATTTCGGCAATGACCCCGAGGTCGTGCGTGATCATCACCATGGCCATTCCCACCGCCTCCTGCAGGCCGAGCAGGAGGTCCAAAATCTGGGCCTGAATGGTGACGTCGAGCGCCGTCGTGGGCTCGTCGGCGATCAGCAGGGTGGGGCGGCAGGCGATGGCCATCGCGATCATGGCGCGCTGGCGCATGCCGCCGGAGAGCTGGTGGGGGTATTCCTTGAGCCGGCGGGAGGGAGAGGGGATCCCGACCTGCTGCAGCAGATCGGCCGCCATCTCCAGCGCGTCCCTGCGGCCCAGCCGGCGGTGGGCCATGACGGTCTCCGCGATCTGGTCGCCGATCGTGTAGACCGGATTCAGGGAGGTCATGGGCTCCTGGAACACCATCGTGATGCGGTTGCCCCGGATGCCCCGCATCCGCTGCGGCGGGAGCGACAGCAGGTCGACGCCCTCGAAGAGGACGCTGCCGCCTTCGATCCGGCCGGGAGGCTCGGGGATCAGCCGCAGGACCGAGAGCGCCGTCACCGTTTTGCCGCAGCCGCTTTCCCCCAGCAGGCCGAGCGTCCGGGAGGGCGAAACGCTCAGGCTGACGCGGTCCACGGCCCGGACGGTCCCCTCCGGCGTATGGAAGACCGTTCGGAGATCCCGGATGTCGAGCACCGGTCCGCCGCCGTCCATCACGCGCCTCCGGGGTAAAAGCAGGCCGCCCAATGCCCCGCTTCGACTTCCGTCAGCAGCGGCTCCTCGGTGCGGCATCGGGGGGCCGCGATCGGGCAGCGGGTGTGAAAGCGGCAACCGGGCGGGGGGTGGATGGGGCTGGGGATGTCCCCCCGCAGAACACTCCGGCGTCGTTTTCGGGCCCCCGGTTGCGCCTGCGGCACCGCCGCCAGCAGCGCCTGCGTGTAGGGGTGCGCCGGGCGGCCGATCAGGGCGGTGTCGGAGGCGATCTCCACCAGCTTGCCGAGGTACATGACGGCGATCCGGTCCGCGATGTGCTCCACCACCGCCAGGTCGTGGGCGATGACGAGACAGCTCGGGGAGTAGCGGCGTTTGAGCCTTTCGAGCAGATTGATGACTTGGGCCTGGATCGAGACATCGAGAGCGCTGACCGGTTCGTCGGCGACGATGAAGCGGGGGGACATGGCGAGCGCCCGGGCGATGCCGATGCGCTGGCGCTGTCCGCCGGAGAATTCGTGCGGGTAGCGGGCCATCTGGTCCGGCTGCAACCCCACCTCGAGCATGAGCTCCCGCACTCGGTCGCGCCAGTCCCCCTCGCTGTGCCGATGGACCCGCAGCGCCTCGCCGATGATGTCCCGGACCCGGAGCCGCGGGTTGAGGGAGGAGTACGGATCCTGAAAGATCATCTGGGCCTGCAACCGGAACCGGAGCAGACGCCTCTCGGGCAGGCGGGTGATGTCGACGCCATCGAAAAGGATCCGCCCGGCGGTCGGTTCGAGCAGCCGCAGCAGACAGCGGCCGACGGTGGTCTTCCCGCAGCCGCTTTCCCCCACCAAGCCGAGGGTTTCACCGGCCCCGATCGCGAAGCTGACCCCGTCCACGGCGAAAACACGGCCGGCGGTCCTCCCGAACAACCCCTTGCGGATCGGAAAGTGCTTCTTGAGGTCCTCGACGACGAGGAGGGGTTCGCCGTGGGGCGCGGAATCCCGCTGCGGGGCAGCGCCGTTCATGATTTCCTCATGTGCGGGTCGACCAGGTCCCGGACCGCATCGCCGAGGAGATTGATGCCGATGGCACTCAAGAAGATGGCCGACCCGGGCAGAGAGGCCAGCCACCACTGGAACAGCATGTAGTCCCTGCCCTCCGCGAGCATGACTCCCCAGGAAGGGGTCGGCGGCTGAATCCCCAGGCCCAGGAAGCTCAGAAGCGATTCGCGGATGATCGCCCGGGCGACCTCGAAGGTCACGAGAACGAGCAGGCTGGGGAGGAGATTGGGGAGGATGTGCCGGAGGAGGATGCGCGGGGCCCGAAAGGCGAGCGAACGGGCCGCCAGCACGAACTCCTGCTCTCTCAGGCGGAGGGTCTCCATCCGCGTCACGCGCGTGAAGACGGGCCAGCCGGTCAACCCCAAGGCGATGATGATGTTCTGCAGGGACGGCCCCAGAACGACGACCAGGCTCATGGCGAACAGGATGAACGGGAACCCCATCATCACGTTCACCATGAACGAGACCACGGAGTCGGCGGCTCCGCCGCAATAGCCGGCCCACAGGCCGAGGGCGATCCCGACGACCACCTGGAGCAGGACGGCCGCCAACCCCACGGTCAGGGAAATGCGCGCACCGTACACCAGGCGCGAGAAGAGATCCCGGCCCACGTGGTCGGTGCCCAGGACGTATTCCGGTCTTCCCCCCTCCATCCACGACGGCGGCAAGAGCCGGGCCATGATGTTCTGCTCGTAGGGGTCGTGGGGGCTCACGAGCGGAGCGAAGACGGCGACGAAGACGAGGCCCGCGATCAAGATCGCCCCCAGCACCCCGAGACGCAGGTGCCACAGCTTTCGGAGAAGAAGCTCCGCGGGCTTCGGTACGGGCTCGAGGGCGTCTTCCATGGATGACGGCGTCTCCGGCGGCGGCATCGGCTCAGTTCAAGCGGATGCGCGGGTCGATCCAGGCCGCCACGATGTCGGCCACGAGGTTTCCGATCACCACGCACAGGGCGAAAGCGAACACGGTCGCCTGGACCACCGGGTAGTCCCCCATCTTGATGGAGTCCACCGCCAGCCGCCCCAGGCCGGGCCAGGCGAATACGGTCTCGGTGACCACCGCCCCGCCGAGCAGGAGGCTCAGCTGCATCCCGGAGACCGTCACCAGGGGGATGGCGGCGTTCTTGAACGCGTGCTTCAACAGGACCCGGCCTTCGCCCAGGCCTTTGGCGCGCGCGGTGCGGATGTAGTCCTTCGTGAGCACCTCCAGCATGCCCGAGCGGACCAGCCGCATGTTGATGGGAAGGATCCAGGCCCCGAGCGTGACGGCGGGCAGCACCAGGTGGAGGGCTTTCCCGGACCCCGAGATCGGCAGCCATCCGAGCCAGACCCCGAAAATGAGGATCAACATGATGCCCAGCCAGTAGAGGGGCATGGCCTGCCCCGTCAGCACCAGCACGGTGGCGAGGTTGTCGAGGAGGGAATAGCGTCGGACCGCCGCCAGGGCGCCGACCGGTATGGCCACCGCATTGGCGAACAGGAGCGCCGCGAGGGCCAGGGTGGCGGTGGCCGGGATCCGTTCGGCCAGGAGCCGGGAGGCCGGCACCTTGGAGACGAAGGACGTGCCGAAATCGCCCTCCAGCGCGAGCTTTTTCAGAAACGCCGCATACTGCACGACCACCGGCCGGTCCAGCCCCATCTGACGCTTGAAGAGGGCGATGTCCTCGATCTTCGCATCGGGCGGAAGCAGCATCAGGGCGGGGTCGGCGTTCAGAAACAACAGGAAAAAGGAGATCATCGATATGACGAGGCACACGCCCGCGGCCTGCAGCAGCCGCCGAAGGCAGTAGGTTTTCACCCGGCCCTCCGTTTCGCCCGGCCGCCGGGGTTGGCGGGGCGGATCGGAAAAACGCGTTCCCCGGGGGCGGCGTGGGTGTCGAAGCCCTTCTGCAACCGCTCGATGTGCTCCAGCCGGTCGGAGACCCGTTCGTTCAGCAGGTCGGCCATGGCCCAAAGGAGCGCGTCGAGCACCGCCATCGCGGTGCAGGCGCTGGCGAACACGAAGGCGCCTTTGGCCGGCGCGAGGAGGCGAATGTCGGCACGGGGCGAGGAGGGCGCGTCGATGTCGTCCGTCAGCAGAATGACCTTGGCGCCCCGCTGCACGAAGTGCGCGATGACCCGCAGGGTCTGCTTGGTGCGCCGGCGCCGGGTGACGGCGAGCAGCACGTCGTCGGGCGTGACGTCGGCCAGTTGGCACGGCAGGGTGGACTGGGCATGGTCCAGCAGGCGCACGCCGGGCCGCAGGTACATGGCCCCCACCCAAAAAAAGTGGGCTTGCCCGTAGGAGGTGATCTGGCCGGTCACGTAGACCGACCCCGGGCTGAACGCGAGGAGCCGGGCCGCCTTCATCAGGAGGTCGAACGGAATCGCGCCCCGGGCCTCCTCGAGGTTGAGCAGGGCCTGGCGGATGCTTTGGCCCAGATAGTCCCGCGCCCCTTTTCCGCTGCGGCGGTACTGGGCGAAGGAGGCCGTCGGGCTCTCCAGGCGCTGCATGACCTCCGCTTGCAGCCGCTTCTGGAAATCGCCGAACCGCGCGTATCCGAGCTTGGCGATGAAGCGGACGACGGTCGCCTTGCTGACGCCGGTTTTGGCGCTGATGGAGGAAACGGTTTCGAAGGCCAGCTGGCGGTGGCACGCCCGGAAAAATCGGGCGAGCGCGGCTTCGCGGCGCGTCAGCCGGTCGAGGGCCCCCAATTGATCCAGGAGATCGGATTCGGCCATCGAAAATGATGAAGTTGTTTCAGAAAAATTATTTTTTGAGAAGATTGTTTCAAGGCGCTACCATGCAGGGCCGCGCGGTGTCAACCCCAAAAGGGGGGCGGCCGTTCGGTGCCGGACGGCGGTCCGGGGTGGAGGCTCAACCGGCCCCGTTCGCCTCTTCCTGGAAATCCGTCGCGCGAAACCCCAGGTTGCCGTGGCGCTGGTAGTTGATGCACAGGCTCTGCTGGCGGAGGTGGTGCAACAGCTCGAGGCGGCCCTCCATGAGGACGGGGGCGCGCGCGACGTGGACGCCGCGGGCGGCGGCCGCGGCGAGAAGGCGGTCGGAGACGCGGTCGGGGGCGGCGACGCGGAGGCGGCAGCCGTCGTCGAGGGCGGCGATCAGCTCCTCCTCGCCCTCCTCGACCCGCGACGCGCCCGCGGCGAGGCGGCGGCCCTCCGGCCCGGCCAGGAAGCGGACCGCGGCGGTGTCGAGCCCGGGGGGCAGGCTGAGGCGCACGCGGTTCCCGGCCGCGCGCGCGGCGGCGATGCGCGCGACGGTCTCGAAGATCCCGTCCCGCGGGTCGAGGCGCACGATGACCGTCCCCGCGGGGAGAACCCGGTGCCGGTTCTCCTGGCCCCGCAGGTGGTAGGCGTCCGAGGGGGCGAACTCCCGCTCCATCGCCGCGAGCTGGCTTCGCAGGGCGAAGACCGCGCGGCCGATCTCCGCCTTCTCCTCCTCCGCGAACCGACCCCAGGCGAGCATCTCCTCCCAGCGGTGGGCGAGCCGCCACAGGGGGGAGGTGTCGCGGACCGGCGCGAGGGGCGGCGGCCCGGTCTCCTCGACGTCGAGCAACTGCACCGCGTAGTGGGGGCCCCCGGGCTGGATCCCGGCGCCGAAGGCCGACTTGCCCATCCCGCCGAAAGGCTGCCGGCCGACGATCGCCCCGGTCGTCGGCCGGTTGATGTAGAGGTTCCCGGCGCGGATGTGCTCCTGCCAGTAAGCCCATTCCCGCGGGTCGAGGCTTTCGAGGCCGGCGGTGAGCCCGTAGCCCGTCGCGTTGGCGAGCTCGACGGCGTGGGCGAGATCCCGCGCGCACATCACCGCGAGCACCGGCCCGAAGAGCTCCGTGCGGTACACGGGGCTCTCCGGCCTCACCCCCCAGCGGATCCCGGGCGTCCAGAGCTGCGGGTTGTCCCCCACGGGTCGGGGGGCGGGGTCCCAGGACTCGCCGGGCTCGAGCCGGCTCAAGGCCTCCCGCAGCGCCCCCTCCGGCGGCCTGACGAGCGGCCCCATGCGGCTTGCGAAATCCCAGGCGGAGCCCGCGCGGAAGGAGGCCGCCGCGTCCGCGAGGCGGCGGCGGAAGGAGTCGTCCTCGTAGACCTCGCGCTCGAGGATGAGCAGCGAGGTCGCCGAGCACTTCTGGCCGCCGTGGCCGAAGGCGGAGATCACGACGTGGGCGATCGCCTGGTCGCGGTCCGCGGCCGCGGTGACGATGGTGGCGTTCTTGCCCCCGGTCTCGGCGGCGAGCGGCAGGCCGGGGCGCAGGCGCAGGATCTCGCGCGCGGTCTCGGTCCCCCCCGTCAGGACGGCGAAGTCGACCCGGGGGTCCAGGACGAGGCGGCGGCCGGCTTCCGCCCCCGTGCCGGGGACGAACTGCAGCGCGCTCGGCGGGACCCCGGCGCGGAGGAAGCAGCGGGCGAGGAGCCAACCCACGGTCACGGCGAGCGAGGAGGGCTTGAACACGACCGTGTTCCCCGCCGCGAGCGCGGCGGCGATCCCGCCGCAGGGGATGGAGACCGGGAAGTTCCACGGCGAGAGCACGGCGACGACGCCCTTGCCCCGCAGCCGAAGGTGGGGGGCGTCGAACCATCGCCGCAGCGACCGGGGGTAGTAGCGGGCGAAGTCGACCGCCTCGGACACTTCGGGGTCGGTTTCGGTGAAGAGCTTTCCCGTGGTCGCGGCCGCGGCGCCCAGGAATTCCCCGCGGGCGGCGGCGATTTCGCGGGCGGCGGCGAAGAGGATGCGCTCGCGCGCGGCGTGCGGCATGGCGCGCCAGCCGTCGGCGTCGGCGCGCGCGGCGGCGATCGCCCGCTCGAGCTCGGCCTCGCC
>FWPV01007297.1_pt1 | contig 20248 bp, 26 predicted proteins | sample 2228371 | NCBI WGS metagenome assembly FWPV01 (sample SAMEA103939776, study PRJEB20133) | metagenome | reverse complement strand
GGCTGTTGAGTGGCGACCATGGTTTTCAGCGTCGCCGTCTCCTCGATGGGGAAGAGCAGCATATCGGCCTTGACGCCGTTCTCGGCGTAACCGCGCTCCCGGACGACGCGGGCGACCCCGGCGGCATCGAGCGGCCGGGCGATCGCGGCGGGATGGCGGTCGATCGCTGCGTTCGCGACGCGCCGAGCCTCCTCGTAGCCCGGGTCGCCGGGCTGCAGGAGGCCGCCAGGGAGGTCGGCGAGGGCGGCGAGGTCGACGGCGGGGGAGGTGGCAGGGGAGGGCATCGGGGTTCCTCGGGCAGCTCGGGTCGGTGGGGCGCATCGTGGCGCGCCTGCGTGGTCCTCAGGACCCGACGCCTGCCCCCAACCCGGGTGGACGAATGACGATGTCCGCGGCGCGGCCGCCGGCCCGGGGACGCCGCACCAGCCCCGCGATCGTGCGGGCGACGTCAGGCTTCCGGGTCGGTTGCCAGCCGTCGCCCGAGATACGACCCGTAGTCCGGCTGCGCCCGCTCATACCCTCCCTCCATGAGCGGCGACGAGACCATCAGGTCGGCCGAGGCGCGGTTGCAGGCGTGGGGGACGTTCCAGACGACGGCGAGCCGAAGGAGCGCTTTGACATCCGGGTCGTGGGGCTGCGGCTCCAGCGGATCCCAGAAGAAGACGAGGAAGTCGATCATCCCCTCCGCGATCAGGCCGCCGAGCTGCTGATCCCCGCCGAGCGGGCCCGAGTGGAGCTTGCGCACCGGCTGCCCGAGCTCGCGCTCGAGGAGGGCTCCGGTCGTGCCGGTCGCCCAGAGCTCGTGGCGGGCGAGGAACGCAGCGTTGTAACGCGCCCACTCCACGAGATCGCGCTTCTTGTTGTCGTGGGCGACGAGGCCGATCCGGAGCGGCCGGGGCTCGGCAGTGGTCATGGCGCCTCCAGGGTGTCGTCGGGCGAGGCCCGTCCCACCGCCAGCCTAGCGCGCCGGGCCGACGGGGGCCTCGCCGGAAGCGAGTGTCGGCCGTTCGAGGTAGAATGGCGCATCCCCCGATCCGAGGCGGCCCCGCCGTCCGCGTTCCGCCCATCCCCCGACGCGGCCGGCATCCCAGGCACAGGAGGCAGGCGCCATGGCATCCCCCATCCCCCGCAGGCCCGTCGTCGACCAGGGGCCTCGCCACGTCATCGCCGAGTACCGGCACCGCGACCGGCTCGTGACGTGCGAATGCGGGTGGCAGGGGAGCAGCGAGTCGCCCGACTCGCGCCCCTCGGAGTGGACCGCGCACGTCGCCGCCCACCGCACCGGCTCGCGCTGACCGACGACGCGCCGGTCGTCACGACCGCCCCCCGCACCAGCTAGGCTGTTCCGGCGTCCCGTCGCGCCACGCTGCCGGCGCTCTTGCGCCCGTCGGTGCCACCGCGCCGCGCCGCCGGCGCTCGACCGGCGACCGCCGAGAAGGAGCCTGAGCCCGTGAGTCACACCTACGCCGTCGTCGGCGCCGGTCGCCAGGGAACCGCGGCCGCCTACGACATGGCCCGCTTCGGCGAGGCCGCGCGCGTCAAGGTCGCCGACGCCGACGAGGCCGCCGCCCGTCGCGCCGCCGCGCGCGTCAACGACCTCATCGGCCGCTCGATCGCCGAGCCGTTCGTCGTCGACGCCACCGACGCGGCCGCCCTGCGCTCCTTCCTCGACGACGTGGACGCCTTCCTCTCGGCCGTCCCCTACTGGCTCAACCCGGCGATCGCCCGGGTCGCGATCGAGGCCCGCGCGTCCATGACCGACCTCGGCGGCAACACCGACCTCGTACGCGAGCAGCTGCGACTCTCGCCCGAGGCCGAGGCCGCCGGCATCGCCATGATCCCCGACTGCGGCCAGGTCCCCGGCATGGGGACGAGCCTGTCCGTCTACGCGATGTCGCTCCTCGACGAGACCGACGAGGTGACGTTCTGGGACGGCGGCAACCCGCTCCACCCCCGGCCGCCGTTCAACTACATCCTCACCTTCAACATCGCCGGCCTCACGAACGAGTATTACGGCGTCGCCCACTTCCTCCGTGACGGCCGACGGGTCGAGGTCCCGACCTTCCGCGAGGAGGACTACGAGCTCGTCGACTTCCCGCCTCCGATCGGACGCATGGAGGCGTTCGTTGCCGGCGGCGGCACCTCCACGATGCCCTGGACGTTCGAGGGCAAGCTGCGGACGCTCTGGAACAAGACGCTGCGCTGGCCCGGCCACTTCGCCGCCTGGAAGGCCTACATGGACGCCGGGCTGCTCGAGACCGAGCCGATCGAGGTGCACGGGACGCCGGTCGTCCCGCGCGACGTCCTCCATGCCCTCCTCGACCCGAAGATCCGGGCCAAGCCCGGCGAGCCCGACCTCGTGATCGTCCGCGTCCTCGCCCGCGGCCGGAAGGACGGCCGGCCGGCGGAGGTCGTCGTCGAGCTGATCGACCACTACGACGAGGCAACCGGCTTCACCGCGATGGAGCGGACGACCGGCTGGGACGGCTCGCTCAAGGCGATCCTCTGCGCGCAGGGCGTGGTCCCCCGGGGCGCCCACCCGGCGGAGCTCGCGGTGCCGGGCCCGCTCTACGCGGCGGAGCTGCGCCGGCGCGGCTTCAGCCTGACCGAGACCTGGGGGCCGGGCCCGGCTGACCAGCGTCACGGCGCCGCCACGGCGGATCAGTGAGGGCGGGCCTGCCTCCGCGCCGGGCGCGGGCAGGTGCGCCCCTTCAGGCCCCCACCACCTGGCGGCCACGAGCTCCGCGACGAGCGTCTCGGTCGCGAGCGCCACCATCGGGTCGGTGTCGCCGGCGTACCGCACCCGGACGGCGTCAGCGGCGAGCAGCCCGTCGTCGGCTTCCGAGCGCGGCGCCCCGACCGCGACGACGGTCGCGCGCCGCTCGGCGAGCCAGCGCAGGGCCGGGGCCTCCCATCGGGAGCCCCGGAACAGGACGGCGCGGTAGTCGAGCGTCTTCGTGAGATAGACGTCCACGTGCGACCAGTCCCCGGTCTCGCAGGCGATCGCGGCACGGCGCGGGCCCTCGCGGACCATGAGCGCGGACTGCTCGGCGGACGAGAGCCGCTCGACGGGCGCGACGAAGGCGATCCCGTCGGGCCCATCCAGCGCCCGGAGCGCGGGTGGCAGCCAGGCGTCGCGCCGAACGAGCAAGTCGGCGGACGCCTCGGCGACTCGGTGGCAGAGCCCCGGCACGTCGGCCGGCACCCCGACCAGGGACGCCTCGATCGCGAGGAGGAGCAGGACCGTGTGCTGGAAGGTCCGGCAGGCCACGCCTCCCCGCTCCTCGCCTGCCAGCATCGGGACCACGAAATCGGCCAGCGACGCAAGGCGGGAGCCCGGCTCGTTGGTCAGGGCCGCGACCATGGACCGGCCGGCATGGCGTTCGGCCGCCGCGAGGGTCTCGACGCTCTCCCCCGACGCCGAGATCGCGATCACGAGCGTGCCCGGTCCCGGTGGCGTGGCGAGCTCGGCCGACGCGTACTCCGCGACGGCGTCCAGGCCGGCGGCCCGCAGCCGCTGCGCACTGCCGCGCGCCGCGAATCGCGAGCTACCCATGCCGAGGAGGACCACACGACGAGGGCGCGGACGAATCCCGTTGAGGACGTCGCCGCCGGCCAGCGCGGAGCCGAGCCGGGCGAGCGCGGCCGGCTTGGCCTCCAGGTCGGCCAGGAAGTGCGCCGGGTCCATCAGGCGAGCATCCGGGCCAGGGCGGCCATCGGGGCGTAGCGCCAGCGGGGAAGGAACCGCGCGGCGTAGACGAGCTCGCGGCACTCCTGCTCGACCTCGAACGGCGCCAGCAGGCGCTCGTCGAAGAGTGAGGCGCGATCGGCCTCGGCGAGCGTGCGGGTGTACGCATCGAGGAACCCGCGGCGAGCGGCACCGATCCACTGCTCGACGCGCTCGGCGCGCTCGCCCCTCGTGCGTCGATCGACGACGCGGCCGACGTGGTCGAGGCTGCGAACCATCTGGGCCACGTCGCGAGCTGCTGGCTGGCGATTGACGGCCGCCGCGAACTGCTCGTCGTGGTCGGCACCGCCCGCGTGGTCGGCGCCCTCCGCGTGGCCGACACCGCCCGCCTGGCCGTCGCCGGCCAGCGTCGGGTTCCCGTCGAAGTCGATGACGGCGAACCCGCCCGTCCAGCGCAGCACCTGGCCGACGTGGAGGTCGCCGTGGATCGGCTGGATGGCGGTCCCCCTCACCGTGTCGAGCTGGTCGAGGATCGTCGTCATCGCCGGAGCGTATCGCGCGAGTTCCGCCCGTTGCTCGTCCTCGGCCTGAAGGTCGATCGCGGCCGTCAGCATGCGGCCCGCTGCGGCCCGCCAGTCCCCGATCGCCCCGGCATCCGCCTGGGAGACCGGATCCGGGATCACCGACGTCGGCGCGGCCAGGGCAGCATGCAGCCGGGCCACCAGGGCGCCCAGGTCTCCGCCGAACCGGAACGCGACCGGGCCGGGATCCGCGTGCCCCGATGTCGCCTCCAGGGCGGCCTCCACGCACCAGTCCCAGCCGTCACGGGCCGCCGGCAGGTACCCGTCGACGAGGGCGAGGCCGATCTCCTCCCCGCCTGGCACCGACCATGACAGCGTCCCGATCGGGGCCGGAACCTCGGTGAACCCTGCCGCGGCGAGCTGGGCGAGGAGGACCGGGGCCCGGCGCGTGTCGGGGCCAGGATGCCGGTACCACTTCACCACCGCGGCCTCGCCGACGATGACCGAATCGTTCGTCTGGTCCACGCCGAGCGCCCGTTCGGGCAGGTCCGCCGCCGCGCTCGCGGCCCCGAGCGCCGCGCGTCGCCAGGCTCGCAGCCTGAAGCGCCCCCAGGCGGCCGGCGCGATCGGGGCTTCCGCCAGCGCGCCGACCAGGGCGGCGGCCACGCCATCGCCGGGCCGGGCCCGCCGCCAGGCGTCCAGCGCTCGATGGAGTGGCACGAGGTGCATTCCCGCGGAGGCATCCACCGCGATCGCCACCGCCCCCCGGCCCGCGCCCCTGGTCGGCAGCTCGAGCGCGTCGAGCAACCGCGCCTCGCCAAGGTCCGCCCGCCGGTATGCCGTCGGATCTCCTGCCGAATCCGGCGGCCAGTCGCCCCGGATCTCGTCCAGCAGGCCCATCGACCTCCCGCCGCGTTCCGCACCATGCGCCGTCGCTTGCGCATGTGTGCATACCGATTGCGCTCCACCCCGAGCCTCGCCACAATCACGCGATCATCCGGCCGGGGCCCGACCCCGGGCTGGCGACCGGGGAGAGGGAGGCTCGAGGATGCGACCGACGAGGGGTGGACAGGGTATCGCGCGCTCCATGGGAGCGCTGGCCGTCGCGGTAGGCCTGGTCGCGGCCGCCTGCGGCGGAGGGGCCGACGGCGGCGGCGCCGCGTCGCTCGACCCGAACGCCGACCTGACGAAGCAGAAGCTCGTCGTGTCGAACTGGGAGGCCTACATGCCCGAGGACCTCCCGGCCAAGTTCGAGGAGGCGGTCGGGGCGCCGGTCACGGTGACCTACCACGCGACGAACGAGGAGATCGTCGGCAAGCTCACGGCGGGCGGCGACTCTGGGATCGACGTCGCGTTCGTGTCCGGCCAGTTCGCCGAGGCGCTGAACAAGCAGGGACTGCTCGAGCCGATCAACGCCGCCCTCGTCCCGAACCTCGCCAACCTCTATCCGGAGGCGACGGAGCTCGCCTACGACCCGGGGAACAAGTTCTCGGTCCCCTACGCGTGGGGGACGACCGGGCTCTGCTATCGGCGGGACCTGACCGGCTACGACCCCGACAGCTGGCTCGACCTGCTCGAGCCGAAGCCCGAGGTCTCGGGCAAGACCACGATGCTCGCGACGGAGCGCTGGCTGATGCTGCCCGCCCAGAAGGCCCTCGGCTTCTCGGCCAACACGACCGACGAGGGCGAGATGCAGCAGGTCAAGGAGCTGCTCGCGAAGGCGAAGGCCACGCTGCTCGCGTACGACGACACCACCTTCTACTCGCGGCTCGTCAGCGGCGAGGCGGCGCTCGTCGAGGCCTGGGACGGCTGGTGCAACTACGGCATCGCCGAGAACGACCAGATCAAGTTCGTCGTCCCCAAGGAGGGCAGCGACCTCTGGGCGGACACGATGGTCATCCTCAAGACCTCGAAGAACAAGGAGGCGGCCCACGCCTTCATCAACTACATCCTCGACCCGGCGATCCACACCTGGGTCGTCGAGAACATCCTGTACAAGGTGCCCAACCAGGCCGCGATGCAGAACGTCGACCCCGGCCTCGTCGAGGCGTTCCCGAACCTGGGCATGACCCCGGCCGACCTGCTGAAGCTGGAGAGCCTGGTCGACCTGGGTGACGCCGGGCCGATGTACACCGAGATCGCGACCGAGATCGCCGCGCAGTGACCCCGGCCCCGACGGGGCGAACGGAGGCCCGTGGCGCCGGCTGGCGCCACGGGCTGTCCGAGCGGGTCATCTTCCTCGGGCCCGGGCTCGCCTATCTCGTCGTCTTCTTCCTGGTCCCGCTGGTCGTCGTCCTCAGCTACACGGTCATGCGGCGCGGGACGTTCGGCGGGATCGTCCTGGACTTCACCTTCGACAACTTCGTCCGGGCGCTGCAGCCGCTCTACCTCGGGGTCCTGGCCCAGTCGGTGGCCATCGCCCTGGTCACGACGCTCCTCGCGCTGCTGCTCGGCTACCCGACCGCCTACGTCATCGCGCATCTCCCGCGGCGCTGGCGGACGGTCGCCCTGGTCCTGGTGGTGCTGCCGTTCTGGACGAACTTCCTCATCCGAACGTACGCCTGGATCGTGCTGCTCAACAGCGAGGGGCCCCTCAACGGCGCCCTCCTCACGCTGGGCATCATCGATGCCCCGCTGGGGCTCCTGTACACCCCGGCGGCCGTCGTCGCCGGCCTGCTCTACGCGTACCTGCCGCTGATGATCCTCCCGCTCTACGCGGCGATCGAGCGGCTCGACCCGGAGCTCCGCGAGGCGGCCGCCAATCTCGGGGCGACGCCGGTTCGGACCTTCCTGACCGTCACCCTCCCCCTTACGCTGCCGGCGATCCTCATCGGGTCGATCTTCGTCTTCGTCCCGAGCGTCGGGAACTTCGTGGTTCCCGAGCTCCTCGGCGGCGGCAAGACCGTGATGGTCGGCAACCTCATCCGCGACCAGTTCCTCAAGGCACGGGACTGGCCGTTCGGGGCCGTCCTCGCCCTCTCGGTCATCGTGCTGCTGCTCGGCCTGCTGTTCGTGCAGGCTCGCGCCTCGCGGCGGGTGGGGGGCCGAGCGGATGCGTAGGCTCGGCTGGATCCAGGTTCCGTTCTGGCTGACCTTCGCCTTCCTGTACCTGCCCATCGTCGTCCTGGTCGTGATGTCCTTCAACGCCGCCAGGCTGCCGTTCACCTGGACCGGGTTCAGCCTGCGCTGGTACGAGAGCCTGCTGGCGAACCAGGCCATCCTCACCGGGCTCGGGAACACGCTCCTCGTGGCCGCCGGGACGACGATCCTGGCGACGATCCTCGGCACTCTGCTCGCGATCGGCCTCCACCGGCACGTCCGGTCAGGCCTGCTGGAGGCGTTCGCCCTGGGTCCGGCGATCGCGCCCGACATCGTCCTCGCCATCGGGCTCCTGGCCTTCTTCTCCACGATCGGGTTCACCCTCGGGCTCCACTCCGTGCTGCTGGCCCACGTCGTCTTCGGCACGGCGTTCGTCGCGGCGATCGTGACGGCACGACTGGGTCACGTCGACCCGTCCCTCGAGGAGGCCTCCCGCGACCTCGGGGCGGGCAAGGTGGAGACCTTCTTCCGGATCACGATCCCGACCCTCGCGCCGGCCATCGTCGCCGGCGCCCTCCTCGCCTTCACGCTCTCGCTCGACGAGTTCGTGATCGCGTTTTTCACGAACGGGCCGGCGACGCCGACCCTGCCCCTGGTGATCTACGCGATGGTCCGCTTCGGCGTCACGCCCGAGATCAACGCGCTGGCAGCCATCCTTCTGCTCGTCAGCTTCACCACCGTTATCGCGGCCCAACGGCTCACCGGCCTCGGGGGCTCGGAGGAATGAGCCCGCTGGTCTCCGTCACGGGCGTCAGCCGCCGGTTCGGCGACGTGGTCGCGCTCGACGACGTCTCGCTCGAGATCCGGGAGAACGAGTTCTTCGCCCTCCTGGGCCCCTCCGGGTGCGGCAAGACGACGCTGCTCCGGATCCTGGCCGGCTTCGAGGCGCCCGACGAGGGGCAGGTGACGATGTCCGGCCGCGACCTGCTCCCCATTCCGCCCCACCACCGGCCGGTGAACCTCATGTTCCAGTCATATGCGCTCTTCCCGCACATGACGGTGGAGAAGAACGTCGCCTACGGGCTGGAGCGGGAAGGCCTGCCCCGAGACGAGATCCGGCGCCGGGTCGGCGACGTGCTCGAGACGGTCGGCATCGCCCATACCGCGCGGCGGCGTCCCCACCAGCTGTCCGGTGGGCAGAAGCAGCGCGTCGCCCTGGCCCGGGCGATCGTGAAGCGCCCGCCGCTCCTCCTGCTCGACGAGCCGCTCTCGGCCCTGGATCGCAAGGTGCGCGCCGAGATGCAGCTGGAGCTCAAGCGCCTCCAGCACGAGGTCGGCATCACCTTCGTCGTGGTGACGCACGACCAGGAGGAGGCCATGTCGATGGCCGACCGGATCGCCGTCCTCCAGCACGGCCGGGTGGAGCAGGTCGACGCTCCGGTCGACCTCTACGAGCGGCCGCGGACCATCTTCGTGGCTCGCTTCATCGGCTCCACCAACGTCTTCGCCGGAACCGCGGCAGACGGTGCGCTGGAGGTTCCCGGCCTGGGCCGGCTGCCCGCCGCCGTGCGCACGGTTCCGATCCCGGACGGAGCACGCGCGTGGCTCGTCGTCCGGCCCGAGCACGTCCAGGTCACCGACGGGGACGCGCTCTTCCGCGGCACCGTGATCGACACCCAGTTCTACGGCGGGGTCTCGACGATCGCCGTCAGGATCGCGGGCCACGGCGAGCCGATCCTGGTCACCCAGCAGGGCCCGACTCGCATCGCCCGCGACACACCGATCCGCCTGACCTGGGAGCCCGGGCGGGCGGTCCTGCTTCCGGACGCCTGAAGAAGGACGCGCGTCTGCCGCGCCACCCACGATCCCCGACGCCGAGAGGAGGAGCACCGATGGCCGACCGCCCGCTGACGATCCTGTTCATGCCGGAATCCGCGTACGGCCCGACGAACAACTGCATCGGGATCGGCGACGTGCTCCGGCGACGCGGGCATCGGGTCGTCTTTGCCGCCGAGGCCTCGTGGGACGGCCGCCTCGAGAAGCTCGGCTTCGTCGAGGACCTGGTTCATCTGGCGCCGCCGCCGGACGACGGAGTCGAGCAGGATGCTGGGCAGTTCTGGAAGGACTTCATCCGGGACACGGCACCGGAGTTCCGGAAGCCCACCATCGACCAGCTGGCGACGTTCATGCAGCCCACATGGCAGGCGCTGATCGACGGCGCGATCTATTGCGAGCCGCAACTGCGCGAGATCATCGTCCGGCAGCAGCCCGATGTCATCGTCGAGGACAACGTCGTGGCCTTCCCGGCCCTGCTCACCGCCGGCGTGCCGTTCGTCCGCATCGTCTCGTGCAACCCCCTCGAGGTGAAGGGTCCGGACATCCCGCCCCCCTACTCGGGCCTGCCGTCCGACGACCGTTCGGAGTGGGACGCCTTCCTCGCCGAGTACGACCGCACCCACCGGCCGATGTGGGAGGCGTTCAACGCGTGGGTCCAGGAACAGGGCGCGCCGCCGCTCGCCGACCTCGAGTTCATCCATGCCTCAGAGCACCTCAACCTCTACGTCTATCCCGAGGTCGTCGACTACACCGACCGGCGACCGCTGGACGCCACGTGGTTCCGCCTTGACTCGAGCGTTCGGGGCACCGATGCCGAGGTCGAGCTGCCGCCACTCGTGACCGACCGGCCGGCGGGCAGCGCGCTCATCTACCTCTCCCTGGGCTCGCTCGGAAGCGCAGACGTGGAGCTCATGCGGCGCCTCGTGGACGTGCTCGGCCGCACGCCGCACCGCTTCATCGTCTCGAAGGGCCCGCAGCACGCGGAGTACGAGCTCGCCCCGAACATGTGGGGTGCCGAGTTCCTGCCGCAGACGAAGATCCTTCCGCAGGTCGACCTGGTGATCACCCACGGGGGCAACAACACCACCACGGAGGCGTTCCATTTCGGCAAGCCGATGATCGTTCTCCCGCTCTTCTGGGACCAGTACGACAACGCGCAGCGGGTGGACGAGACGGGGTTCGGCAACCGCCTGCCCACGTACGCGTTCAGCGAGGACCAGATGCACGGGGCCATCGAGCGGCTGCTGCGCGACGAGTCGCTCCACGAGCGCCTGGCGGAGGCGTCGGCGCAGATCCGATCGCGGGAGGGCGTGCGCATGGCGGCCGACCGGATCGAGCAGGTGGGTCGGGCGGGTCGCTGAGCGCGGATTCGCCGGACTCCCGACCGGCGAGGGTCGTTAGCCGGACCGGAGCGCAATCTCCAGCCGCTCGTAGCCGCGGAACTGGAACGTCGGCCGGCGCACCGGCGGGGCGACGAGGACCAGGTCGTCCTCGCTTGCCGCCAGCTGCCCGAGCGTGACCTCGAGCTCCATCCGGGCGAGCGGCGCACCGATGCAGAAGTGGATTCCGCCGCCGAACGTGACGTGGCCCACGTCCTCGCGGCCGAGGTCGAAGCGGTCGGGATCGGGGAAGCGGCGCGGGTCACGGTTCGCGGCGCCGATGACGAGCGCCACCCGCGAGCCCTTCGGCACCTCGACGCCGCCGAGCTCCACGCCGTCGTCGAGCACCCAGCGCTCGAACCATTGGAGGGGCGGGTCCCAGCGCAGGATCTCCTCGATCGCCCGTCGCACCGGGACCTCGCCGCGGCGGATCCGGCGCCACTCCCCGGGGTGCGCGGCGAGGGCCGCCACGCCGTTCGAGGTCGCGTTGACGGTCGCCTCGTGGCCGGCCATGAGCAGGACCATCGCGGTGGACACGACCTGGTCGTCGGTCAGCCGCTCGCCGTCGACCGTGGCCGCGAGGAGCGCGGAGAGGAGGTCGTCGGCGGGCGCGGCCCGGCGCCGGCCGACGGCGTCGAGGAGGTAGCGCCGGAAGTCGCCGGCGGCCCGGTTCGCGACCGCCCGCTGCGCGTCGGATGCGCCCGGCTCGTACATGCTCACCGTGTCGTCGGAGAGGCGCTTGATCGTCTCCCGGTCGTCGGGCGCGACCCCGATGAGGTCGCAGATGATGCCGAGCGAGAACCGCTGGCCGTACTCGACGACGTCGAGCGAGCCGGCCTCCCGGGCCGGCGCCAGCAGCTCGGCCGCGCGGGCCTCGATGCCACCACGCAGGGCCTCGACGGCGCGCGGGGTGAACGCCTCGAGGACGAGCCGGCGCAGGCGGGTGTGGACCGGCGGCTCGAGGTTGAGGAGCTCCCAGCGCTCGAACGCCTGGAAGTCCGTCCAGCGCGGGTCGCGCCAGGCCGGGATGGTCGGGTCGAGGCCGAGCTCCTCCGCGGTGTAGCGGTGGAGGAACGTCGTCCCGAGCCGGCGGTCCCGGAAGGCCGCGCTGACGTCGTCGAACCGGGTCAGGTAGGTGCGGTGGTCGCCGGGCTGGCGGAAGGCGGCGGCGGCCTCCCGGGCGACGGCATACGCGGGATACGGGTCGGCGGCGAACGCGGGATCGGCGGGGTCGAGCAGCCGCCTCGGATGGTCGGTCACCGGTCGTCCTCCCTCGCGCGCGCCGCGGCGCCGCCGTCATGGGGCGCGATGGCCGGGCCGAACGGGGCGGACGGCCCTCGGCGATGCCCGGCCCCTGCGTATGATGCCCTCCAGTGGGCGTCCCGGTGCAGCTCCAGGAGGCAGCGCCATGAAGGTCCTTCTCGTCGGTGTCGGGGGCGTGGGGGAGGCGGTCGCGGTCATCGCCCAGGATCGGCCGTGGCTCGAGAAGATGGTTCTCTCGGACATCAACCTCGACCGCGTCGAGGAGGTCCGCGGTCGCCTGCGCGTGCCGGAGAAGTTCGTCGGGGCGCGGATCGACGCGACCGACCGCGCCGCGATCGCGGCGCTGGCCCGCGAGCACGAGGTCGACCTGATCCTCAACGCGGTCGAGCCCCTCTTCAACGAGCCGATCTTCGACGCCGCCTTCGAGGCCGGCTGCACCTACATGGACATGGCCATGACCCTGTCCAGCCCCCACCCGGAGCGGCCCTTCGAGGAGCCCGGCGTCAAGCTCGGCGACTACCAGTTCGAGCGCGCGGCGCAGTGGGAGGAGAAGGGCCTGCTGGCCCTCGTCGGGATGGGCGTGGAGCCCGGCATGGCCGACGTCTTCGCGAAGTACGCCGAGAAGCACCTCTTCGACCGGATCGAGGAGATCGGCATCCGGGACGGGGCCAACCTCGAGGTCCGCGGCTACGAGTTCGCCCCCAACTTCTCGATCTGGACGACGATCGAGGAGTGCCTCAACCCGCCGGTCATCTGGGAGAAGGACCGCGGCTGGTTCACGACCGAGCCGTTCTCCGAGCCCGAGGTGTTCGAGTTCCCGGAGGGGATCGGCCCGGTCGAGTGCGTCAACGTCGAGCACGAGGAGGTGCTCCTCGTCCCGCGCTGGGTGAAGGCGGACCGGGTGACCTTCAAGTACGGCCTCGGCGACCAGTTCATCGGCGTCCTCAAGACGATCAAGATGCTCGGCCTCGACAACAAGAACAAGATCAGGGTCGGCCGGGTGGAGGTGGCGCCGCGCGACGTCGTGGCCGCCTGCCTGCCCGATCCCGCCCACCTCGGCGACCGGATGTTCGGCAAGACGTGCGCCGGGACCTGGGTGAAGGGCGAGAAGGACGGGAAGCCGCGCCAGGTCTACCTGTACCAGGTCGCCGACAACGAGACGTGCATGGCGAAGTACGGCGTCCAGGCCGTCGTCTGGCAGACCGCCGTCAACCCCGTGATCGCCATGGAGCTCCTCGTGACCGGCGCCTGGAAGGGCGTCGGCGTCCTTGGCCCGGAGGCATTCGACCCCGACCCCTTCATGGAGCGCATGCCGGCCTACGACTTCCCGTACGGGATCCGCGAAGGCGGGTAGCGCACGGGACGCCCACCCGTTCAGCTCGGTGGGTCGTCGCCCGGCTTCTGGAAGTCCCGGTTCAGGAGCTCCCCGAGTCCCGCCGGATCGCGCCAGGCGCGGATCCCGAGCCACGCGAAGACCCCACCCAGCGCCAGGACCACGGCTCCAGGGACCTGCCCATCGAGCCGTAGCCGCACCCACGCGCCCGCGTGCGGCGTCCGCTGCTCAGCTGATCAGCAGGACCTGGGCGCCGAGCGCCTCGTAGACGGGCCGCGCCCTCGCATCGCAGGAGACGAGCGGCCGGCGGTGCTGGCGAGCGGCCGCACCCACGAGCGCGTCGTAGACGGCGCCGCCGGAGATGCCCAGCGCGGCGAGCTCGGGGCCGAGCGTGGCCGCGGCCTCCTCGGCGAGGAACGCCGTCGCCGGGAAGTCGTGGGCCAGGAGCGCTGCTACGTCGGCCGGCGACCGGCGGCGCCCGCCCGGCAGCCGGGTCAGGACCGAGAAGGTCTCGAACCAGGCGTGGCCCGCGAGGCCCAGGCGACGGCCGCGGACGGCCTCGAGGGTCGCCGCGTGCGCCTCGTGATCCTCGACAACGACGGCGACGGCCGCACTCGTGTCGAGCAGGAGGACCCCCGCGGGGTCAGCGGCCATGCCGGTCGGCGTCGAGCAGCTCGCGCACGTTCGCCCCGGTCAGCGGTGTGCCGGAGGCCGGGATCACGAGCAGGCCGCCCTCCTCGCGGAACCCGCCACCGCTCACCGGCTCGATCCTGATCGCGGCCCCGTCGAGCTCGACCTCCACCTCACCGCCGTCGGCCAGCCCGATCCTGATCGCGGCCCCGTCGAGCTCGACCTCCACCTCACCGCCGTCGGCCAGCCCGATCCGATCGCGGAGCGGGCGCGGGATGACGAGGCGTCCTGCCCTGTCGATGGTGGTTTTCATGGCAGGGACCATACTATGAACGTGGCACAGCACATGGTGGCCCGATGGGCCAACGCTAGGGTCGCCAGATGGCGAGCGGCACCTGCTGGGCGACGAGGTCGAAGTCCCGGTCCGCTGTCAGCATGACGAGGTCGTGCCGCGAGCACAGCCGGGCCAGGAGCGCGTCGATCGTCCCGATCTGAGCCCCGGCGCGGCGGCACGCGTTCCGGAGCTCGGCTGCCGCGACGTGGTCCTCGCGATCGGGCACGAGCAGGGGCAGGGCGGCAAAGCGTTCGATGATCGCTTCCCGCGCCCGGGGCCCGGAGAACCCCTGGAGCAGTTCCTGCAGGACGAGACCAGTCGCGAACACGGCTTCGCCGCCGTCGAGCGCCTGGCGAAGCCGGCCGACCGCCGGATCGTCCTGGACGTGGTCACGGCGGAGTGCCAGCGACCAGACGCTCGTGTCGACGAAGAGGTTCACGCGCGGGACCGCTCGGCCTTGTAGTCGAAGCGGCCGTCCCACTCGAGCGCTCCGAACAGCTCGAGCAGACGCTTCTGCTCGCGGCGCGCGACGTACTCCTGGAGCGCCCGGGTCACGGCCGCGGTCTTGGTCCGCTCCCCGCTCAGCTCGAGAGCGCGCTGTAGCAGTCGCGGGTCGATGTCGAGGTTGGTTGCCATGTGCGGATTGTCGCACAGCGCCTTGCACAACGCAGCTCGGCGGCCACACGTGGGACGTCTCTGCGAGGTCCCGTGCCTCAGCCCGCCAGCTCGACGTACAGCTCGGGCGCCTCCCAGGGCAGGAGGTGCCCGACGCCATCGAGCGTGCGCGAGTCCCAGCCGGGATGGGCCGCCTCGACGTCGTCGATGAGACGCTGCGGGATCACCCGGTCGTCGGCACCCCAGAGCAGCAGCGTCGGCGCCCGGATCCCCGCCATGCCCTCGCGAGTCCTGGCTTCGTCGACGGTCAGCGCACGAAGGACCGAGATCACCGCGTCCACGGCGCCCTCGACGCGCCAGGGGAGCACGAGCCGGCCGACTTCCTCCGCCGCAAGCGCCAGCAGCTCCGGTGAGATCCGGGTCACCTCCATCCCGAGCCGAGGGTCCCGATCTTCGACCCGGCGACGCCACGCGCGGACCTTGAGGCGCATCGCCGCGCCGACGAGGATGTCGGCGATCGGCCGTGCCGCGGCGAGGCCGACGCGCCAGGCGCCCCGGTATCGCGGCGGGTCGGGGAGGCCGGGCAGGGGCGCGGACGTGAGGACGAGGCGCTCCACGCGATCCGGGAAGCGCCCGCCGAACAGGCCGGCCACGAGGCCGCCCATCGAGTGCCCGTGCACGACCATGCGCTCAATCCCGAGCGCCGCTGTGAAGCGGTCCACGAACACCGCGTCGGCAGCGACGTCGGCCAGGCCACGGCGGCTCGGGCGGCTCCGGCCCGACCCCGGCAGATCCGGCGCGATCACCGGCCCCGTCGCCGAGAGCGGGCCGATCACGTCCATCCACGACCAGGCGCCCGTCCCCATCGGGTGGATGAGCAGATGGGTGGGGCCGCTGCCCTCGGCGCCGCTCCGGCTGCCTGCGCGCAGGTAGTGGACGCGGGTGCCGCCGACCTCCACGACCTTGCTGGTGATGCCCGCCCACCGGGGTGCCCGCTGCCCCCAGTCGTAGCCCGACCGGGGGCTAGCCGCCCAGGTGGGCAAGGAACTCGGCCGGCGTCATGACCGGCAGGCGATCCCGCAGGGCGAGCAGGTGCGCATCGCCGGACACGAGCACGTCGGCTGCGGCGGCACGGGCGAGGTCGACGAGATATTCGTCGTCTGGATCGACGCTGAGTGGCTGCCTGCTCGGCTCGGGGTCATCGAGGACCAAAGCCTCGTGCCGGATCAGATCGACGTAGGTGGCCGCTTCGGCCGCGGTGACATGGCGCCGAAACTTCTCGCGGGCCAGGACGTCGCGCAACTCGGCAAGGAGCATCGGCGAGGCGATGAGCTCGAACGCGCCGCCGCGAAGCTCCAGCACGAGCGCGGCGCTCGGGCCGCCCGGGCTGATCAGCGCCGAGACGAGGACGTTGGTGTCAAGAACCGCGCGCGGCACGCTTCTCGGCCCGAGCTGCGTGCGTCTCCTCGACCGCAAGCCGCATCGCCTCGTCCTCGCCCAGGTCGCTGCGGGCCCAGACCGTGGCCAGGACATCGAACCCGAGGTAGGCGCGGAGGGCGTCCTCCACGACCTCGGAGTCCCGCTTGTCGGTCCGGGCCGCGCGGACACGGGCCGCCCTCATCACCTCCTCGTCGACATAGAGGGTCACCTTCTTCTTGGTCGTCATGAATGCCACGATAGCGGCATGCCGTCATAACCGCAAGATGCACTCCGACTGCGCCGCTGTCGGACGGGGCAGGTCCCGGGCCTCGAAGTGCGTGCGCGCCGCCCGCTCGATCGCCGTTCGGATCGGATCCTTGCTGGCCATCAGCCTGCGCCGAGGAGCTCATCCACCTCGCGCTGCAAGCCGGCGAGGCGGGTCGTGACCATGTCCCAGACCAGCATGTCGTCGACGCCCGCGTAGCCGTGAACCAGGATGTTGCGGAACGCGATGATCCGCCGGTGCTCGCTGATCCGGCCGGCGATCTGCGGATCGAGCTTCGCCAGCTGGCCGAGCGCTTCGCCGATGATCTCGAACTGGCGCTCCACCGCGGACCGCACCTTCGCGTCGGCCGCGTAGGCGTCGAAGTCCAGGCCCTCGGTGAAGTCCGCGATCAGCGCCGCCGCCTGGCGCATGTCGTGCAAGTACGCCTTCGGCTCACGCGGCATAGAGCAGCGTCCTCGTCCGCTCGATGTCGGCCCGCATGTACGGGTTGCGGAGGGCGGAGAGGGCCACGAGGTCGACCTCGCGGCCGAACAGGGCCTCGAGGCCCTCGAGGAGGCCGAAGTAGGCGTCCGCATACCCGCCCGCCGGAAGCGAGTCGAAATCGACCAGGAAGTCGACGTCGCTCCGACTGGGGTCGAAGTCGTCGCGCGCGGCCGAGCCGAAGAGGAAGAGGCTGCGCACGTGATACCGGCGGCACAGCTCCTCGAGCGCGGCGCGGTGATCGTCGATGAATGGGGACATGTCCACGGCTCCTCGCCCGAAGAGTACCCGAGGCGCGGCCCTCGGCAGCGGCTTGCGGCACGTGCGGCAGGCATCAAGAAGCCCTTCTCGAGGCGAGAAGGGCTCGGAGCTGGTCACGCCAGTGTGGTCGGGGCGAGAGGGATTGCCCCGCGACCACCGACCTTCCCATCACCATGCGGCTCGCCGAGCCGCCCGAACCACTCGACTGGCTCCGAAGCGCATGAGTCGCCAGCGCTCTCGCCACCCTGCCGGACGGGCCACGGACCGTGAGGTCGGGGTCGTGGCAGCTGTCCTCGTCGCCGGGTCGGAGAAGGCGGCCGCCCACCGCCTCGGGCTGTCGCACTCGACGGTCAAGCATCACCTGGCGAGCGCGCGGTCGAAGGTGGGCGCGACGACGACGGCGCAGCTGGTGTGGATCCTGGCCGAGCGGTTGCCTGAACCCCGGGGTACGGACTGTACGGACGAGTGTTGACCGGCTCGCGCACCAGCAGATGGGCGGGGCAACGAAGGTCAGCCGAGCGCGGCGGGGCCGACGAACGGGCCGTCTGACGAGACCCCCGACTCGCTACTATCCCGCGATGACCTCGTTCGTGAAGGAACTGGTGACGGTCGACCGCGAGCACCTCGACCTCCGGGCCGGCGTGCTCGGCCTCGCGGTCCTGGCGATGTTCGGGGTGGCCATTGCGCTCGTCGGGCCCGTGGCGATGGCGGGGGCGATCGGCGCGCTCGTCGTGCTGTCGACCGATCCACCCCCGGTTGGTCGATCCTGGGCGGCGGCGCTCCTGCCGCTCGTCGTCGGCGGCACGGTCTTGACGTTCGTCGCGGTCTGGATCGACGGCCAGGCCGTCCCGGCCGCCGTCCTCGTGGGAGTCGTGGGCGTCGTCGCCACCCTGCACGGCGGCCGCAGCCGCAAGGCAGGGACCCGCGGCTTCATCGCGACCCTCTGGATCATCCTCGCGCTGACACTCTACGTCACGGACGTCGGCGCGCTCGAGTACGCGGTGGCGTTCGCGATCGGCGGTGCCGCCGGCGCCGCCGTGGCACTGGCCCGGGCTCGCAAGGGAGCGCCCGAAGGGGTGGGCGCCGACGACATCGAAGCCGAGACGACGGCAGCTCCACCCCAGACGCTCCCGGCGCTCCTCGCGAGTCCATTGGGGCAGTTCGCCATCCTCCGCGGCATCGGCCTCGCGGTCGCCGTCCTGCTCGGGTTCACGTTCTTCCCAGTGCACCCGGCGTGGCTGGCGATCAGCTCGTTGATCGTGATGCGCCCGCCGACACGCCGCGCCCTCGTCGTGGGCCTCCAGCGATCGCTGGGAACGGGTGTCGGCGTCATCGCCGCCGTCGCCCTGGCCGGGGCCATCGGGGAGAACACGCCCGGCCTGGTGATCCTGTTCCTCGCCTCGGCCTTCCTCATGATGGCCGTCCGCGAGGTCAACTACGCGCTCTTCGCCATGTTCGTCACCGCGGTCGTCGTCTATAGCCAACGGATCCTGGGGGCCGACCCGGCCGAGTCGGGCATTGACCGCCTCGCCGAGACCACCCTCGGCGTTCTCATCGCCTTCGTCGTCCTCGGGCTCACCGAGGCGCTGGCGCGCAGGAGGCCACCAGCCTGATGTTCACCGCGCTGCGGGCGATGCTCCAGGACCCCGAAGGCAAGGTCATCCTCGCGTGGGCGATCGCGCAGATCCTGCTCGGCACGATCGTGTACGGGTGGCTCGAGGGCTGGTCGCCCGTCGACGCCCTGTACTTCTCCGTCGTGACCCTTGCCACCGTCGGATTCGGCGACCTGCACCCGACGACCGATGCCGCGAAGCTGTTTACCGTGCTCTACATCCTGGTTGGCCTCGGGGTCTTCGCGGCATTCATCGCCGAGCTCACGAAGCACCGGGCCTCGACGATTGCCCGGCTCAGGCCGCACGACGATGGGCCGGACGTCGACGCCGGAGCGGGCGCGGAAGGTACGACGGCGCAGCAACGGACGCCGACCGGCGACGACCGGACCTGACGAGGGACCCGAGGGCTGCAGGCGCAGAACCAGCCATCGAACATGGCCCAATCGGCCAACTAGAAACCGCGGCCCGCCGCCACGACCCTTAGCGCATGACGGCGCGCTGGTCCGATCCAGGTCGACTCCCGGTTCCCCCCATCGGGTACGTCCGCGCCGTCAACCCCTCCGTGGCGACCCGATGAACGGGGTGGAGCTCGTCGCGGCGTTCCTCGCCGGCGTGGTCATGGGGGGCGCCCTCGACCGCTTCGTGCTGCCGGTCCTCGTCGATGCGTGGATCGACCGACTGCGCCGGCATGGGCGATGAGCACGGTGACGATGCGGCAGATCGTCGACGGGCCGACGTCTACAGCTCGGCCCGGATCGGCGCCGCGGCGGCGCTCACGCTCGTCCTCGTCGTGCTCCTCGTCCTCGACGTCGCCGTCCCCGACTACGACATCAGCCCCGGCATCCTTCTCCCCCTCCTGGGCGCGATCCTCGCGCTTCTTGGGCTCGAGGCCTCGGCGCTCTGGCGGGGCGTGAGATGACGACGGTCACGGCGCATCTCACGAACAAGGCCTACGGCTATCCGGCCCGGGGTGCGGCGCGGCGGGTCAAGGCGCCGATCCTCGCCTGCATCCACATCACCGGGAACCGCCGCACTGCCGCCAACCCCGACCGGCACCAGGCAGCACGCGACGAGCGCACCTACGCGAACCGGGCAGGATCGAACGGACCCTCGGCCCACTACTACGTCGCCCGCGACGGCTGGGCGATCGAGGCGATCGACCCCGCGAAGCACGCCGCCTGGTCGAACGGCGACGTGGCAAGCCCGAACACCGCCAACGCTGGGGTCGCCAAGGTCCTCGCCCTGCGCACGAAGGGCTACAACCCGAACGAGGCGTACTGGCTCGAGCTCGAGTGCGTCGGCTACGGCTCGACCTACCCGATCACGAAGGCGCAGCGGCAGTTCTGCGCGACCCGGATCGCCGCGATGGCCAAGGCGACGGGGCTGCCCATCAACCGCACCACGGTCCATGGCCACAGCGACCTCAACAGCGTCAACCGGGCGTCCTGCCCCTGTCCCAAGGCGAGCCGTGAGGCGTTCCTCGGCGATGTCATCGCCCGGGCCAACGCGATCCTTCGGCCACCGATCACCACGGTCACCGTCAAGTCGGGT
>FWPV01007296.1_pt1 | contig 20249 bp, 17 predicted proteins | sample 2228371 | NCBI WGS metagenome assembly FWPV01 (sample SAMEA103939776, study PRJEB20133) | metagenome | reverse complement strand
TATTGCCTGCTGCCGCTGCGCTGTAGAGCCAGGTGACTCTAGACTGGAACGGCGCTACCCCCCTTGACAAATACACTCATCGGTATTGGGATGTACGGCCTTTGGCGTGGATATGAACCCCCTATCCGTTCTGATGAGTCAGGCCAAATGCACCATCCTCAGCGTCTCACCGGACACGCTCGCGGCCGAATACGAAGCGTTGGTGTCTGACGTGCTGGCCGTGCGTCAATCCGGCGTAGCCGGGTCCCGGCCCTGGTTTGAGCATTTGCCCCAGAAGGATCGCACGTACCTGGCGGCCTGGTTTGCGCCCCACGTGCTGGACGATCTGGACTTGATCGCTCGCCGGGTCCACGCTACCCGTGAACCAGCGTGCCGGGACCTATTCCGCCTGTGTCTCAGCAACATTCTGCGCCGGGTTTCATGGCAAAAGGATGCCGATCTGCGCGTGCGCAAAGAGGTACGCCCAGATGCCGATATTGACGCGGTAGCTGAATTTCTGGGCGAACTAGGGCGGACTGTGCGCACCGTCCTGGCGTTTCTCTACGAAGACTATGGGCAAGAACGGGGATCAATGCAGATCATGGAAGGCGATGCACGCACCCTGCTCGCCGCTTCTACACCACTCCGGGCGTTGCAGGGCCAGGTGAAAGCAATTGTTACTTCGCCACCCTATGCCACTGCGTTGCCTTACCTGGATACCGACCGCCTCAGCCTCTCTTATCTGGGCCTGTTGCCACGCTCGGAACACCGGCGCCGGGACTATCGAATGATCGGCAACCGGGAGGTGACAGAAAGCCAGCGACGCGCTTGCTGGTCAGATTACCAGCAACGACGTATCGATCTCCCCGCTGACATCACGACAATTATTGATCGCATCCACGATCTGAATACCTCAACTGAGGTGGGTTTCCGTCGCCGCAATCTGCCAGCACTGTTGGCACGTTACTTTCTAGACATGCGTCAGGTGCTCCAGAACGTGGCGATGTTGCTCAAACCCGGCGGTCTGGCCTACGTGGTCATCGGCAACAACCACACCATCGCTGGTGATCAGCGCGTGGATATTGAAACAGACCGGCTACTGGGTTTGCTGGGGCAGTCCATTGGCCTCACCCTTGAGCAAATGATCCCGATGGAGATGTTGGTCTCGCGGGACATTTTCAAGAACAACGCCGTCGCCTCTGAGACGATCCTCTGCTTTCGGAGATAAGTGGACCGCCAAAACGCCTCGCTCACAAATACCCCCATCGCTTGGGCGATCTGGGTACCTGAATTCGGCATTCGGCCACGAATGCCCGGTAATCGGGATGACTCGCTGAAAGCACGGTCGCTTCGTACTGGTATGTCTGTCCCTCAAACAATGCGCCCACTGGCGATCTCTGGATCACCAGGAGATCGCCCGGCCTGGCTCCTTGGATCAGTCGCCCGCAATTCAAACGAAACTCGTGCTTGATGTCATAGTAGTACAACCGCACATGGTCCACCACTTGCATCAGCCCGGCGACCGGTCGGATCAGCATGGTCAGCCGCCGTTCCTGATATTTTCCTCTCGTCGTGTCGCTTCCTGGCTGGAACTCGGCCGGCTAGCCCCAAAACGCGGGGTTGCGGTCGCGAGCAGCCAGGGGAATGTACACGTCGCGCGAGTATCCCGTCATCTGGCGTGTATCCCGCGTGCCCAGTATCATCACAAACATCTCCCACGGTTGGAATGCTGTTATCGTCTGCTGATCAGCTTCCACATCGCCAGTCGGTTTGATCCGGGGGATCAAGTCTACCAAACTCCCAGCGATACGTGGGGCTGGCGGCACGGGTATCCTGGGAAATAATGGCGGCTCGCTAACAGGTACCCGTCTTCGCGCCCGACGCCTGACCGCTGGGCGCGTTTCGTCCACGACTCGGCGAGCGCGGATCAACTCCTCCAGCACGTCTGCGTTGAGTATCTTGGCGTTCCCGGTCGTCGTATCGCTGACATTGGCGAACATAGCCCGTATGTTCTCGTAGGTTTCTCGTTCCAGCGGCGCAGTCAGGTCAAAATCTATCCCCAGGTTAGCCTCGTAGTTGGTATACAACCCGCCGACCGTGAGATTGCTCGACCCGATGAAAGCTACGGCTTGTTTTCCAGGTATCTCGAACAAATACAACTTGGGGTGGAACGTCGCCACCGGGTTGTTAAAGACATACGCGGTCGTAGAATATTTCATGACCAGTTCGAGGGCTTGCCTGGTCGTGATACCCTCATCTACCCCGAGCACGATCTCTACGCGCCCCCCTCGCGCCTGGAATGTCTGTAACGCCGGGATCAACCGCAATATTCCGCTGGCCCTGGCAAAGGCCACGCAAGCCCGAAAGACCTCGAAACGTGGACTGTCTTGTGTGAGCAGCCTGGTGAGCACGTCGCCCATCCGTTGTTCCCGGCCACCCCACGGTTGATTGATGATGTGCATTACTTCACCTCCACGAGAGCTATGATGCAATGGTTTTACGCCATGCCTACCTGCCGGCCGCTCACCATCTAACACACCTCGTCCGGCCGCACCTCGCGCCCTTTGCAGGACGAGATCTGGGCGGCCAGCGTGAACGAGGGGCAGGAAAGTGTCTGCAACGCCCGGCGACCTATCGCCGCCGGGCGTTTGTGTTCGGATCCGCGAGCAGGGCCGCGACCAGGGCCAGGGTCAGGGCCGCGAACCCGGCGCAGAGCGTGAGGAGCGCGGCCGGGTTCATCGGCTGTAGCACCGTGGCGCGTTCCAGCAGGGTCAGCAGATCGCCGGGGCCATAGTAGCGCGGCGCGATCACCCCGAAAAGCGCGTACAGGTTCAGCGCGATTATCCCCGCACCGACTAACCCCATCCATACCCGGCGCAGACGCGCCGGGACCGGCGCCACGAACCCGATGCCGAGCCAGACCATCTGCCCGATGATAGGCGACAGATAATACCGTCCCTGGATGCCGAACGGCTGGCCCAGGTCTCGCATAGACCGAAAATCGAGGTATATGTAAAAAGTGATGACCGCCAGCGTAGCGCAGCCCAGGAAAAAGACCGCAAAGGCTGGCGTGTTTTCTTTGGCACACGCGTGGCGCGTTACGAACCGCCGGACGAGCCACCAACCTGTCGTCCAGGCCGCGATGACAGTGGCCCACTCCAGGAGCGTCCACAGCGAGCCGGGCAATGGTGTATCGAGCCAACCGAAGTCACCCCAGTAAGTGTATAGCAGGGGACGGTATATGGTCAGCCAACCATAGTGCAGCAGGTAGGGCAACAGATCTACGGCCGGCCGGTTGGGGCGAGCTGTGAAGGACTGGATCAGTGTATCGCCGCCGCTGAGGACCGCCTCGGCGTACCACCACCCGGCGAGCAGCGCCGGCACCAGCGCTACCCATATCCACGACCCCAGCGCCTGCCATCCTGCCCTTCTGCGCCATCCCAGAAGCGCATCCCGCGCGAACAGCAGCCCCATCAAGGGCAGGATGCTCAAGAAACTGATCTTGGTCAGCAGGCCCAGCCCGGTCAGCGCACCCAGGGTCAGGCCGCGCGCCCCGTTCAATCCCCGCCGGATGGCCTGCAGTGAGAACAGCAGACACGCCGAGAACAGGGTGATCTCCAACGCTTCGTTGTTCACGATTGCCGTGCAGAACGTGAGCATGGGCTGGAAGCTGACCAGCGTCGCCAACGAGAGCGCCCGGCCGGGCCGGCTCGGCCACAACTCGCGCCCGGCTCCGTAGGCCAGGGCGACCGTCGCCAGGCCCAGTACCACAGATAGCCATCGGCAGGCCAGCAGTCGCACCAGGATAGACGTTCCCTCCAGCGGCCATTGGACAGCCGCCAATGCCATATAATAGAGCGGCGGATGAAACACAGTAAAGTTGCGGATTTTGATCAACTGACGGCCCTGATCGTAGACAGCCGCCCACTGATTCGCTGGATCATTAAGCGCCGCGATCTGTGCCGCGATGTCGGCCCGGTCCGTCAGGTCGAGCGGCTGCCCGCCGTATCGCACCGCACTGAATTGGATCAGCATGAACAGTTGCCGGGCTTCCAGAGGCACCCACAAGCTGGGCACGACGCGCAGCGTCTGCGAACGCTCCACGCTCTGGCCGTATAAGAAATGCTGCTGCTCGTCCGGCGCGTGCCATGGAGGGACGACCACGCTCCAGGCCAGGCCCTTGAGCAGCGTCGCCAGCAGCAAAAGCGCCAGGCCGTGCCGGGCGCACCAGGCCGGCCCAGCGATCACGGCAAAGACCAGGCTGCTGTAGAGCAGGTAGAGCGTGTGCAGCCCGGCCGCGCCGACGGCAAACCGGAGGCCCCCGCGCCGGGCGAAGAAACGGTACAGTTCGGCGTTCAGCGCCACCAACGCGACCAGCGCCAGGAGCGCGCCGGCCCAGAACAGCGGCCATCCGCAGCCCAGAACCAGGCATACGACGAGGCCCCACGCGGCCAATGCCCCCAGTCGCCCCCGCGCGTCCACGTTCAGGTCGGCCGGGACGTGCCGTTCCCGGAGCATCAGCTTCGTCCAGGGCACGGCCCGGTCAAAGATGTCGGAGCGGAGCAGGCCGACGAACGTCCAACGTTTGAGGTGCGTCACCTGGATGTCTGGACACAGCCAGACGCGATACCCGGCCCGCCGCAGCCGCACGCCCAGCTCAATGTCCTCGATCATGCGGTAGCTCTCGTCGAATCCCCCCAGAGCGACAAAGACGTCCCGCCGGATCGCGCCGCAGCCGGTCCAGAAGGTGCCGGCCTCGCGGCGGCTATGTTGATGGACGTAATGGTGGAGCAGGTTCTTGTAGCGCGCCGCCAGCCCCGGCGTCGGCGGGTCGTCGTCGTAGGAGCCGAACAGCGCAGCGACCCCCCCTTCAATCCCCCCCTCCAGAGGGGGAGATGGGGGGGCCTCCAGGGGGGGAGATGGGGGGGTATCCAGGGTGCGCTCGATGCGGGCCAGGGTATCGGGGTGGGCGGCCACGTCCGCGTCTAAAAAGACCAGCACGTCGCCGGTGGCGGCCTCCGCGCCGCGATTGCGCGCGTGGGCCGGGCCGTGGGGCGGTCCGTCCAGGCGGACGCTACGCGCCTGCGCGCCGGACTGCCGGGCCAGATCGCCGGAGCCGTCGGTGGAGGCGTCGTCCACCACGATCACCTCGTCCGGCGGCCGGGTCGAGGCGGCCAGCGCGTCCAGGCAGCGGCGCAGGTTCTCGCCGCCGTTGTGGACCGGGATGATGACGGATAGCTTCACGTTCGCTTCCTGATGGCCCAGGCCGCCACAAAGCAGCCGGTGCGATACTGCCAGCGCGCGCCTTCCAGCCGTTGCGCCCACGTCAGCGCGCGGCGCACCAAACGGATCAGCGGCGGCCAGCCCAGCCGGTTGGCAATCGCCACGGCCCCGGTCGCCGCCAGGCGCGGATGGTGCAGGATGGCCGTGGTCTCCTGCACGGTCAGGCCGGCGGCCTCCAGCTCCGCGCGCAGCCCGGCCACGGTGTATGAGCGGCCGATGTAATAGGGCACTAGCCCTAAGCGATGGACCAGGCGCAGCAGCGGGTCAAAGACGTTCTGGCGATTGTCCAGCGTGACGATCAGGCGGCCGGCCGGGGCGAGCGCGCGCGCCAGTTCGCGCAGGCTGCGCCCCAAATCCGCCGGGTCCGCAAAGTGATCCAGCGTGGACGGCGAGACGATGAGCGAGAATGCGCCGTCGGCAAAGGGCAGGCGGCGAACGTCGGCGGCGACATAGGCCGCGTGTCGGCCGGCGTCCCGCTGTTGCGCCCGGCCGGCGATGGCCGGCGACACGTCCATCCCCACCACCAGCCGGCCGGCCAGGTCGGTCAGAAAGGCATCTGGCCCCAGCGCCTCCTCAAAGAGATCGGTCTTGAGGATGCGCCCCCCGGCCGGCGCGCCACCCCAACGCGCGATCAGGCCCAGGTGCGCCTGGCGCTTCATCTCGCCCAGGAACGGGTCCAGATAGTGCGCGCCCGCGTCCATGCGCCGGATCACGTCGTCCCACCGGGCCGGGCCGAGGTCCGCATGGTCCAACCGGCCGAAATCGCGCCGCCACGGGCCGAGCCGCACATAGCCCAACACGCCGATGGGCCGGTAGCCGGTTTTGGCCGGGGGCCGGAAGGCCGGCCGGTTCTCCGGCATGATGACGGTCAGCAGACGCCGGGTTCCGGCGGCCCACAGCGCGCGCTGCATGTGCGCCGACCGCGCCGGCGAGATGTTTTGCCCGCGCCAGTCCGGCGCAGTGAACGCATCATAGATGTAGGCTTCGTCCGGGGCCAGCGCGATCTCGCGCTGCAAATAGCCAATCCAGGCGCGATGCGTGGCGACCCAGCACACGTGGACCAGTCGCCCCTCATGGCGAGCCGTGAAGCACTGTTGCCCGGCCGCCAGCCGCCGACGCACCTCGGCCGGGTCTGACGTGGGCCGCAGGGCGACGTATTCATCCACCTCGGTTTCCTGGAGCAGACCCAGGACCACCGGCAACCGAGATGTCACCTCGACGGCCGACCCATCGAGCCGGCGCTCCAGCAGCACAACCCGGCGATAAACCGTCTCGCCCAGGATTTTGAACCACAGGCTGCCGAGGCCCTCTGCCCGGAGCACCTCGACTGCCCGGCGCAGCGCGCTTCGCCACGTCCACCCGCTCGTCATCGCCAGACTGGCTCCCGGCGCAGCGCCAGCACCGGCCGCAGCTTGCCGCCGGCCGTGCGCGGCAACTCGTCCACAAAGGCAATGTCGGTGCTGACCTCCGGGCCAAAGCGCTCGGCGAACTTTTGGCGGATGCGGGCGCTGGTCTGCGGCCGATCGCACGTGTCCATCGCCACGATGGCAACGTCGAAATGCGTGGGCGCGCGCTGCACCACTTGATACTGCCAGATCGTCTGCTCATCGGTGAACAGGGTGCGCACGGCCTGCGGATGTACGCGCCGGTCCGCCAGGTCAATCCAATCGTCGCTCCGGCCGTCCAGCGAGGCCAATAGCGGCAGCGACCGGCCGCAGGGGCACGGCTCGGTCGCCAGGGCGGCCAGGTCGCCCAGGCGATAGTTGAGCAGCACCGTGCCCCGGTTGACCAGGTTCGACACCACCACATCGCCGCTCTCGCCGGGCGGCAGCGTCTGCCCGGCCGCGTCCACGATGCGCAACGGGCACAGGTCGAGGTTGAGATGGTAGCCCCGATGCTGCTCGCACTCGAACCCGATGGGAAACGCCTCGATGGACCGGTACGCGCTGAACACCGGGATGCGGAACCGCTCCTCGATCATGCGCCGCGCCGAGGCCGAAAGGCCATCGGAGCTGTAGACGACGGCCTTGGGCCGGTGAAAGGACGCGCCGGTGGACTCGACATGGGCAAACAGCAGCTCCAGGTACGAGCCGTAGCTGCTGACGACGTCCGGCTTGAACTCGTTGAGCCGCGCGAGATTGTCGGCCGGCGAGTCCAGCAGCGACAGATATTGCCGATGCAGGGCCGCGCCGGGCGGGGCCAGGCTGTGCGCCGTGCAAAACCGGGATACTTCTTGCGTAGAACTGAACGGCGGCGCGATGATGGCCTCGCGGTAGCCGACTGCCTGGCCCACGGCCGCCGCGACGATGACGCGGAACCGTTCGCTATAGGCCCGGTTCAGAAAAAGCGAGCGCGTGTCGTAATAGACCGAGACCGGCGCGCCGGTGCTGCCGCCGCTGCGCAGGTGAAGATAGCGATCCAGCGGTTGCGCCGTGGAGACAAAGTACTCCGGGTCGCGCTGGACTTGCGCGCGTTCCAGCAAGGGCAGCCGGCGCAGGTCGTCGGCGCTCTGGAAATCCGCCGGGCGCAGGCCCAGCCGGTCCATCGTCTCCCGATAATACGGCACGTGGCGATAGGCATAGGCCACCGTCTGCCGCACGCGACGGGCCTGGTCGCGCTGGATGGCGGCCCACGGCCGGCAGGGGTAACGCGCCTGGCCGCGCAGATGGTAGGCCAGGTACGCGCTCCAGAACAGACGCTCTGCCAGTGAAACCTTCTCCGTCATATCCGCACCCTCAAGCCCACGGCCCGCCACGCGGCCGCCAGCTCACTAACTGTGACCACTCGCAACAGGAGCAGCAGGCCGCCGTACCCCCCGGCGAACGCGCCATACAGGGCCAGGTTGATCGGCATGGACGACCGCAATACAACCAGCGGCAGAAAGGGCGCGCCCAGCAGGATCGCCAGCGCCCACGGCCGCAGCGAGTAGCGCGTCACGCGCCTCACGCGCCAGGTGAACACCCCGGCGCACAACGCCGAGGCCGCCAGCGCCGCCAGACATCCGCCCAGGCTCCCCCAGGTCGCCGCCAGCGGCGGCCCAGCGAGCCAGAAGGTCGCCACCAACACTCCCGTTGCCTGCAATGCCAGGCCCGGCCGGTCATAGACCAACACCAGCAGGTTCGCCACGTGGCTCAGGGCCAGGGGCAGCAGCGCCAGGGTCAGCGGGACCAGGTTGGCCGCCACCGGCCGGTAGGCCGGGCCAAATACCAGGGGCACCAGGTCATCGCCCACCAGCAGCGCGCTGAACACGACGAGCATCCCGCCCGCAGTCAGCCCGGCCAGCAGCCGTTCGCTCCAGCGGCATATCGCCTCTGTCTGGCCCTGGGTCCGCAGCGTGGTCAACAGCGGCGCGAAGGCCAGGGTCAGTTGCGGAACGGCCACGGCGGCGGTCAGGTAGATGTTGTAGGCCACGCCAAAATAGCCCACCTGGGCGTAGTCGCCAGAGACGACGCGCACGAGCGCTTCACCGCTGCGGTGGAAGGTGGCCGTCAGCAGGTTGCTGCCGAAGAAAACCAGGCCGAATCGCAGGTACGGGGCCAGACGGCGCCATTCCAGCCGCACGTTCGACCAGGACAGGTATGAGCGGGTCCACCAGAGGCCGATGGAGAGCACCAGCAGTTCGCCCAGGAGCAGGGCCAGGCCGGCCCCGCGCAGGCCGCCCAGCAGAAAGCCGGGGATCAGCAGGGCCAGCGAGACCCACTGGCTCACGATGTCTCTCGCCCCCCAGCGCGCCGCCTGGTTGAGGCCCAGACAGAAGGCGTAGAAGAGATTGCCTACGGCTTGTACGAGCACCGTGCCGGCCAGGATCGCCAGCAGCAGGGGATCGAGGTCGCGCAACCAGAGGATGGTGAGCAGCAGATACAGGCCGGCGGCCAACGTCCCGCTCACCAGGCGCACGGCCAGCAGGCGACCCAAGAACCAGCGCAAGCCCTCGCTGTCGCCCTGAAGGGCGAACGCTGGCGCGTAGCGGCCGATGGCCTGGAGAAAGCCCAGGGCGCTGAGCAGCACGAACCACGCGGCGAGCGAGGTGACGAGCGCGAACCGGCCATAGTCGTCCGGCCCCATCAGGCGCGGCACCAGGACGGCGAACAGGAACCCCCCAGCCACAATGCCGCCCCGCTGCACGACCAGCAGCCCCGCGTTGCGCAGAGTATCCTGGCCTTCCGCGATCACGATGAAGCTTTCCTCAGCAATAACCTGGGACGCAGATGCACGCGGATTTTTCATACCGGTAGTCTCCCACTACCGTGTTGATCAAGAATCGCGTTCGAAGCAGATGGAAAAGATCAGCGGATTTAGCAGATTAAGCAGATTCGGGAGTAAGAATCCGCTCAATCCGCTCAATCTGCTGACGATTCCTTCGCCTCCGGCATCTGTGCTGTGAACAACACTCAAGAAGGAGACCACCTTCATACCGATCCGCGAACATCTGCGTGAATCTGCGTCCCCGATTCCATCGGTCCACACAGCGCGGCGGCCAGTTGGATCGCCTGCCGGATGACCGCATCCATGTTCAGATACTCGAATGCGCCGGTCCGCCCGGCCAGATGGAGCGTAGGCCAGCGCGTCAAGACCTCCCGCACCCGGCGCAGCGCGTCCGCGTAGCCGATCCGGTAGACCGGGTAGGCGTGCGCGGCGCGCACCTCCCACGCCTGACGCACGCGCGACCGGGCCAGGAACCCCAGCCGATCCAGATCGTCCACCACCGCGTCCGCCAGCTTGCCGTTGGGCTGGCGCCAGACCTCATCGCCGGCCGAGCAGAACACCTCCACGCACAGCGACGTCTGGCCCGGCGGAGCCATCTGCGCGCTCCAGTTGGGCGGCTCGTGGGTGCGGCCCAGCGTGAGGTCTGGATCAGGGAAATAGGTCCAGGTGTCGGAGCTGATGCGAGGGCCATCCACCGCCAGAAAGACGCAGCGCACGCCGCGATAGGCCAGCGGACGGCTCAACGCGGCGGAGGTTTCAGCAGGCAGAGGCAATGCGCGCAGCAGGGAGTCCAGCGGAATGGTAGACACCACCTGCCGGCCCGTCACCGCCTGCTCACGGCCGGCCTGGTCGTAGTACACGCGCCAGCCGTCGGCCGGGCCGTGCTCCAGGCGCGAGACCCGGCTGCCCGTGTGGACGGCGGCCCGGCCGGTGGCCTGCGCCTTGGCCGCGATACGCGCCGGCAGCGCGCCGATGCCCAGCGGAGGATAGAGGAACCGCGAGACCAGGGTGGCCGGCCGGGGGCCGCGCCGCAGACTGCCCCGCACGGCCGCGCTCAGGCTGGGCAGCCCGATGCGCTGGCTGGCCCAGTCGGCCGATAGCTCCGTACAAGGGATCCCCCAGACCTTCTCGGTATAGGGCCGGAAGTAGACGTCGTACAGCGCGCGGCCGAAGCGCCGCACCACCCAGTCTTCAAAGGAAATGTCCCGACGCCGGCCGTTGCGTCCCAGGCGCGCCCTGAGATAGCTGGCGAGGATGCGCGCCGCTTCGGGGGGACGGAAGGCGGTCAGCGCGTTGGGGAACTGCAGGGGATAGTCCACGTACCGTCCGTCGAGGCGGATGCGGCTGCGCCGGGCCACGTCCAGCACATCGCCATCCAGCACGTCCAACACCCAGGCCGTGACCTCCGGCCACGCGCTGTGATAGCGATGCCCGCCGATGTCGAACCGGTAATCGCCAAAGGTCAGGGTGCGGGCCAGGCCGCCCACCTGGTCTTCGGCCTCCAGCACGACGACGCGCCGGCCCCGGCGGCCGGCCTCCAACGCGAACGTCAGGCCGGCCAATCCTCCGCCGAGCACGATAAAATCAACCGGGCAATGACGCAGGAACTCCATAAGGGATGTCTATTTCCTGACTGGAAAGCGGCTATCGTTACGCCGCACAAGAACAAATAATACCACAATTTGCAGCCCAGTCAAGCCAGGACACCTGACATCTGGGCATGATTAACACGGTGAACCTCGCTCCCTGGACGCTTCCCAGGGGGTACCACACACCCCGGCGCACTCCCGGATACGAAAATACCGCCCGGCGCAAACAAACTGACACGCGAAGCGTGCGCTACAGTGTTACTCGGCGACATTTGCGCGATCCGCGAGAATGTTGCTGAACCACGAAGGACACGAAGGTCACGAAGGTTTGATCTTTTCGGGCGCCGCGCCTTCTTGGTGCTCTTGGTGTCCTTGGTGGTTGAATGGGTTGCGGCCGGCGGCCGCGCTACGATTTACGGAGACAGGTTTACAAAATGCCGGAGGCGTGGTATGATACGTCCAGGTCATTGCACTCACGGGGCGCGACGGGCGACCAGGACCTCCGCCTGTCGCGTCTATCTGCCGCTGATTCGGAGGCGAACATGACCACGTCCAAACCGACCAAGAGTTGTCCATACTGCGGCGAGGAGATATTGGCTGTGGCGGTGAAATGCAAGCACTGCGGCAGCCGGTTGACTGCGCCACCATCCCCGGCCTCCCAACTACCGCCGACCATCGTGCAGCCGCCCGTGGAGGGCAATCCTCTGGGCAACGCCAGCCTGGTCATCGGCATCCTGGGAGCCACGACCATGTTCGGCCTGGCCCTCTGCACGATCACCAGCATCAACTGGCAGATCATCCAGGCCACCAGCACCCCCATGCTCATCTGCGCCCTGACGATGGCGTTTCTCTCGCTCATCGGGGGGCTGCTGGGCGTGGCGGCGTTCTTCCCGCGTCGCCAGCGCCGGGCCACGGCCATCATGGGGGTGATCCTGTGCACGCTGGCCTGCTGTATCCTGTGGGCCGCGTTGGCCGCCGTCTCTCGTGTGGCAGCAGGAGGTTAGTGCGTGCCGAACAGGGGATTGACCATGCCCAGGCTGCGTTTGTTTCTCCTCTCGTTGGGGGCCGGGACCCTGATGGCCTTGTTTGTTGCCGGGGGGGTGCTGCTGGGCGCCTGGCTGGACACGCTGCTGGGAACGGGGCTGTGTCTGGGCCTGGTGCTCGCGCTCGTCGGTGCGGCGCCCGGGGCGTTCCTGGCCTACCGGCTGGTCGTATGGGGCTTGCCTCAACGGTAGACGCAGCATCAGCCCCCTACGGTGTCCACGCCGTCAGCACGAACGCACCCCGGTCCGTGGCGGCGTAGAGCCGCGTCCGGTCGAACGGGTCGAACGCCAGATCATAAACGCTCGCGCCTTCCAGCCCGCGCGCCCACGATTGCCAGGTAACGCCGCCGTCGGCGCTGCGATAGAGGCCGTCGCCCACGGTGCCAGCGTACAGCGTGACCGGCCGGGTCGGGTCGTTGACCAGGCAGACCACGGTGTGTGTGCCCAGCCCCTCGCGTCGCGCTGCCCAGGTGTTTCCCTCATCCCGGCTCACATAGACCCCATCGGTGGCGCCGGCATAGCGCACCCCTTCCACCTCCAACAGGCAGAACACGGTCAATGCGGCCAACTCGTTCTGCCATCGCGTCCAGGTTTCGCCCGCATCCCCAGAGCGATATAGCCCCTCCACCGTGCCCACTGTAAGCACCCGGGGGGTCCGCGCGTTCACCAGCACGTCAAAGACGGTGAGGGTCTCCAGGCCACGATGGATAGGCGACCAGGTGGCTCCGCCGTCGGTGGTCCGGCAGACGTTGTTGCCCCGGCTCCCGGCGTAGATGATGTCCGGGTTCGCGGGATCGAACGTGAAGGAGTAGATGGTGACATCGGGGATGCCGGTCATCCAGGGGTGCCAGGTATCGCCACCATCGGTAGAGCGATAGACGCCGCTGGCGGTGCCGGCATAGAGGGTGTGAGGGTCATTGGGATGCACGGCCAGGGCCAGCACGTCCAATCGGCCCAGCGCGCCGGTGACGAGCCGCCATGTTGCGCCCTTGTCCGTGGAGCGATAGACGCCATCGGCGGCCCCGGCCAAGAGGAGGCCCGGCCTGGCGGGGTGGGGCAGAATGGCGGTGAGCCGAGGGGCTCCCAGCGGCACAGCGGCCGGCTGCCAGGTATCGCCACCGTCCGCCGAGACGAACAGCCCAGCGCCGTCGGTCCCGGCGAGGAGGCGCGTGTCGTGCCCATCGGCAAGGGCGAGCAGGCTCAGGACGGTGGAGCCACACAGCACGCCGGCAGATGCCGGGCTGTCGAGTCGCTGCCAGGTGGCGCCCTCGTCGGCGGAACGGTAGAGGCCCTGGTTCTCGATGGCGCCAGCGTAGAGGACTGGGCCAGCGGCCGCGCCTGCCACGGCCAGGGAGAGGGGCGGCGCGGCGTCGGCCGGCCAGGGGATCTCCTGCCAGGTGCGGCCCCGGTCGGTGGTGTGAAACAGGCGATGCAAGGCCACGGCATACACGTCGCCGGTGGCCGCGACCATAGGGAGAGCGAGCAGGGCGTTGGCGTGGCCCTGTCCACCGCCCCGCCAGCCGCTCGCGTCGCGAACGTGGACGCCGCCCCGGTCCGTGCCCACGTAAAGCGTCTCGCCGTCTGTGGGGTCTGGCAGGAGGCTCAGGATGGCGTCCTCCGGCGCGCCGGGGACCGAGGCCCAGGATTCGCCGTTATCGGCGCTGAAACGGAGACCGGCGGAGGTGCCGGCATAGATCACGCCATCGGGCGCGAACAGCCAGGCGTTGACCGAGAGGCCGGCAAAAGCCGGGAGCGGCGTCCAGGTGCGGCCGCCGTCGGTGGAGCGGCGTGCGCCATCCACCAGGCCCACATAGACGTGATCGGCGTTGTCAGGCGCGACGGCCACGCAGAGGAGCACAGCCCAGCCGCCCAGGGGAGCCAGTCGCCGCCAGGTGCGTCCGCCATCAGTGCTTTTAGCCAGGCCGTCCGGCTCGTAGGCGGCGGCATAGACGGTCCGCCCATCGGTGCTGGCGGCCAGGGCGTGGACGGCGGCGGCCGGCCGGAGGCCCGTGCTGATGTCGCGCCAGGGTGGGGGATAGGGCCGGGCGACGAACAGCGTGCCGGTGAGGAGGAGGCCGGCTGCCAAGAGGGCCACCCCAGAACCCCGTTTTCCTTTAGAAAACGGGGTTCCGGTTCCATCATGGTCCATCACCCATCCATCGCTTACGACAGGCCAGCCGCCGCCAACGCCGCGTCAATGGCGGCCGGATCCGGCTCGCCGGTCAGGACGCGCTCCCCGATGACCAGGACCGGGGTGGCCCGCACGCCGGAGAGATGGATCATCTCGTGCAGGGCCTCGTGGTCCTGGGTCACGTCAATGTCCTGGTACGGCACGCCCTTCTGGTCCAGGTAGGTTTTGGCCGAGTGACAGGCCGGGCACGTGGGCTGGGTGTAGATGCGAATCTGGGGCGATTCACCGCCCAAATGCAGGGCGTGCTTGACCTTGCCGATGAGATTTGCCATCAATCCCTCCTAACTCGGACAAGCCGAAACCAAACAAGTTTTTATCCACGAAAGACACCAAGGGCACGAAGGACACCAAGTTTTTCTGGGGGTTCCTTCGTGACCTTCGTGTTCTTGGTGGAGAAGTTGTTGCCGAAACAAGTTGTTTATCCACGAAGGACACCAAGGGCACGAAGGACACCAAGATTTTCTGGGGGTTCCTTCGTGACCTTCGTGTTCTTTGTGGAGAAGTTGTTGCCGAAACAAGTTGTTTATCCACGAAGGACCACCAAGGGCACGAAGGACACCAAGTTTTTCTGGGGGTTCCTTCGTGACCTTCGTGTTCTTCGTGGAGAAATTTTGGCCCACTGTACTAAAAAGGAAGGTGCGACGTACCTGGGAGGGGCACATCGCACCCGAACGCCACGCTATTTGGTCAGACAACAGATGGCTGTCGGCCGCTTGACGCGCAGGGCCAGCTTCTCCAAGACGCGGAAGGCGTGATCCATCCCGTCCGGCCCCAGGTAGGCCGTCACCAGGTCTTGGGCCACCGCCAGGTCAAAGCTCTGTGGCTCCACAGAGACCACGAGCGCCTGGTCTGGGGTCAGGACCGGGCTTTGGAACACGCCACCGGTCGCGGTCTCGCGGAGCATCTGCAGCTCGAGCTGACCGACCTCGGCGTAGACCCGGTGGAGCATGGCGTACTGGGCCGGGGCCAGCACCACCGCATAGGGGCCGTAGGCGCCGGCCTCGACCAGCCTGCCGGTCACCCGCACCACGTCCGCGAACGCCTGGCCGACGGTGGCCCAATCGCCCATCTGTTCCTTCAACGCGCCCCTGGTCTTCAGCAGCCCGGCGAGGATCATTTTATCCTCCGCCATCGCACAGGCCGCGGCGGCCATGGCGGCGGGGGTCAGGTCCAGCGGGGTGCCGTACTGGCGGCTGGCCGCCACGTCAACCCAGGCCAGCTTAAAGTCGTGCTGGATGGTGGTGACGGGGATGAACGCGCGCTCGTCGCCGGTCCCGACAGGCACCACCTGCGTGCCGGCCCCAAACGGCCCGGCCAGGGGCACAAAGCGGCGGCCCACCAACTGCTTGCGAGCCACGTTCACCACCATCTCGTCAATTGCCGCCCACTCTGCCGGAGTCAGCGGCGCATCTTCACGCATGAGAAAATCGGCCATGATACCCTCCTTGTTCTTGTTTCGTTGCTAATGGTCTACTTTCCGATGAGGCTGCCCACCGTGAACTGCCCCAGCGGGCGGCTCACTGGCTCCTCCGCTCCCTTGCTCCCCGGCTCCGTCTCCACCTCGGTCAGCAGGTCCTCAAACACCTCGGCGTGGTAGGATTCGTGCTTGCGGATCATGTCCACCAGGTCGCGCAGCGCCGGGTCTTGGATCTCGCGCATCTGGCTGCTGTAGGCGGCTTCCACAGCCCGCTCAGCGAAGGGGTCGGCCCGGAGCATGGCCGCGGTCTCCTGGGACCGATCCACCTCCGTGTGTTCGATCTCGGGTTTGCCCCCGCGTCCGGCCAGCTCTTCGGCCAGCCAACCCAGGTGCTGCATCTCGTTGATGGCCTGCATCTCCATCTCGCGGCTGATCTCGCATTCCGGCATCTTGAACGAGTGGTACAGGTATTGGAGGATCACCGTATACTCGTGCGTGACGCCCAGTTGCAGGATCTCGCGCACACGCTCCTCGCCAGCCACTGGCGCCGTCTCCGGCGGGATCGGTCCCTCACGCTGCGCCTTGTCCACGAAATGCGTGAACTGGTCATGGTGCGACTCCTCGTCCCAGATGATGCGCTGGATGAGTCGCTTGAGGGCCGGGTCGTCAATGGCGGCCAGGTGCTCCTGATACTGCTTGATGGCGCGTTTCTCGGCGGCCACGTCGGCCTGCATCCATTCCGGGATCGTGGTCCCAGAGCGGTCCACGAACCCCCGCGCCACTGGCGGGTCGCCCCCCAGCTCCACGATGGCCTCGCAGAGCCAATCGTAGTGGCGCATCTCGTCGCGGGCGATGGCCTCGATCTCGCAAGCCAGTTCGCCTTCGCCCATCGCGTAGGCATGATTAAGGTACTGGATGATCGCTGCGTGTTCGTCTTGGGCATCCGCCACCAACATAGCGATGATCTCGGCTTTTTTAGCTACAGCCATTTTTCACTCCTTTCATGAAGCACAATACATGTGGTCGTCTCAGCAGGCAGAGAACTTGCTCAGCCCTGGCCGTCTCCTGGCGGTGCAACGACGTCGTATTCGCTGTACTTATCGTACCACACAACCCCAACCCTGTCAATCAACCCTTTGCCTTGACAAGGCGTGGAGGACCAGATACAATCATCGTAGCTGTTCAACCTGCCCTGGCGAAGGTTCCCCATGTGCATGATCACGTCATCGGCCGCTCTCGCCACCCCTGATCGGTTACGCTCCTGGCGTTACTACCTCCTGACGCTGGGCTGTCCCAAGAACGAGGTGGACTCGGAAGGGATGGCTCAACGGCTGAATGCGGCCGGCCATGTCGCTGTGCCCGACCCGGCCCAGGCAGACGTGCTCATCGTGAACACATGCGGGTTCATAGACCCGGCCCGCCAGGAGTCGCTGGCGGCACTGCGCGAATTGGCGGCCCACAAATCTCCCGGCCAGCGGCTCATCGCCGCCGGTTGTCTGGCAGAATTGGATGGCGAGCGGCTCCGGGCCGTCCCCGGCGTGGATGCCGTGTTGAGCACCCGTCGCTCCCACGAGATCGTGGCCCTGGTCGAAGGCCGCCCCCCGACCCCCATCACCACGGCCGTGGAGCCGACTCGCCGGGTCGTCTCCACGCCTTCCGCCTACCTCCAGATCGCGGAGGGCTGCGACGGCCCCTGTGCCTTCTGCCTCATCCCGCGCATCAAAGGCCCCTATCGCAGCAAGCCCATGCCCGCTATCCTGCAAGAGGCCCGCGAGTTGGCCGCCCAGGGTGTCCAGGAGATCGTGCTCATCGCTCAGGACACGACGGCTTATGGATGCGACCGGGGCGAACGGGATGGCCTGGCCCGGCTGTTGGAGGCCCTGGTCGCCGAGGTGCCGCAGGTGCCCTGGCTCCGGATCATGTACGCCGCGCCTCAACGCATCACACCCCGCCTCGTCGAGACGATGGCCGCGTTACCCCAGGTGTGCCATTACCTGGATATGCCGTTGCAACACGCGCACCCGGCCACGTTGCGCCGCATGGCTCGCCCGGCCGATGTGGGCCGCGTGCGCCGGGTCATCCAGGGCCTGCGAGCGGCCATGCCGGACATCGCCCTGCGTACCACGTTCATCGTGGGCTATCCGGGGGAAACCGCCAGCGAGTTTCGCGCCTTGTTGGACTGGGTGCGCGAGGTGCAGTTCGACCATGTGGGGGTCTTTCCATTCTGGGTGCAAGAGGGCACACCCGCGGCGGCCCTGCCCCACCCGGTGCCCCCGCCCATCCGCGAGGAACGGTATCACCGGCTGATGCAGGCCCAGCAGGCGATCTCACTGGCTCGCCAGCAGGCGCAGGTGGGGCGGGAACTGGCAGTGCTGGTGGAGGGGATCGCCGAGGTGACCGGAGGAGCCGAAACGCTGCTCGTGGGGCGGTGCTATCGTGACGCACCCGAAATTGATGGGCTGGTGTGGATACGGCAGGAGGTCCCCGCGCTCGAACCTTCGACTGCGCGCAAGACCCGACCGTGGGTTACGGCCCGGATCACGGCCGCCACCGAGTATGACCTGTGGGGGGTGGATACACTCCTATAAGAACAGCCCACCCTGGCGAAGGTTTCAAACGCGCCTGGTAATTGGGCGCGGTCTCGCTGAACCCAACCAATTTTGCCAGCGAATCGGCTCCAAACCTTCGCACTTGTGCGGTTGAGATAAGCCTTGCGAAGGTTCTGTGCGGGTCCGCTAACCAAGATCAGTTTCGCAGGTCGGGAATCGCCCTGACGACGTGATATAGCGCAACCTTCGCAAGGCTCCCGAAACCTAACCGCACAGGTCGAAACCTTCGCCAGGGTGAGCAGGATACGCTTCTATAAGGGAAACTCTTCCTCTTCGGACTCGAACTCTCGCGGCCGCCGGCCCCCCGGCCGCCGGGGAGAACCGCGTTTTTTCCGGCCGGCGAGGCGCTCTTCCGACCACTCCTCGTCATCGGCCTCCTTGCGCCAGCGGTCATCGTAGACGCGACGTTTCAGGCGCGCGCGTCGCCGGGCGGACTTGACCATGCCGCCACGTTGGACCACTTCGCGGCGCACTTCCAGGTCCTCGCTCAACACCAACACCGGTGTGTCCGCCGGCGTCGCGTCGGCCAGGCGCAGGATCATCAGATCGGCGGACTCGTTGGCTCCCGAAAACACCAGGCGGATGCCGTCGATCACCTGCGTCGTGGCACGTCCCCCTTGACCATCAAACACCACGATGATCTCGTCACCACGCAGGTACCGATGGCTGCGCAGGCGAGCCAACAAGGCTTGTCTTGCGATTTCTAAACCTTTCCGTTCTAGTTCGCTGAGATCCGGGTCTTGCTTGATGACGTTATAGCCATCTACGATGACACGTCGGCGAGGCATGGTTCTTCCTATGATAGGCCATTCGGACCGCGAAAACGCAACGAATTCACGCTCATTATATCAGCAAAGGCTCTGATAGACAAGGGGTCATCGGGCCGCGCAATGCCGGCCAATCCAGTCCCCCACCCGTGCCAAAACCTCTTCCTTGTCATAGTCCTCCGTGACGATGTGATCGCTCCGGTCTAGCCAGACCATCTCTTTGTCCGTCGAGCCTACGCGCTCGTAGATGTAGGGCATGTTTCGTGTCGAGACCACGTGGTCCTGGCGGCCCTGCATGAGCAGGATCGGCGCGACGATGGCACTCAGGTCGGCCTGGGCGACCTGGATGAGCTGGATCATGCTGCGGGAGGCGCGCAAGGGGATCTGCGAATAGGTCAGGTGGCGGGCCTTAGCCACCGGGTCCCGCAGGCCGCTGCCGGCGAGCTTGGGAAGCAGCGGCAGGAGCCGGCTCCCCAGTCCCACCACCAGGCGCTGAAGGCGATGGGTGAGCACCGGCGCGCCCATGACCACCACCCCGGCCACCGGCCGATGGGCCGCCAGGTGTAGCGTCAGCGCTGCTCCCAGCGACAACCCCACCACAAAGACCGCATCGCATCGCCTGACCAGGTCTTGCCAATCGGCGTCCAGCGAGGCGTACCAATCGTGCCAGGTTGTGCGGTTCATGTCCCTCGCGGTGGTCCCATGGCCGGCCAACCGCGTGCCCCGGACAGTGTAGCCCTGGGCGTGCAGATGTGCGCCCAACTCCCGCATCTCGTTGGGTGTGCCCATGAACCCGTGGGCGAGCAAGCAACCGACGCGGTTGCCAGCCAGAAAGAATGGCTCGGCACCGGGCATGATCGCGGGCATGGCTCAGTCATCCAGCGAGGCCAGCATCCCCATCGGTCTCGCAGCCGCCGGGTCCCCCCCAGGCCCCGTCGCAGTGAGATGGCAAATCGGTCCGTAGTTTGGACAAAGCTGGAGAAACCCCTTTTCTGATACTCCGGCAGGCCAGATACGCCGGAATCAGGCATCACCGACGCAAAGGGAGGCGAATTTCGGGAGAGAAAACGGGTTTCTGCCCCCCGCTCTGATTTTGGTAGTCACTCCCTTTGGTAGTGATTTGTGGTATAATAGGGATAGGAGGTGAGAGAGATGGCACGGAAAC
>FWPV01007295.1_pt1 | contig 20251 bp, 19 predicted proteins | sample 2228371 | NCBI WGS metagenome assembly FWPV01 (sample SAMEA103939776, study PRJEB20133) | metagenome | reverse complement strand
TGAACGGTGCGAGCCCGCTCACCGTCTTCCAGACCGAGTATCCATTCCACGCTGCGGGAATGGGTGTGCTAACCTTATGAAGCAGTACATCGCCACCCATCTGCTCGAAGCCGATTATGATATCCGTACGGTGCAGGAGTTGCTGGGGCACGCTGATGTGCGGACGACCATGATCTCCGCCCATGTCCTGCGGCGTGGCCCCGGCGCAGTGCGCAGCCCGCTCGACGACGAGCGCTGATCGCCGTCTCTTGTCCTGAGACTCAACGGCTTGCGGCTGAGCCGCAGCGCCGAAGGCGCTGTCGGCTCCAGCCGCAGGTTGGGCAGCAGATGAGTCTGCGTCAAAGCCTGCTTTTTTCGACCGTCACCAATTTTTCCAGGATTGTCCCCCGCAGGCCCCCGCCAGCCTGCGGAGGGCTCTTCTACGGGGTGTTCTTCAACATCAGCGGTAGGTAAATGACATGTAGTCTGACTGTATATGCCTCCCCACTGGTGAATGGCAGACCGGTCAGCGGATTGCCCGCCAGGTCGGTGACGCTGGCGGTGGCGGGCACATCCAGACGGAGAGTGCCGGAGCCACTGCCTGTGCCGACGGTAACGGTGTAGACCGCTCCCGTGCCCGCCACGCCCGTGACCGCAGCACCGCTGATGCCGGAGACGATCAGGCTGAAGTCGCTCGCGTCTACGCCCGTGACGAGTTCGCTAAAGGTGACGGTGAAGTTCACGCTGGCAGCGTTAGTGGGGTTGGGGGCGGCGCGCGTGATGGATGTCACCTGCGGGGGCGTGGTGTCGTAGATTCTGGAGAACGTAGCGGCGGTGTTGCCGTTGCCGGCGGCGTCCTGGGCGGCGCCAGCCGCCACGCTAACCATCACCAGTCCATCAGCGGACGGGGTAACGTCTGCCGTGTAGGTCGCGCCGCTGCCGCTGAAGCCGGAGAGCGCGCCGTTGGCGACGCTGACATCGCCCGCGGTGAAGCCCGTCACCGCTTCGCTGAAGGTGAAGGTGACCGGGATGGGCGAAACATTGGTCGGATCGCCAGCGGTGGAGGTGATGATCAGGGCCGGGGCGGCGTTGTCTATGGTGTAGGTCTCGTCGGTGGCGGGTTCGCCCGCCGGCAGGGCGTTGCCCGCCAGGTCGGCAATGTTCTGCCCGGCAGACAAATCCAGCCCGATGACGCCGTTGTAGGTGTTGGCGCCCAAATCGCCGCCGCTGACGGTGATTTCGTACAGGCTGGGCGTGACCTGCGTGACCGCTGTAATCGAAGCGGTGGTGGCGGGCAAGGCGTTCAGGACGAAGTCCGTCGCGTCCGCGTTCTGCACGGCTTCGCTGAACGTGGCGCGGAAGACCAGCGTGCCGGCGCTGGCGGGGCTGCCCGCCGGGTTGTGGCGGGTGAAGGAGAGCAGGGCGGGGGGAACGATGTCGCGTTCATACGAACCGATGTCGCACAGCGAGATGCTGTCGCCATCCCCATCCTGTGGGCGGACAACGCCGTTTTGTGATTGGTTAGAAACGGGAGCGGCGGCGCAGATGGCGTTATCGCCCGCGTCGATGGCCGGGCTGCCGGGCAGGAGCGGGAAGTAGGCCGGCGAGCCGGTCAGCGCGCCCAGGTTGGGGTCTTGCCCGATGATGTTGCCGCTTGAGCCGTGCGTCAGCCCGCAGGCGTAGGTGCCAGCGCTTTCGATCAGGTTGCTGTTGTTCGTGCGGCTCAACGTCCCAACGCAATCTCTGCCGTTCACGCTGTTGGCGATGATGGTGTTCCGCAGGGTGGCTGTGCCGCTGGCGACGTGCAGCCCCTGGCCGCTGCCAGATGTACCAGCGTAGTTGCCGGAGAAGGTGCTGTTGGTAACCTCCAGCGTGCCGATGACGTTGTACACCCCGCCGCCGCTGCCAGATGCGCCAGCGATGTTGCCGAAGAAGGTGCTGTTGGTAACCTCCAGCGTGCCGGTGATGTTGTACACCCCGCCGCCGTCGCTGTTGCCGGAGAAGGTGCTGTTGGCGCCGGTGAGCACACAGGTGCCCTGCTGCGCAGCTTGTTTTACGGAGTCGCCGTTTCGCAGAATAAGACTGCTCGCTCGGCGCCATATGCTCGTACATGAGCATATGGCGAACCGCACCTGGCGTGCTTCAACCTGATCGATCCGCGTCGCGATGCCATCCTCCACGGTGCTCTGCTTCAGGAAGCGCTCCGGGATCGCGTGTGGGTCGATCCGTTCCCCATAGATCCGCCGGGGGCCACGCCCGGCGTACGGACCATCAGAGGGATAGGACAGCGCCGAGTCGCTGCGCAGCTTGGCGATCACCTGCACGCCGAGTCGGCGGGCCATCAGCACCGCATTGTGGTTGCCAACATGCCCATCGAGCACCAGATAGGTCAGCCTGAGCGATGCCCCGATGCGCGTCAGGAGGCTCTGGATCATCGCGCTGATGCGCGTGTGTTCGGCATTCAGTGGCGCATCGGCCTTGGCCTGGGTGCTGCTGCCTTTCGGACGCCCTGGTTGCCGTTGTGCCACGGGCAGGGTCGGGGATGGCGAGTCGGCTGGTTCGCGCAGTACCTGCTCCACCTGCACTGGGAACGCCTGCCGTTCCGTACGACTGACCAGGGCACGCGCGAAGAGCGCGACCCCGGGCACGGGTTTGCCAACGATACTCGAAAAGAAGCGGTCCACACCATACGGCTCCGTCCCCGCTCTGGTCACGACACATTCATCGCCGACCAGCAGATCGTGATCATCACGATTGAGCAGGTGGGTGCGCACGAAGACCCACAGGAGTGCCGCCCAGGGCAGCGTGGGATGAAAGAAGCGCTGGATGGTGCGATAGCTGCCTCCCGTCCCCGTCCACCGCGAGCGGCCCACCATCGTGACCCGCCCCGTCGGCCAGCGCAATCCGGCCAAGCTGGCGCAACGTGGTCCTATCAACTTCCGTGGTGAGGCAGAGGAGCAATGGTAGAATGAGTTCCATGGCTTTTGTGCGCTTTCCGTTGTCGGGTTTTGAACGACCCAACGGTACCACAAACGCCATGCTCGTTCCCGGTCAGTTTTGGCGAAGGTATTGGCATAGCGTACCAAACTTTTCGTGCAATCGCAAGGATGATGGTCAGCCGGCGCCTGTAGCCGCGTCGTGTGGTAGAATCAAGGCCGGTTAAGGAGAAGGAATGAGCATCACGACTCGCCAATGGACGGCCGCCGACGTGCTGGCCGAGCTCCAGCGCAACCAGGTCTGGCTGCGCGGCCTTGGCGTGCGCGCCCTTGGCCTGTTCGGCTCGTACCGACTCGGAACGCCCGGTCCCGAGAGTGATATGGATTTCCTGGTTGACATGGAACAGCCGTCATTTGATAGCTATATGGATCTGAAGCTCTGGCTCGAAGATACCTTCGGCTGCCCGGTCGACCTCGTGCTGATGGACAGCATCAAGCCACGGCTGCGCCCGGTGATCCTGCGTGAGGTTGTGTATGCCGAGGGACTATCGCCTCTGAGGTGAAAATAGCCCGCCCGCGGGAGGGTTTGGGAGGGCGAAGCCCTCCCAAGAACAAGAATATTTTCATTCTGGCGTTGTGCGCCATGCGCATGACCGTCTATCTTGAGGATATGCTGGAGGCGATCGCCCGCGTCGAGCGCTATACCAGCGGCGTGGACTTCGCTACCTTCTCCGCCGACGAGATGCGCGTTGACGCAGTCGTGCGCAACCTGGAGCTGATCGGCGAGGCGGCGAAGAACATCCCGCAGGCCCAGCGCGATCTGACGCCGGCCATCGAGTGGCGCAAGATCGCCGGCCTGCGCGATATCGTCGCCCACCAGTATTTCAATCTCAACCTGGCGATCATCTGGGATAGTGATCCCGACGATCAATTCTGATCCGGCGCTATATTCGCGCGAACTGTCGCCATACCCTGATTGCCAACCTGGAAGTGCGCCTTTGGTGGGGGTGTATGGATGCCTTATCCTGATTAATACCAATTGGAATTGAACAAGCCGCATGCGCACGCTCATCAGAGCGCATCACAACGCTATCGCAGCAATCTCCAATCCAAAATCTACAATCTAAAATGGTATAACTCCTGTGGTCTGAACCGCCGCCAGAAACTGCTCTATCTCTGCCGCTGCATCCCGCTGGTCGAGACCAATGTCAATATGGTCGAACTGGCGCCCCGCGAGCCTGGCAAGACCTATCTCTACCGCAACGTTTCCTACTGCGCCCATGTGCTCTCGGGTGGCAAAGCGACGCTGGTCCAACGGCTTGCGCTTCACCTGCGCCGCGAAGCGCAGCGGAGGGGCTTCAGGTGGAAGCGCTTGTTGGGCGGCGATGTGGCGAAAAGTTTGCCTGACTCACTGGAGAAGACGGTCATACTCATCGTGGGCGCCGATCCAGAACCAGGTAACAGTATCCTCTTTGAGCAATCCGAGGGCTCTGTATCCCAAGCCAATACGCACCGAATAGAGTGGCTGACTTTCTTTCACCCGCTTGAAGAAAAGGCTCGGATGCGCCGGGTTATCACGCCACAACTTGTAGGCTTGCCGCGCCCGTTGGCGGATTTCTGGGGGCAAGGCCCAGTAATGCTTCCAGAATGACAGGGTTGTTTGCGACTTCACTGGTGTTCGATGAATTCGCCGCGTTCATCGAACATCGGCAGCGTCTTACCTTCATTGATGTCGCTCTCGACTGCCGCTACCAGTGCAGCCAGCTTTTCATTCTCCGTTGCCGCGAATTGCGCATCCCACAGGGCCTCATCTGTGGCGATTTCTTCAAATGTTTCTTCGGCAGGCAGCGGATGTGTCTTGAGGAAGAGCGCGAACTGATAGAGTTGCACTGTTCGCGCCAGCGGCATAGTTGCAGCGATGTCAGCAATGGCTTTCACCAAATCTGCTTGTGTCTGCTGTATCTTTGTCGCCATTTCTTTCACTCCACATGATAATTCTACCACGTGCTTTCTGCACGGTTGCGATCACGCCGCCTAACGGCAGGTTTCAGCGGCAGCGGCGGCGCGGACAAGACTCCTTCGCCAAAAACCTACTCGGCTGGCTCGCGGCGCTGACCTTCAGCGGCAAAGCCGCTGTCCGCTGCAAACGGTGTTGGCACGCTTTTGACCTTAAGACTCGCCTGCCAATTTGAGAATACGCTCCTTGATTTCAGTGGAAATCCACATGCCCGAATCGCTCAATCTTGCTATATATGGTTCGACTGTCTCAATAATGCTATGCGATTTTGCTTCCAATAAAACTTTGAGCGTCCCCCAAACTTGCAAACCTGCTACTTGTTCAGTTCTACGCGCAAGCATGTCATCGAGCAAAACAACCCTATCTGGATTTTCCAACGCCAAAGCTATTGCCGCAATTTCCCCCACGCCTAAATCCAAGGCAAGCCACTCTGACGGAGTAGCTTGTGCATTGACGACATTCAACCACAAGTAATCATCAAGGTTGGGGACATCGTAACCCTTACTTCTGCCCGCCTGTAATTCACTTTTGACGGCTTCTGGCGTCCAGACTTCATCGAATAATTGGGGAAGCCATTCGATACCGCCAATACGGTAAAGATAAAGCAGCGGTGAAGTATTGCTGACGGCTTTAAGCGTGGGCATTTTCTAAATCGTCAAGTTCTGCCGCAAAGGGAAAGACCTTATAGCGATTCAAATTGAGTAAAAACTCAACTCTGGACATTCCCGCAAGTTCAGCAGCTCGACCAGAGGAAAGCCTGCCCATTTCATACAACTTGACAGCCGCCAACATGCGGATTTCACGCCCAAAAGACTCGGCGTCCGTCTTTTCTGCAAGAAGCACCTTATCTGGAATTTCAATTGTGACTTGCTGGAGAGCCATATTTCTACTCCTTCTATCCACCGCTAATTTTACCCGCTTCGACACCAATTTTTATTACGATTTCTGTTTGCAAGGGGCGTGCCAACGGCTTGCGTTATTAGAATATCCTTGCTTGGGACGTGGTGTCAGCGTATCCTTGAGGTGATACCGCCGCGGGAGCGCTGACGGGGCGTGAGCGTGAGGGTTGTCCGGTCGCAGCTATAGGACTTGTGAGCCCGTTGCGTTACCCTTCGACAGGCTCAGGGCAGGTTTGGACACCCGCGGAAACTAATCTGGAATGGTGAGTACACCACAGCCCGAATCGGCGCCTGCGACTCAAACCCACAAACCCGCGTCCAATCACAAAAGGAGTGTAGCATGAAAAGCAAGGAAAAATCAAGAGGGGTAGAAAGGTACATTAGGGCGATTGCATCTTCTATTGCGCTGGGGCGCGGGATGCGGCATGATGCGGCCATACCTATCCACATCGTGCTTGGAGGTTTCGCATGCCCCCAGTTCGCGAGCCTGCCCTGGCGTCCTATTTCGCAACCGTCGACGACCCACGGATCGAGCGCACCAAGGCGCACAACCTGCTCGATATCATCATCATCATCACCATTTGCGCCGTGATCTGCGGCGCCGACGATTGGGTCGCGGTCGCCGAGTTCGGCGCCAGCAAAGCGGCATGGCTGAAGGAGTTTCTGGAGCTTCCCAACGGTATTCCTTCGCACGATACGTGTGGCGGGTGTTTGCCCGCATCGACCCGGAGCAGGTTCAGCAGCGCTTTCTGCAGTGGATCCAGGCCGTGCAGACCGTGCGCACCGATGGGATCGCGATTGATGGCACAACCTATCGCGGCAGTCACGACCGCCCCAACGGGAAAGCCGCGCTGCGCCTCGTCAGCGCCTGGGCCGCAGAAAACCGCCTGGTGTTGGGACACATTGCGGTGGACGACACGTCGAATGCGATGACGGCCATCCCCCAGGTGCTTGACCTGCTTGAGCTGCGCGGCTGTACCGTCACCATCGATGCGATGGGGTGTCAGACCGCGATTGCCACGAAGATTCGTGATGGACAGGGCCACTCCGTGTTGGCGTTGAAAGCGAATCAGACGACGTTGCATGCCGAGGTCCAGGCGCTCTTTGCCGATGCACGGGCGGCCCAGCAGCCGGAATATGGCATGACCAGCGCGACGGAAACGACGAGCGGGCATGGACGGATCGAAACCCGCACCGCGTATGTGATCAGCGATCCGGTCGTGATCGCCTATCTGAATCCCGGCAACCGCTGGCGCGATCTGACGCGTGTCGCCCTGGTCGAAGCCCAGCGCACGGCTGATGGACGGACAACGACCGAGCAGCGCTGCTCCCTGTTGGATCAGGTTCGTTCGCCGCGCGAGGTGCATACGCTGGTGCGCGGGCGTTGGGGGATCGAAAACCGCGTCCATTGGGTGCTCGACGTCGTCTTTCATGAAGATGCCAGCCGCATTCGGACGGGTGATGCGCCCCGGAATATGGGGGTAGTGCGCCATATCGCGCTCAATCTCTTACGCCAGGCGCCGAGTAAAGGCAGTATGAAGACCAAACGCTTTCGGGCCGCGCTCAATGACGACTACCTCGAACGAGTCCTCGGAATATAAGATGCAATCGCCCTGGCTGGCACTCCTGCCCGTCGTGTGGGTGTGAGCTGCACCGCGATCATCATGCTGCACTCAATATTTTGAAGAAGGGCGGGGGCGCCGCCTTCGGGGAGGCTCTGCCGTTGGGCGGGCCGAAGAACCGAGAACCTCACGGGCTTTAGCCGCGGGAGTGTCAGCAGCCGGTGCAACGTTCTACGCCTCCCGCATCCATCACCGCCGCGCCCGCTCCAGCTGATCCAGCAGCCTCATCAGCTTGTGCTTGCGCCCGTGCTGCGCGCGCAGGCCCTGCAGGTAGGCCTGCCACTCCGGCTGGCGGCCCGTCGCCTGGTAGGCCGCCCGCGCTCGCCGCAGCCACTCAATCGCCGAGTCGTAGTGCTGGGCCTTGCCGGCGTCGATGATCCCCGCCGCGCGGGCGGTCGCCGCTGCGATCACCCAGTCGGGCCGGCTCGCCAGCGCGGCGTCCATCACCCGCGCCAGGTCGTCACCGCCGGGGTGTTGGCCCAGCGCCGCGATCGCGTCGTCGACCAGCCCCTCGTGCAGGAAGATGTCGATCCGCCCCGCGACCATCCAGCTCTTGCTGGCGCGCAGCGCCGCCAGCAGCCGCTCGCGCAGCTCCGGCCAGTCTGCACCGGCAAGCTCCGCCAGGCGCAGATAGAGCGCCAGTTCCGGCGCGACCCGCAGCGCCTCGGCCCCGGCGCGCAGCGCCAGGTCGATGCGCCCCTGGCCGGCGGCCAGATCGACCAGCCAGGCCGCCAGACGCGCCCGCGCCTGCTCCTGCCCGGCAATGCTCGGCGCGGACCCGCCGAGGCCCAGGCCGTGCTCGCCGACCGCCAGCGCGTGCGCCAGCTCGCCGCGCTCGCGCAGGGCCTGGGCGAGCTCCAGCGCATCCTCAGCGCTGCTCAGCTGCCTGCGACCCAGCTCGACCGCCTCAGCGACGCGGCCCACGCGCAAGAGGATCAGCGCCTGATCTCTGGCCATCCCCGCCGCCGCGGCCAGGTTCAGCGCCTCCTGGATGTGGCCGCTGCGCTCCAGAGTGCGCAGGCGAATCGCCAGCAACTCATCGGCATACGCGCCCGTCGGCCGCCGATCGGGTCGCGCCTCGCCGAGCATTGCTGCATCGATCCACGGCTCACTCCAGCCCTCATCGGCAGCTTGTAACGCAATGTCGAGCCCCTCGCAGCCGTACTCCTCGGCGCCGGCGGCCCATCCCTCCAGCCGCTCACGCCAGCGTTGCAGCTCCGCCTTCTTTGGATTGGCGCCCAGCAGCGCCTCCGCCCACAGCGCGCCCAGCTCGTCGAAGAACCCGCCCAGCGCGCCATCGGAGTCGTCGTAGTCGACCCAGCTCGCGCTGTACTCGTCGGTCAGCGCCTCCAGCAGCGGCAGCGCGCTCTGGGCAGCGTTGCCGTCGAGAAAGGCCCGGATCTGGGCGACCAGCGGCGCCAGATTCGCCAGGATGCTCGCATAGGCCATGTAGTCGTCGGGGCGCTCGGCGCGGAAGATGCGACGCACCTGCTGGCGGAAGGCGGTCGCATCCACAGCGGTGCGCCGGCCGGCTGCCAGACCGGCCCCTTCGACAGGCTCAGGAGCCGCCGCCAGGGCCGCCGCACCGGTCGCTGTGGCAGCGATCAACGCATCGATCCGCTCGATCAGCTCCGCATCCTGCGCGGCCAGGCGCAGCAGCAGCGCCTCGAGTTGGCCGCGGTCCAGCCCGGCGAGCAGCTCGGCGAGCGGCGGGCGCACCACTACCTCTCCTGGCGCGGCGTGGATGTAGGCCAGCAGCGTCGCCACGATATGCTTGCACAGGCCGCCCCAGTCGTAGGGGCAGCTACAGCTCGCCGCGCGCACGCCGCCAGCGTCGAGGCTGACCGTCACACGATAGGGCTCATACGCACTACCCTCGACCTCGGCCCGCAGCAGGTTGCCGCGCAGCACCAGCGGGCCGACCGCGCCGCGCCGCTCGTAGTCCACGCCGCGGGCGAACGACTCCGCGCTGGCGTGCTGGCGGATCTGGGCCTCGCTCAGGGGCGGCAGCTGCGGCTGCGCCGGTGTCGTCTGTTTGCTGCCCATCGCCCCTCCCTATCATATCAGGCGCAGCGCCGTGTTGGCCGCGGCGATGTCGAAGTGCTCGGGGTCAAACTCGCCGCCGACCCATTCCAGCAGTTCCTCGTGCTGCTCGTGCTCCGGGTCGGCGATCGCCGCCAGCAAGTCGGCGTAGCCCCAGACCCCGCCGCAGTCCTCGGGCGGGCAGGAACGCTTGCCCGCCGTGCAGCGCGGGTAGCTTACACCCGGCTCAGGGGTAAGCACCTTTTCGAGCAGCACCTCGTGGATCCAGCCATCGCCGAAGTCGTACTCGTAGCTCAGCTTCTGCTTCGGCGCGGTGAGCACATGGTTGAGCTTGACCCGGCGCTCGTCGCGCACCTCCTCGTCGTAGCCCGGATCCGGCACGCCGTACGACACGCGGCCGAGGCTGAACATATGCAGGTGCGAGTCGGTCCAGCCCATCGCCGCCTGGATGATGTGGTGGAGCTTCGCCAGGGTGATCTCGTCGGCCACCTCGACCCGCCGCCAGATCGGCGGCTTGCTGCCCTTGAGGGTAATCTTCAGCTGGTAGACCCGGCTCGGAGTCGCAGCGGCTTTGCGTGGCATCTGAACCTCCTTCATCTCCAGCAGTACGCCAGGTGACGCGGCGCGTCAGCCGATTGGATACCCACCGTCGACTGCCGGATAGCCATGCATGCTACGGCATACGCTGCCTGCCGTCAATCGCGCAGCGCGCATAGCAGCGCCGAAATGCACTCCTCTTGCCATCTAACATTCCTCAGATTATAGCGGGAATGTTACATCTGGAGCGGCGCATGTTTCTTGACCGCGACGCGGAGCTCGCCTTTCTCCGCAGCGTGCAGATGCGCAGCCACCCGGGGCCGGGCCAGTTCATCATGCTCTACGGCCGGCGGCGGGTCGGCAAAACCGCCCTGCTGCTCCACCCGCGACAAGCCCAAAGCTTCTCTCTGGGATCGAACGCCTCGCTGGATCTACACTCCTACCGGCCAGCTTACCCTCTATGTTAAGGCGACGCCAGCCGGCAGGCGTGAACTGCGCGATCGGGCGAGCCAGCTCGAGCAACAACTCAATGATGCAGTCATCAAGATACTGACGCTGTCTGAGGAGAACAAATTCGAGCATCAGATCCGGGAGGCAGAGGCGCGTCGCCGCCGCGAAGCCGAACGCCGACGCCAGATCGAAGAGCGTCGTCGCCACGAAGAGCTTGCTCGCCGACAAACGTTAGAACAGCAGGCCACGCTTTGGGCTCAAGCTGAGACAGTTCGTTGCGCGTGCCTGTGAGCAGCGGATCATCGCGCTGAGCGGAGCAATTGATTCTGAGAAGCTTGCTGAAGCCCTGGTCGAGCGCAAGGCGGCCCAGCAGAAGCTGGCCGAGCTGAACGAGCGCCTGCAGCGCGCCGCAGTCGTTCAGGAGGGTGAGCGCCCGGCGGAGGAGCCGGCCGCGCTGCTTGCCGAGCTGGACGAGGTAGCCGTGCGGCTGGAGCGCCTGATTCTCGCGATCAACCGCACCAATGGTCAGGCCACCCTCGCCGATGGGCGCACCCTCACCGCGGCGATCGCCGAGCCGGAAGATCTGGATCCTGCCCGCCAGTTCATCTGGCGGCGCAACCGGCGCGTGATCTTCCTGATGCTCTACGCCGGCCTGCGCATTAGCGAGACGTCGGCGCTCGTCTGGCGCGATGTCTACCTCGACGACCGGGTGCTGGTTGTGCAGCAGGGCAAAGGCGGTCACCGGCGCGAGCTGCCGATCCACGCGGCGCTTGAGAGCGAGCTGCGCGCCACAGCGGGGCATCGCCCGGGCTGGCCGGTCGCCGGCAGCGCCGACAACCAGCCGCTGACGCCCAAGTCGATGGCCCACATCTTCGAGCGCTGGCTGGCCGGCCTGGATATCTACCTCACTGCTCACCAGTTGCGGCGCACCTTCGCCACCCAGATGCTGCGGCGCGGCGCCGCCCTGCGCGATATCCAGCTTCTGCTCGGCCATCGTAGCCTGAAGACCACCGCCGTCTACCTGGGCGTCGACACCCGCGATCTCGAGGCAAGCCTGCACAAGCTGCCGAGCAGCTGGTAGCTGCTTCGGGTATGCTTCCAGGGAAGTGATTGACGAGCGGATCAGCGAGTGCTATAGTGGCGCCATGAGCGACGCCGATGAGGACCGCGAAGTGGAGCTCTGGCGCAACTCGGTGCGCTGGCGAGTCAAAGAGGTGGCGCGCTCACGCGGGATCCAGTCGTCGTTGCAGCTCTCGGAGCGCAGCGGGGTCAACAAAAACTCCGCCAACGCGATCTGGAACGGCATAGCGCTGCGAATAGATCGCGACTCGCTCGGCAAGATCTGCCACGCGCTCGGCTGCACGCCAGGGGATCTGCTGGAGTTTGTTGGGCGACCGACGGACGAGGGAAGCGCATAGGAAACACGAAGCCCACCCTGTCTTTGCCTGGCGGCTGGCAGGATGGGCATCGGGGTGGCTGCCTCGGCGTCGCTGGAATTCGGCGCCTTAACAACCTGTTGTATTGTGAGGCGCGGGGCGAAGAGCATGCACGCCGAACAACCGGACTGTGACCTGAGGCCGGCGCGCAGCACGGGCGACGAGATGGTGGAGATGTAATTCCGCCGCTCGCTCCGTACTGCGCGTCCGGAAGCCTCAAAGCCCTTCGATGGTGGAGATGGGGGGAGTCGAACCCCCGTCCAGAAAGCTACACCGCAGATATGCTACAGGCTTAGCTCGTTGGTTGCTCTCGCCCGTGGCCACCCAACGAGCAAGGCGGCCTTTGGGCAAACCTGCTGATCTTTTTTCCAGGCTAGCAGGTGCTCACCTGGAAAGCACTCGACTTGCTGACGCCTGGCCGCCGGTCATCGAGCGAACCGGCGGGGGCGCGCCGTGTGTTAGTTACGCGGCGAGGGCGTAGGCCGGAGCCTTAGCCCACTTGTTGGTGTTGGCAGTTGTTGCCTTGCCCCTTTAACGTGACTGGGCGGCACGGCCTGCAATCTACGGCTTTCACTCCCTGTCGATACCAGTGCATCCCCGATGGTTATCCTTGTTGATTATATCACTTCGTCGAACAGCGTCAATGCTTCGTTCGATGGAATTGTGTTAGACTGAGAGACAAGGGGCAACCGGGGTTCGCCATGCTCTCCCTGTAGGAAGGGTTATGTTTTGCACGCAACCCGCGTGACCGTAATCCTGCCGGCAATGGCCGTTCGCCACCCGGGCGGCCACCACGGGCCGGACGCCACCCGTGCCCATAACGACGTTTACACCGTGGGGTGTCGTAGAGACGGCCCGGCGGGCCGTCTCTACCCCGCCACCACGGGCCGGACGCCACATCGCCAGGGAACCATGGCAGACACACACACCCTTGATCCGCGCGCGCGGCTCGTGCGCCTCCGCAGTCGCCTGCTGGGCGTCACGAAGCGCTGCTACGTCTACCTGCCGCCGGAGTACGCCGCGGAACGTCGGCGCCGCTTTCCGGTGCTCTATCTGCTGCGCGGCCACGAGCGCGAGTGGGTCAATCCGCACGAGGACCAGAGCCGCGGCGGGACGACGGTGATCGATGTCTACGAACGGCTGCGCGCCAGCGGCGCGATTGGCCCGCTGATCCTGGTTATGCCCGGGCTTGCCAGCGATGACAACCGCTTCCCCGGCCTGCTCACCGACTTTCGCTGCCCCGGCTGCGCTCCGCCGCGCTCAGCCGGTCTGGGAACCGGTCTGTTCCAGCGTTTCTTTTTCGAGGAACTGCTGCCGACGATTGACCGGCGCCTGCGCACCGTTCCCGCGGCGCGCGCTATTGCCGGCTTTTCCCTGGGCGGCTACATGGCAGTCAAAGCTGCTGCCCTTCGCCCTGAGTTGTTCGTCAGTGTCGGCGCCTTCGATGGCGCCTTCCCCTACGCCAGCGACGGCGGCGCCAGCGCCCGCCTCAGCGACACGCTCTTCGCCCAGCCCATGTTCGACCCGGCCCTCGGCCTCCCCCGCAACCCGGAGCACCTCAGCACCAACAATCCGGTCTGCCTTCTGCTGCGCGCCGACCGCGCCGCGCTCCGTCGCATCACCTGGCTCATCCAGTACGGGCCCGAGCAACTGGAACCCTGGGGCTCCAACTTTTACCGTGGCGAATACCTGCTGCGGGTGCTGCGCGGCCTGGGCATCGAAAACGCCGCCCCGGTCGCGGCTCTGCCCGATGGCGAGCACACCTGGCGCGCCGCCGACCGACACATCGAGCGGACCCTGCCGTTGCACTGGAAGGCGCTGGAGCGCGCGGCGCGGGCGTCGTAAGGCAAGGTTCAACAGCGAGCGTTGGAACAGTACAGTCGTTCCACAAACCCCAATGGAGAGAGGCTGGAGGAGGGCGGAACGCTGCGAACGGTGAGTCGCCTGCGAACCTTGCCTGAAACGCCATCCCGGGTACGCGGGCGTCCCGGCCGCAATGGTCTGGATGCGGGCAAGGCGCGCCCGGGAGAGGCGTGAACCCGCACCAGCAACCCTCCTCCCCCATCGAGTGTGAGCCAGCTTATCGGATGCGCCACGAGATAACGCCTATGCCGCTGGATAAACCCACTCATCCCGACATCGCCGCTGCGCTGCGGAGCGTGCGCTGGCCCCTGGCGGCGCTTATCGGCCTGATCTTCGCCCTCACGCGCCTGGTGGAGACAGCCCTCGTTGGTTTTCGTCCCACCACCGGGCTCATCAATGCCCTCGACCCGCTCTTCTGGGGCGTGCTGGCCGCTGTTGCCGTGTGGGGCGTGTTGAGCTGGGCTGCTGGCCAGGAGCAGCGCTACCGCACCGCCGAACGGCGTATGCTCGATGAACTCCAGCTTGCCCATCAGCGCCTCACCGTGCTCTATGAGCTGAACCAGCGCATCGCCAGCAGCGCCACGCTCGATGAGGTGCTCGATTACGCGGTCGCCCTGCCTGGAGAGCTGGTCGAGGCCCGCGCCGCAGCAGTGATCCTCTACGATGAGCAGGGGAGCGCCTTCATCGCTCGCAGCACTGGCTTGACGGAAGAGCACCTGGCGCTGGCCCGCTTCGCGGTTGGCCTGCGACCCGACCGGCCCCCTCCCCGGAAACCCGAGGTCCTGACGCCTCGTGGTCGGATGCCTGCAGATCTGCAAGCGTGCCTGGTTGTACCGCTCGCCGAGGGCGACGATGCGCCGGTTGGCTGGATCGAGTGCTACCTGACCGATGCGCGCAGCTTTGCCGGCGACCCCTCCGGCGGCCTGGCGCCTGACCTGGCGTCGCTGCTGATCACCATCGGCGGTGAGATCGCCGAGGCGGTGCAGGGCAGCCGCCGCCGCGCCCGGGAGATTGCCAGCCTGGTGGCCCTCGAACAGGCGATTACCGCCGAACGCACGCGTATCGCCCGCGATCTGCACGACGGGGTTGCCCAGAGCCTGGCCTTCTTGCGCATGCGGGTCGCCCTCTGGGAGGACTGGCTGGAGCAGGAGCCGGAACGTCTGCGCGAGGAGTTCGAGGCGCTCAAAGCCAACCTGCGACGCCAGATCGAAGAACTGCGCCGCGCTATCTTCGCCCTGCGTCCAATCGAACTCAGCCAGCTCGGCTTCGCCGGGGCGCTGCGTCGCTTCGTGAGCGAGTTTGCCGAGCAGCAGGACTGGGATCTGGAGCTGGAGTTGAGCGACCTGCCGCCCGATCTGCCCTATGCCCTCGAACTGGCGGCGTTTCGTTTTGTGCAGGAGGCCCTGAACAACGCCGCCAAGCACGCCAGCGCCCACCATGTGGTGGTGGCCCTGCGCGTCGTGGACGGCGGGTTGCACATCATTGTGCGCGATGACGGAGTGGGGTTTGACCCCGGAGCACAGGGCGAGTTGCCCGGCACGCGCCTGGGCCTGCGGCAGATGCGCGAACGGGCCGCCGCGCTCGACGGACGGCTGACCATTCTCTCACGCCCCGGCCAGGGCGCTGAGGTCAGGATCTGGCTGCCGCTGCGCTACGCGCGCGAGCCGGGCGCTACCGCCGGAAGAGTGACCGGCTGATCGAGTTATAGTATTGACGCTTTGATGAGACCGTGCAGAGGAGGGGAGATGGGGAAACCCGGTTTCCCCATCCCCAACCGCGGTTGGAGGCGCCTGGCATCGACAGGAGCGGAGGGAACCCCGGGTTCCCTATGTTCACAAAAGCGGGCGTTTGAACGTTACAGTCTCGCTCCACATCTCCGCAGCTCTACACCCCCACACAACCGGCTCGTGGCGCTGTCGAGGCGGTGGAGATGAAGGCCCGATGGTCAAGCGGATCTGAACCGCGCCTTAGACTTCGACTTCGCCGCGGGCATAGGCGAGGGCGGCGCCAAGGTCGGCCACGGTGATGATCTCGCCAAGGCTGGTATTGAGGCTAACCAGGGTCTGCGCGACGGTGGCGCGAATGCCGCTGACCACCGTGCGGGCGCCGAGCAGCCGGATTGCTACCGCAGTGTCAATCAGCGCCCTGGCAACTTCGGTGTCAATCATGGCAATCCCGGTTACATCGAGGATCACCACCTGCGCCCGGTTCTCGGCGACCATCTCGAGGATGCGTCGGCGTAGCGCCCCCGCGCGCCAGCTATCGAGATTGCCCACCAGCGGCGCCAGCAGCACGTGATCGTCAACCGCCAGCACCGGCAGTTCGAGCGTCTTCACCAGTTCGAGCAGACGCTGCTGCTCAGCGGCGCGCTGTTCGCTCTCCTGCCGCGCCGTCTCCGCAGCCTGGCGCGCCGTTTCAGCCTCCTCGACACGCTGCTCGGCGATGCGCAGCGCCGTGAGTTGCGTTGCGCCAATGCGATCCGAGATTGCCCACACCACCACGATCAGCGTGGCGACAGTGCTCGCGTGAAGGTACTTCAGCAGATGTGACGGGATCGTAGGAGGCGCATCCAGCGGGCCGCTGATGACGATCAAGACGGCCAGGAACGTACAGAAGAGCATGGTGGCAATGGTGAAGAAACGCTGATTGCCCAGGCTCACAAGCAACACCACCACCACCAGAAACGGCGCCAGGGTCAGGCGTAGCTCCGGCAGCCAGATGGCGACAATAACCTCGCTAACCACAATGCTCAGCGCAAACGGCAGCGCCATTTGCCAGAGCGGACGCTCCCGCAACAAGAGGGTCAGGCCGGCGCCGACGATACAGGTAAAAGTAACCCCCAGCACCACGACCGCAAAAAAGCTCGGGCTGAACACATACAGCGCCAGCACCAGTACAAATGACAGAAGTGAGGCTCCGCCGCACCAGAGGGCGACGGTTGTGATGATCCGCCGGTGTAGTTGTTCGAGGAAGGCGCGCGACGATGTCATGGCTGCTCCTAGCGCGTGAGATCACGTAGGGTACCGCGTAGCAATCGTCACTATACGTCTATCCCTTACCGCAACCATACCAGGGAGGGTTGGCGGGGCGCCGCGGGTTTCCCGTTGTTGGGAGCGGCTGGCGCCTCCACAGACAGGGGGATGGGGAACCCCGGGTTCCCCATGTCCCTGCCGCGGTTGGGAGCGGCTGGCGCCTCCACAGGCAGGGGCGCGGTTCGACAAGCTCACCACAGGTGGGGAAACCCGGTTTCCCCGTATCTTCACCTCAGCCGCCCATGCGGCTGCGCCGCACAACGCCAGAATGAAAAAAGTATTGTTCTTGGGAGGGCGCAGCCCTCCCAAACCCTCCCGCGCGCGGGCTATTTTCACCTCAGGGTTAGACACGCCGCTCGCATTCGTTTATTCGTTTCCCATTCGTTGGCCCATTTCCCCTCGGCGTCCCAGGAAGCCTATCCCGGATCAGGTGAAACCCGTTGAAGGGCTGCGCCCTCCCCAACCCTCCCGCGGGCGGGCTATGTTCACCTCAGACGGTCATGATGGCGCACAACGACAAGATGAAAATGAGTTTTTCCTGGGAGGGCGCAGCCCTCCCAAACCCTCCCTGCTGGCAGGTTGGTTCCTGGGAGGGCTGCGCCCTCCCCAACCCTCCCGCGGGCGGGCTATGTTCACCTCAGGCTTGCACAAAAACAACCCGGTTGGTCTTGCTGATCGGCCGCTGGTTCCTCTACCCCGACGCCTGCCTCAGCGTCTTCCAGCCTTGCTGCTATCCGGTGGTGTTTCGGGCATCGGCAAGAGTGGCGCAATCGGGTCCACCAGCCGGTTCACAATCGCCCCCAGGCGCTGGAACTGTGGCCCGAGTTCGGTTTCGGCCAGGGGAATGTTCACCGGCACGTCAAGTTGTACCGGGATCGAGGTGATCAGCTTGACGTCCATGTTGAGATCCACCGGCAACTCCAGACCCGCCGGGAGCACAATGTTCACCGTGGCGTTGAGGTTGCCGCCGCCGCCGGGGAAGGTGATTGCTGCCGGGGCCGTCAGCGGGACGGGCTCGGTCAGCCGCACCACGTTGCGCGGGGTCATGATTGTCGCGGCGTTGATCGGCACGTCGAGTTCGATCGGCAGACGTGTGTCGAGCGGCACAGTGTAGACGATGGTGGAACCTTGCAGATCGCCCACTACGTCCTGCAACTCGGAGAGATTACTGGCAGCAAAGACCTGCGCGTTGGCCGCCACCCCTGCAACCTGGTTGCGATGATTGATCACAATGCCGATCAGAACGCCGACAATGACGATCAAGACAGCGTTAATCAGGAACGAGGTCCAGATCAGCGCCTTGTAGAGGGGCGCGATGCGGGCATAGCGCCGGCGCGGGCGCTCGCTTGCCATGGTGTTGGCGGCAGTTTCAGCGGCCATAGCGGAAGTTCCTTTCGACGTACATTGTCCGGGACGAGAGGACCGATCACGCAAGACGGTGGTATGATGCTGCATCATAGCATGCGGATGTTACACAGGTGCAAAGTCCGCCCGGGAAACTCCTCTTTTTCTGTGCCTCTCCCCCGTGAGGGTGCGCCGCTGGTTGCGCCTCGCTGGTATGATGGTTCTGGACTGCGCGGTTGGGTGTGGGGAAAGCGGGTTTCCCCCTGTGTTCAGTAGAGATTCTCCCGGGAGGGCTGCACCCTCCCACACCCTCCCCTCAGGGAGGGAGATGGGGAAACCGGGTTTCCCCCTGTGTTCAGTTCTCTGGGAGGGCTGCGCCCTCCCAAACCCTCCCACCAGGGAAGGGCCTAGGGGAACCCGGTTTCTGTATATGTTCACCTCAGTCGTCCATGCGGCTGCGCCGCACAACGCCGGAATGAACATAGTATTGTTCCTGGGAGGGCTGCGCCCTCCCAAACCCTCCCGCGGGCGGGCTATGTTCACCTCAGACGGTCATGCGCATGGCGCACAACGCCGGAATGAAAATACTTGTTCCTGGGAGGGCGCAGCCCTCCCAAACCCTCCCCGCTGGCGGGTTGTTTCCTGGGAGGGCGAAGCCCTCCCAGGCCCTCCCGCGGGCTATTTTCACCTCAGTGGTGGGGCAACCTGGTTGCCCATCCCGGTGAAACTGGTGCAATAGTACAGACACGGACAGTCGTATGCTTCCTGCGCTTATCGTTTTCCTGGCCGGACTGTGGCTTGGCTCGCTGCTCAATGTACTGATCATCCGCATTCCGCGCGAACGACGCCTGCTTGGCTGGCCCCGCTGCACCCGCACCGGAGCGCCACTGGCCCTCTGGCAGCTCATCCCGCTGGTCGGCTGGCTGGTGCAACGGGGCCGCGCCCCCGATGGGCGCCGGTTGCACTGGATCTATCCGCTGGTCGAGTTGATTACCGCGACCAGTATGCTGCGGCTCTATCAACTCTACGGCTTGAGTCCGGCCTTCTTCTATCTGGCGTTCGTCTGTGCCGTGCTGATCGTCACCGGGGCGATTGACTGGCTGTACCGCTACATCTACACCTTCGTCATCCTCGGCGCGGCTCTGGTGGTTATTGTCGCCGGGCCGCTTGCCGGGCTGAACTGGCTCAACGTCGTGCTCGGCGCGCTGACCGGCGGCTTCGTCTTTATGCTCTTCTACCTGGTCGCGCGACTCCTCTTCCCCGCTTCCGGCGTCCCCTTTGGCCTGGGCGACGTGTACCTGGCGATCTTCATTGGCGCAGCAGTGGGGCTGCTCAACCTGGCGCCGGCGCTCTTCTACGGCATGCTCCTCGCCGGCATCGTCTCGGCAGGCATTCTCATCGCCCGGCGCGCCGGCAGACCCACGCCGACCTACATCGCCTATGGCAGCTACCTCTGCCTCGGCACGCTTCTGTTCATCGCGCTGGGCGGCATGGGGTGACAGGAGAGTTGCAAGCCGGCCCGGCTTTTCCCCACACCCCTGCCCGGGTTTAAGGACGGAAGCGCATCCGAGCCAACGTGGCCTGTACCGCGTGGGAACGCCTCCGCGCGCGGCTCTGGTCTCCCCGCTTCGACAGGCTCAGGCTTCGTCCTGAGGCTCAGCCCGAAGGCGCAGGCTCTCCAGCGAAGATGGAGAGGGGGAGCTTTCAGGTGTAGCGTTTTTGGCGGATGGCGTCCTGATGCGCTGCTGGTCCTCACCCCCCTGCCCCCCCTCTCCACCTACGGTGGAGAGGGGGGTATGTGGCCAGCGCTGCGATGGACCAGTTCCGCTGACCTACCGCAACGCCAGATTCCGCCCCCCTCCCCTGCCAGGGAAGAGGGCAGGGGGGTGAGGTATGCGGAACCCGGCGGTTGCGCCCCCAAAAACTCTACACTTGAGAGGAGAGGGGGAGGGGGTGAGGGCCAACCAGCGCATCCCAACGCCACAACGCTCGTCGGCGCTCATACGTTCTGTCCGTCCCTAAACCCTGCCCGGGGGAGGGTGTGGGCGTAGAGGCGCGGCGCCGCCGCGCCTCTACGCCCTCCCGAACACATA
>FWPV01007289.1_pt1 | contig 20265 bp, 15 predicted proteins | sample 2228371 | NCBI WGS metagenome assembly FWPV01 (sample SAMEA103939776, study PRJEB20133) | metagenome | reverse complement strand
CTAAATATGGTCTTCCGAATTTTGTAACCTCCTATTTCTATCGGCCTTCTGCTAATTTCAGCTTTGACCTGGACTGTGAGACTAACACCGCCACATTTAAGGTCGAAGACACCATTGGAGCCGCCAGCTACCAGTGGAATATCAGTAAATCAAGTACTCAAACCTTAAGCGGAAACCCACTTGTTTATCAGTTTCCGGATACCGGCAGTTATACGGTTGAGCTATTGGCCATTAAGGGATCAGATACGGCCCGTCAGGTGAAGAACATCTTTGTACAACCCACTTATTCGCTTAAACTGGGCAACGATACTGTGCTTTGTTCCGGTGAACAGTTAGCACTAGATGCAGGGGCTGGCCAGCATTGCTACCTGTGGAATGATAATAGCACCGGAAGCACGCTGACAGTTGATACAACCGGTCTTTACCATGTTAAGGTGGTTTCCCAAGGCTTCTGTACCTATTTTGATTCTATCCGTGTTTCCTTTATCCCTGAACCGCCAACAACAATAAGCATTACACGATCAGGAGACACACTTTTTGCAGACCAGGGTTTTGACCGTTATACCTGGTTAAAAGACAATAATCCGATTCAAGATTCCACACTCAATTACCTGATCCTAGGAGCCAAAGGAAATTACAAAGTAAAGGGAAGCGACTCTTTGGGATGCTTTACCACGACTTTCACGCTCTATATCGTGGACACTTTAACAAGCCTTCAGGCCATCGGAAATTCAGGTTTCAAGGTTTATCCCAATCCTTCCAATCAGGGACAGGAACTGACCCTTGAAAGTCAAGAGCCTATCGGCTCCATTGAGGTCTTCGATTTACTTGGGAAACAAGAACGTTTTGTTTCAGGGTTGGAGCGGACAAATACTTATACATTAAAGAATCTAAACAGGGGGATTTATACACTCATCATTAATCAAACACTATATGTTAAAATAATAATCCACTAAATCCCCACACACATGAAAAAACCTTACTCTTTTTCAAAATCAAACAAGTCTTTTAACGGAATGTCAAGGGCTTTAGCAACGGCAGAAAGAGTGCTTATAGATGGGTTTATCACTCCTCGTTCAATACGACTAATTTGCATTAATGGTAAGCTAGCTTCAAACGCAAGCTGCGATTGGGAAAGGTTTTGCATCTTCCTTAAGTTAGAAATAGTACTTCCTACCTTTTTTAGCAATTCATCATCCCTTACTTGCTTCACTGGAGCAAGATGGAAAATAAGAAAATCTTCAATTATACATAATTGTATAATTGGCGCAGATGTCCTAAAATTGAAAAAGAAATGAACCGTCTATTAACTGTTGTCTTTTTTTGCGTTGTGTATTCAGGGCAATTCTGCGCTGCCCAAGACTGGAAACGCACCCAAAACTGGTATTTTGGGGATAAGGCCGGTTTGTCTTTTGTTACCGACCCTCCTGCGGTATTGACTGATGGAGCGATGTATGCATTGGAAGGTTGTGCAACCATCAGCGATACGACCGGCAATCTTTTGTTCTACACCAACGGACAGACCGTTTGGAACAAGAACCACCAGGTAATGGATAATGGTACCGGACTGCTAGGCAGAGCTTCATCAACTCAAGCTGCATTGATTGTCCCTTGGCCAGATAACGACAGCCTATTCTACATTTTCACTACACATGGGCGCGGATTGATACAAGACGGCCTTAGGCACAGCATAGTCAACATCAATGAAAACAATGGCTTGGGAAAAGTTGTGGCTAAAAACAACTTACTTGTTGATGTGGTTTGTGAAAAGCTGACAGCAACCCATCATGCTAACGGCAGGGATGTTTGGGTCTTGGTGCATGGCTTCCCAAATGATTCATTTTATGCCTATCTCGTCACAGATAAAGGCTTGATAGATTGTCCTATTATTACTGAAATTGGTTCTGTTCATGGCATTCCCAATCAATTCGGCCAGATACCGCCAACTAGTTCTCAAGGGGGTATGAAGCTGAGTGCATCAGGTAATTTTCTTTCTGTTTCTGTTTTTGGTACTTTATTTAAGACCGAACTTTTCCATTTTGATGCCACAACAGGCCAAATATCAGATCAAATTAACATACCAAATACCTTTCTATCCTATTGCTCTGAATTCAGTCAGAATGACTCCTTCCTGTATATTGTTGACCGGCAAAACAATGTTTACCAATTTACAATTTCTAATTATTCCGAAACAGTAATAAATGCTAGTAATGTAATTTTAAATCACTACACCTCCGATATAGCGAAAGGGATGCAGTTAGCACCTAATGGGAAAGTATACGTTGCAAAACAAGATTCCTTGACTCTGGATGTAATTGAACGTCCCGCAAATAGTTCAGATACTTCAATTTATTTGCAAGCTAAACAACAAATAGGCTCCCAGTCAACATTAGGCCTCCCCAATTTTATAACTTCGTATTTCAGAAAAGAAGCAACTGAAATTAAATATAAACTGAACTGTTCGGTTTATTCCGGACAATTCACTGGACATTCTCCAATACCAGTAAGCAATTGGAATTGGGAATTTAAAGATGCTGGCTTAAACACAATCGGTTCCTCAAACTCGCAAAATACTGTCTTCACTTTCCCTGATACCGGGTATTACACCGTTCAACTTATTGCTGATTCAGATACTCTTTTTAAACAAGTTTATATTGAACCTCTTTTGGACATTGGGCAGGATACTATCCTGTGTAATCAATCTGAACTAAATTTAAGTATTCCCAATAACTTCCGTTGTATTCAATGGCAGGATGGTTCAGATACTACTCTTTACAAGGTTACTCAAAGCGGCACTTACCATGTAAGAGCCTATGATGCCAAAGGTTGTTTGCTTTCTGATACGATTAATATAAAATTAGGAAATATCGGACAGCCTGTTATAAGCAGAACGGGAGATTCTCTCCACACAGATATAGGAACCTATACTTACCTATGGTACCTGAACAATAATTCCATTGGAACCAATACTCCATTCCATAGAGCCAAGCAAACAGGCAACTATCAAGTGAAAATTACCGATTCTATCGGCTGCACTTCGCTGTCTCAGGTATTCACGGTTGATGTACTTTCCGTGAAAGAGGCTGCCAAGCTTGGCATTCTGGTTTATCCAAATCCACTAACAAATGGACAAGAACTGAATATAGAAAGTGAGAAACCGATCAATGCTATTGAAGTCTTCAATTCTTTGGGACAGCAAGTTTATTCTAAATCAGAATTGGAAACAAATACCTACAAACTAAAAAATCTAAACAGGGGGATTTATATCGTTGTTCTAAACCAAACCCACTATATCAGAATAATTATTAACTAGGCCACAAATGAGTTCATTTCATCCCTTCAAAAAATTCCTCCAGGCTTATGTCATGGATATCAATTATTCTGAAAAGATATTCAAGGGAAATATTACGGCCTTTTTCTATGCTCCAGTAGTATCTGCGGTCAAGGTCATAATGAACCGCAAAATTCTCATACGAAGTAAACCCTTTTTGCAATCTGAGCGATTTAATTCTCTCACCAATCGCTCTGATTCTGTCCGTACTGAGGTTAGACTTCTCCATCGGTGGGAAAGTCCATTTCTTTGCTTTTATTTATTACGGCATATAGTACATATTTTATTACCTTCGTTTAAGATGAGATGTTTTTTTACATCCTGTGTAATTCTACTGCTGTTCTCACAACTCGCGTTTTCGCAAGACTGGAAACGTACCCAGAACTGGTATTTTGGGGACAAGGCGGGCTTGTCTTTTGCTACGGAACCTCCAACGGCTTTAACGGATGGGCAAATGGGAGCCATTGAAGGCTGTGCCACCATTTCTGACACTGCGGGGAATCTTTTGTTTTACACAGAAGGAAACAATGTCTGGAACCGCAATCATCAGATCATGCCCAATGGCACCGGATTGCTTGGACACGGTTCTTCTACCCAGGCAGCTTTGATCGTTCCTCAACCGGGCAATGATTCCCTCTTTTTTGTCTTTACCACGGCTCAAAAAGGACAGCCTAACGGATTCAGGTATTCCCTTGTCAACATGAATCTTAACGGAGGCTTGGGTGACGTAACCACCAAGAACGTTTTGTTGCAAACACCGGTTTGTGAAAAGCTCACCGCTACCAAACATGCCAATGGCAGAGATATTTGGGTGCTGGCACATGGATTTGGAAATGATCTCTTCTATGCTTACTTGGTCACTGAGCACGGTATTGTGGATTGTCCAGTGGTTTCTCAGATTGGATCAGTACATTCAAATGGAAATATTACGAATGCTCAGGGTGCAATGAAATTTTCCATTAGTGGAAGATTGTTAGGGGTCTCTGTATACGATATTAACCAGCAGAAAACAGACTTATTTGATTTTGATGCATCCACTGGAGGAGTTTCAAATTATAGATATATTCCTTGGGTCAATCTGGGTTACGGATTGGAGTTTTCACCTAACGAAAGGTACATCTACATATCAACTCGTTTAAATAATATGTATCAGTACGATATAAGCAGCAATATAGGCGACACTATAAAATCCACAGAATACCGTATATACAGTTATAGTGGCCCTAGTCCTTTACAGTCCTACTACACTTCTTTTCAACTATCAAGTAATAATAGAATATACATTGCTTTAGTAGACTCCTCCTTTATTGGAGTCATCAATTACCCTGATTCATCAGGAATGTCCTGCGGTTTTGAAGAAAACGGTGTTGATCTAAGTCCTAAAAAGTCCAAGGATGGTTTCTCCAACTTTGTAAGCTCTTATTTCTACCGCCCTTCAGCGGACTTTGGTTACGAACTGGATTGCCAAACCTATCAAATAACCCTAAAAGCCGTTGATACCATTGGAGCCATTAGTTACCGGTGGAATATTTCAAAATCTTCTGTTCAGTCCTTTACCGGTAACCCGCTTACCTTCACGTTTCCTGATACCGGGGAATTTACCGTTGAACTGCTTGCTATTAACAGTAGTGATACCGCCCGACAAAGGAAAACAATCTTTGTTCAACCCACCTATACCCTTGATCTTGGGAATGATACTGTGCTCTGCTCAGGAGAACAGCTAACCTTAGATGCAGGAGGCAGCCAACACTGCTACCTGTGGAATGATAGCGGTACGGGAAGTACGTTGACGGTTGACACTACTGGTCTTTACCTTGTCAAAGTGGTTTCCAAAGGCTTCTGTACCTACTTTGACAGTATCCGGGTTTCCTTTATCCCGGAGCCACTGGCTTCTATCCAGATCACCAGAAAAGCGGATACCCTTTTTGCAGACCAGGGCTTTGACCGTTATACCTGGTTAAAGGACAATAATCTTATTCAAGATTCCACACTCAATTACCTGATCCTAGGAGCAAGAGGAAATTACAAAGTAACGGGAAGTGACTCTTTGGGATGCTTTACCACGACTTCCACGCTCTTTATCGTGGACACTTTCACAAGCCTTCAGGCCATCGGAAATTCAGGATTCAGAGTTTATCCTAATCCTTCCAGGCACGGACAGGAGCTGACGATAGAAAGCCAGGAACCCATCGGTTCCATTGAGGTTTACAACCAATTGGGGCAGCATGTATATACTGAGTCCAGGGTCGAAGCTAATACGTATCCATTAAAAAATCTAAACAGGGGGATTTATATCGTTGTTCTAAACCAAACCCATTATGCAAAAATAATCGTTCACTAACCCCTTAAGTCCAATGAAAAAACTACTTTTTACATTAGCAGCAGTGATGCTGCACGGGATCCTTATGGCCCAAAGCGAACCCTGCGGCTATGAGATCTACCGGGATCACCTGATCTCCCGGGACAGTAACCAGCGCTATCTTTACTATGCCAAAAAGCAATGGGTCGAAAAGTACCGCAAGGAAAAACAGGCGGATACGGGCTCGCAAGGTTCCCAATCCTTTGGCCAGATGCAGGGCCTGGGCATGCCCTCCGGCGGAAGCTGTGACCCGGCCAAATACATCATCCCGGTGGTGGTGCATATTGTGCACCTGGTCGCCGACAACACCCCCGGGTCAGGCACCAATCTCTCAGATGCCCAGGTACAACATCAGATCGACCTGCTCAATGCACAATTCTCCGGCAGCAATACCGATATCCAGTTCTGCCTGGCCAGGGTAGACGGCAACGGGGACAGCATCACCGGGATAGAACGCTACCCGAGCTCCCTGTCCACCCATAAAATGCCCTCGGAGGTCCCTAACCTGTTCAGTCAAAGCAGTACCTACGCCAAAGGCTTTGACCCAAACAAATACCTCAATATCTACGTGGTTCAAACCATCCTGAACGACCAGGGACAGGACGGGGGTATACTGGGTTATGCCACCGTACCCGGTGCGGGCATACACGGCATTGTGGTCCGGCATAACTGGTTTGGGGATTATAATACCTGCGGTACCTGCACCCTGGATACCCTCAGCCAAGGCAAGGTGCTGGCCCATGAGGTGGGTCATTACCTGGGGCTGGAACATACCTTTTTCCAGGGCTGTACTACCCCGGACAGCTGCTCTTCCAGCGGTGATCTCTGCTGCGATACCCCGCCTTGTGCAAAATTAGGAGGATGTGATACGACCAATACGTGTCATGAAACCTACAACGGCGATTTGGATGATCCCATCCATAACCACATGGGCTATAACGACCCCTTATGCCGGAACGAGTTTACCCCGGATCAGGTGGACGTGATGCATGCTATCCTGGAGCATGCAAGAAATGAACTGGTTTTACCTTCCAATGTGAATGCAATGAACCTGGAATGCTGCTTTTTATCGGCCTTCTTCGGGGCAGACAAGACCTTTTTGTGCAGGCAGTTTGCAACAAGCGATACGGTGACTTTTGAAGCCTACGACTATGAGGGAGCCTCGTACTACTGGGAGATCCGCGATAGTCTGGGAAATCTTATAACCACGCACAACGACAGTGTTCCAGTGTTCCATTACCTGTTTGATACCCTGGCCGCTAAATACTCGGTTCTCCTGGAGATCACAGGAGGCCTGGATATGGCCTCATTGACCCGAAGCAAGCTGGTGGAGGTGGCCGATTGCGGCTCTCCCCTGGCCAGTACCAAAGGAAACTGGTTTTTTGGAGAGTATGCCGGAATTAAGTTCACAGATAAAGGAATAGTCAGAGATATAAAGCCATTTTTCAACAAGCCCAACGCCATCAACACCTCAGAAGGGACCATCAGTGTGAGCGATAGTAATGGGATCATGCTCTTTCATGGCGGTGGTATTGGGAGCCAATTCGGACGATTCTACCTGTTTGACAGAAACTACGACACTATGCCACATGGCCCAGTGATTGGAGATGGTAGCAGCACCCAGGGTGGGTTGGTGATACCTGTACCGGGCAGCAGCACCCGCTACTACCTGGTGACTACCTCTTTTAATTTTCTAAACAATCCCATTACTCAACAAGGTCTGCGATACTCTGTCATTGATATGACGCTTAACTCCGGTAACGGTGATGTGGACTCCAATTACAAAAATGTCATTATTAAGGCCGTCTCAGGTGTATACGCTAACCCTAATGACAGCGCCTTTATGTCTGGGGAGTTTATCACCTCTGTTCCTAAATGCAACAGTCTAGATTACTGGTTGATAGTAGGAGGTGCAGACAGTCAGACAGTAGCAGACAAAGGAGGCAGCCCTTTGATTTATATCTTCTCTGTAGATAGCCTTGGCATTACATACCACGACAAGACAGACAGCGTATCAGGTTCCGTGTTTGGACAGGTGAAGGTCTCACCCAATGGTAAATACCTATTCCAACAGGGAGCGCTTTTTGAATTTGACCGAATACAGGGCAAGCTCAAAAGAAGGGAATTGTTTAAAGCCGTAAACGAGTATTCTGCATGCAGCTTTAGCCCAGATTCCAGATTATTGTACGTTATGGTTGGAAGTCCCGCTGATTATCCGAATCATACCATTTTCCAATACGATCTGGGCTATAACCAGATAGAACTTTCTGCCAAAGCGGTTGGAACTGTGCCAGGCAAAATCTTTATGTCCATGCAACTAGGACCAGATGGCAAGATATATATCACTCGTCCAAACCAGAACCAACTAGCGGTTATCGAAGCCCCTAATCAAAGGCTCAGTGTTAATGGGTCCAATGAATGTCTGTTCACCACCGAAGGACCGTTGCTTTCATCTGGTGGCGTGGGAGGTATTTGTCAGCAAGGACTTCCCAACTTTTCTGACATCAGTGACGACATTAATGCACTTGATTTTGTTTATACCGATAGTGCTTGTGGACATTTGAAGTTCAGCCCTATCACTTGCTCCTTGAACAATTCATGGATTTTTGGTGACGGAGATTCATCCTGACGGAGATTCATCCTTTACCTGGGAGACTTCACACTTCTATGCCTCAGCCGGAGACTTCACCGTGAGCCTTATTTCAGGCGGGGATACCGTATCTAAAGTTGTTCATATTGGTATTGATAAGCCAGAGATTTCTGGGGATAGTATAATCTGCGATACTGCCGGGCTGGCCTATTATTCGGTTGCCAATATCAGCGCTACCTCCGAATACATTTGGGAGGCTGATGGTGGTACTGTCTTTAACCAAGTTTCGCCTTATGAAGTTGCAGTGGACTGGATGAATTCGGTTTCCTTGAAGCTAGTATCCATAGACCAGAAAAATGGCTGCAAAGATTCAACAATTATACCTGTTGCCAATCGCTACTTCATTGAAAATCTAATTGAAGATTCCAACCAGGTAGTATGCAATAATTCGGCTCCTCCAATTATTCATGGTTCTGCACCATCAAGTAGTAGTCTTCATTTTACCTACCAATGGAGAATGAGCTCAGATTCATTGAATTGGACAGATATTCTTGGGGCAACAGGAAAGGATCTTCAACCAGATACTCTGTCTGATTCGGTAAAATATTATCAACGGGTAGTTTATTTGATTGGTTGTGATACCTTTTACAGCAATGTAACCAAGCGAATCCCAGATTTTCACGAAATCTCAAATAACAGCATCACTGTATCAGACCAACCCGATTTTGTTGGTTGTTCATTTGAAATTACAGGATCTGTACCTGTAATATCAGGTGGTGGGATACCAGTTTATACATGGTATTTAAGTCATGATGATTCAACATGGAATAAGATTTCTAGTGGAATATGGTCCCAACAAAATTTAACATTTAATATTGACTCATTTGAAAACTTCAAATTATTTAGAACTGTCGGTTTTTCCAATTGCCTTAGTCATTCTGATACACAATCAATGTCAACTGATGTAAAAATCACCCAACAACCTCAGAACTATGCAACGTGTAATAACAGAGTCTTCTTTAAAATAAAAGTTGATAATCCGAATCAAATAGACTTGGATTTTACATGGATGTTCAGTGATTCAGCAGGCGGCACAATAGATGGAATCTTATCACAACCTTGGCAAGCCGTTGATTCATTGAATTATTTTGAGGGTACGGGATTCTATGGAAATTATTATGTGTGTGAAGTTAATACTGTAAATTGTGGAATTTACAGTGATTGGGCTAGCTACACTCGAAACCCAGACACCAGCGTTTACTTTATTGAGCAGCCGTACGCGGTGGATTCTTCAGTTTATGAATGGGATAGTGCTGTTATAGTTGTGGTGGATTCTAGTCGCGTTCCGGTATCTGAGGTATTTGGTAAATCCTATACTTGGCAGTATTCATTTGATAATGTAAACTTCACAAATGTGAGTCCTTCTCAAAATTTGGATACCCTGATTGATGCTGATTTATTGGCTTGCCGGGGCAAAATATGGTATAGGGTACAGATTCAATCGGCTGAATCATGTCCATATGCCACCAGCGCAAGTGTTGGTGTGCTTCCTTACAAGAATTCAGATTTATGGTCGAAAGACTCCCCAGCCGACCTTGGAAATGAACCGAATCAGGAGTCCGCAGGCGATTATTGGAATTCAAAAGATATTTGGAATAATATTGATCCGAATAATACTATTTCCTCCCACCAGAACCCAGAGTACAAGAATTTTTCGCCCAACAGAATTTTTGTCAGGGTGAGGAATCAAGGCTTAGGCTATAGCAAACCGGCTTCGCTTTATTTGTATTGGACTTTACCATCTACTAGAGAAGATTGGCCAGACGATTGGAAATATGATTTAACCCTAAATGGTTTTTACAATGCAGATTCGGGCATCACGTATCCTTTAGGAAGTGAGATTAACGACACAGCGATTCTTATCGGATCTCTTGCGCCAAATGCTGACACAGTGGTGAGTTATGATTGGTGGCCTCCAAATCCAGCTTGGTATTATACAGACACTTCTGGTACAAGAGTTTCATTCCCAGAGCGTATGCTTTGTTTCTTATCAAGGATTGAAGAATGTGAAGCAGAACCACATGGAATGGCCACAAGCGAAGTTGTTGAAACTACAATCAATGTAAAGAACAATGATAATATAGTTACCAAAAATGTAACCTTGTTCAACCGAAATTCGAATGACTTTACTATCCCGGTACGGTATCATTTTCCTGTGGTGATAGGTCGTCAGTATGATATGGTGTCTGATTTGAAGCTCGTTCTAGACACCGTTGGACCAACTTCATTTTTTGATTATGGAAATATTACAATAGTCCTAGATGATAGTCTATATATAGCATGGGTGAATGGAGGTGAGCAAGGTAGCGGATTTTCTGCAGATGGTAATAGGCTAAGGATTACGGATATAGAGAATTTTTCAATAGCTAATATTATTGCCCCAAATTCTAATGACATGCAAGCAATAGTGGAGCTTGAACTTTTCAATTTGCCTTATTTGGCGTCAATTCCATTTAATTTTAGGTTTACACAGTATTCTGGTAGTAATACATTGCCTGATGGAGGGGTTTACCTTGAGGGAGCTATTCCACCTTATGTTCCTTCTACCGAAAACAAACATAGAGCGCCTAACAATGATCTAATTGGACAATCGGAGTCCTACTCATTTAAACTAGATTCCGTCATCTTTGTATCGGAGTCAAATGAGTTAGAGGCCCCAAATTTTTATGCTTATCCCATACCGTTTAGTGAAAGAGTTACGGTATCCTTTAATCTTGAAAAAAACCAAGATATAAGCTTGAAACTTTTTGATAGCAAAGGTTCAGGAGTCTATGAAATTGAAACAAGGGAGTACCAGAGTGGTAAACATAACCTAGTCTTAAATCTAGGATTCCTTGCACCGGGAAGCTATACATGCAGAATAATATCAGAAGGTAATGCCTATAGCTTAAACCTCATTATTTCGAGATAAATCAGCATGATACGACGGAGTGAAGTTTGATCATCACTGTATTGTTTTACAAAGGCGCACTTCGGTGCGTCTTTTTTTTTGCCCTGATTTTTCTGCAACCGAATCAAAACGTAATTTCAATCCATGAAATCCTTTCTTGCGCTCCTTTTGTTTGCTTTCACCTCCATTACACAAGCTCAAACCATCATTCACTTAAATGAAAAAACAGCACCTGATTCGCTAGAGAATATCAAGGTGGAGAAGCTGGCCGGCGATTCGTTGGTGAGCAGCTTTCTGATTTGGATTAAGGTTGGGGTGGCTGCCCATTTTCATGCAGATCACTCTGAGCATGTTATGATGTTAGAGGGAGAAGGCACACTTACCATGAACGGAAAGCAATATCAATTTAAACAAGGCGATATGGTCTTTATCCCGAAAGGAACGGTTCATTCCTTTGCCAATACCACGGATGCTCCGGCTAAAATCTTGTCTATTCAGGCACCTCAGTTTGATGGGACGGACCGGCATTTTCCGCCATCAGCCGACACGCCTGCCGGTTACTAGTTGCCCAGTGTCCTCCTATCCATTTCGATCACCGAACTTTAGGCGTCCTTGGCGTTTTGGATCTTTTCTTGGATAGCCTGCAGATAGCCTGCAGCTCGTCGCGCAGTCTGGCAGCCTCCATAAAGTCCATCTCTTTGGCGGCCTTGAGCATCGCTTTTTCTGTTTCTTTGGCAACCTTTTCCAATTGGTCTTTACCCATGTATTGGAATACCGGATCGGCAGCTACGGTAGCTCTTTCTTCCGGCTCCACATAGATCTTACCGGCTCCTTTGGCATCGGCTACAGAAGTCTGGCGCATAATGGCTTCGCGCGATTTATTCACGGTTGTCGGTGTAATGCCGTGCTCCAGGTTATACGCGATTTGCTTCTCTCGGCGGCGGTCGTTTTCATCTATGGTTTTCGCCATACTGTCCGTCATGTTGTCGGCATACATAATCACCTTGCCGCGCTCATTCCGGGCCGCTCTACCGATGGTCTGCGTAAGTGAACGGGCTGAGCGAAGAAAGCCTTCTTTGTCGGCATCCATAATCGCTACCAAAGACACCTCCGGCAAATCCAGACCTTCCCTCAAAAGGTTCACGCCCACCAACACATCAAACTCACCCAAGCGCAATCCGCGCAGAATCTCTACGCGGTCTAAAGTCTTCACTTCGCTGTGAATGTATTGGCAGCGAATACCCAAGCGACCCATGTACTTGGTCAACTCCTCCGCCATACGTTTGGTTAAGGTGGTTACCAGAACGCGGTCGCCCATCTTGATGCGTTCATCAATCTCTTCCAACAGGTCGTCTACCTGGTTGGTGCACGGTCTAACTTCAATTACCGGATCAAGCAGTCCCGTAGGACGAATAATCTGCTCCACCAATACCCCTTCCGATTGTTCTATTTCGAAGTCGGCCGGTGTAGCACTCACGTAGACTACCTGGTTCACCAATTGGTAAAACTCATCGAATTTTAGCGGACGGTTATCCAAGGCAGCAGGGAGTCGGAAGCCATAATCTACTAAGTTGATTTTTCTGGAGCGGTCGCCACCGTACATGGCGCGCACCTGAGGAATTGTTACGTGACTCTCATCCACAAAGAGGAGGAAATCGTCAGGGAAATAATCTATCAAACAGAACGGACGGTCGCCCGGATTCCGTCTGTCCATGTAGCGGCTATAGTTCTCGATTCCGGAGCAGTAGCCCAGCTCGCGCATCATTTCTAAGTCGAAGGTTACCCGCTCTTCCAATCGTTTGGCTTCGAGGTGACGCCCATTTTCGTTGAAATACTGCACCTGCGCCACCATGTCGTCTTGGATCTGGTTGATCACGCTGAGCAGTCGGTCCTTCGGCGTAACGTAAAGGTTGGCCGGGTAGATGGCAATATCGGTTTGTCGGGCATGATCGCCCCCCGTAGCCGGATCGAATACCGTGATTTCTTCAATTTCGTTCCCAAAGAAGCTGATGCGGTAGGCGTAATCGGCATAGGCCGGATAGATGTCTACCGTGTCGCCCTTCACCCTGAAATTACCTCGCTTAAACTCGGCGGTCGTTCTGGAATAGAGCGAGTCAACCAGCGAATAGAGCAGGGTGTTTCGGCTGATTTTTTGTCCGGCGCTGATACGGATGATACTGCCCTCAAAGTCTTTGGGGTTACCTGCACCGTAGATACACGAAACGGAGGCCACTACAATCACATCGCGTCGGCCGGAAAGGAGCGAAGAGGTAGTAGACAAACGCATCTTCTCAATTTCGTCGTTGATGCTCAGGTCTTTTTCAATGTAGGTATTGGAGGAAGGTATAAAGGCCTCCGGTTGGTAGTAGTCGTAATAGGAGACAAAGTACTCCACCGCGTTATTTGGAAAGAATTGTTTGAACTCGCCATAGAGTTGCGCCACCAAAGTCTTGTTATGACTCAGAATTAAAGTGGGTTTTTGCGTGTTTTGGATCACGTTGGCCATGGTAAACGTCTTACCTGACCCGGTCACACCCAGCAGGGTTTGGGCCATGTCGCCGCGGTTTACTCCTACGGTGAGTTGTTGTATAGCCGTAGGCTGGTCGCCCGACGGTGTAAATTCGGATATCAGTTCAAATTTCAAAGCCTTTCAAAGATAAGTGCTATCTTGTTTTTTTATGAGCTTTCAAATTCAACACGAAGAGCAAGGAGCCAAGGGTTCTTTTTACATTGAGGTCGACGGAGATCGATTAGGTCAGATGACATACGTATGGGCAGGCGATGATAAGATTATTATAGATCACACGGAGGTAGACGACAAATTGAGAGGCACGGGTGCAGGCAAGCAATTGGTAGATGCAGGCGCCGACTGGGCTAGAGCGAAAGGCATCAAGATTCTACCGCTTTGTCCCTTCGCTAAGCGCGTTATGACCGGCAATAGAGAGAAATACCAGGATGTGTTGGCTGTCTGAAGCCAGCCTGTGGGATTGTTCAATGTTGAATGTAGGACTGTGATAATTGTCCTGCGTGGGTGTGAGTTATTCAGCCCTACACAAGTATCTATTCAATACTGTTTTATGATGCAATGAAATGAAGAAGACTTTAGTCACGCTTTTTATTGGCCTAAGCTTGTTTTTATTTTTGAATAGGCATTACGCTTTGGTTGGATTTCCAATCCCATTCTTCAATGCACCCAATGGAATGGTCAGGGTAGATTTTGTGAATGAATCTGATGAAAGTATTCGGTCAATTGTGTTAATCATTCCTTCCGTTACTATAACCAATTTAGATATTGGAGAGCGTAGGTCTATCATGTTTGAACATTCGGGTGAAGGTACAATCGACTATGTTGTGATTTTTAATTCGGGCAAGCGACTGAATTTTACAAACTATATTGAAGGAGGCTATTTTTTAACAGAAAGAATTAGGAGCAACAGCAGCGTGGAGAGCAAATGGAATTGAAAGTCGCACAAAGCCAAGGATATATACAAATCTAGCATAACTAAATGAATCATCAGTTGCCCTGTGCTCCATACTCCTAGCCTGATGGCATAAAAAAACCCTCCGAAGAGGGTTCTTTGAAAAAGGAATTAAACTGAACACTAGTTCTTGGTGGCTTTGAAGCTTTGTTTTTGTCCGTTGAAAAGCAGAGTACCAAAGAAAACGCCGTTTGGGAGTGCGCTGATATCCATGCTGACTGTTTCGGAATACGCTTCTATCTTATGGGTTAGCAGCAGTTTGCCGCTCATATCGAATAATTCAACCTGTGCCATGTCGCTCGATACTTCGGGCAGCTGGAGCTTTAATGTGGATTGGGCGGGCACTGGATACACTGTTCCATTGAAGGTTTTGTCATCGCTAAAAATGCCTGTGCTGCCAGACCCCGGGGAATAAAGTTTAAGTTCATCTACCGTTAGGATTGTTCCTTCGTGGATTTCTTCGTTGGCAGAGCTGAAAATGGCGATGCTAGCGCTGTCGGGCATAGCGCTCGAACCGAAGTAATCAATGTCGGCGCTAAAGGCTGTCAAGTTCGCAACGGCCGTATGGCTTCTCAGTTCGGCAGTTCCAATAGGTAACCCGTTTTGGTATAGAACCAAGGCAATACTGAAGGTGTCGCCTTGTACCGGCGCATAGGCGTAGTAGCCTTCCAGTTTGCTGGGTTTGCCGGTCACTTTAAATTTGTTATTGAACATGTTGTTGAAGGCATGTTCACCCTTCAAGGAGGTCATCATGCCAGACACCGCGACCATGTTGCCATCTTCTTCTACCAGGTGGGTTTTAAGCTGTGCCGCTTTACCGCCATTAACCCCGCCTACCTGTGTTACTGAAAGCTCAGCCCCTTGGAAGCTGGTAAAATTACTGGTCAGGAATTTTTCAGGATAGTTGAAGTTTAAAGGACCGTATGAAAAGGTCTTCCAGGTTTCTAGTCCGCCATTCGGCACTTGGGCTACCGCCATCCCGGCTAGCAGCGTGAATAAAATAGGTAATGTGATTCGTTTCATTGTAGCTGAGACGAAGCAGCAAAGAAGAACCCCTATGGTCAATAAAAATAGTTCCGACCGGAAGGGGTTCTCTCATCATTACGCCGAAGCGCCTTGAACGAGTGCTTGGGGCTTGAATTTGATTTCTCTCAGGAGCAACCAAATGGATACAGCCCCGCTAAAGGCTTCTGTGAAGAGCCAGTTCGTTACAAATTCATTTGGCATACCATCAACCGCAAGGCTGAATGAACGACCAACCACAAATCCCATGGTATAGAGAACAACGAGGATGAGTCCTTCTTTTTTAAGCTTAAAGGAACCAATCGCTAAGAATAAACCAAAAAAGAGGTTTACTGCTCCGTAGTACGCTCTGATGGAACTCATGGCGCTGGGGTTTTCTAATTTGACATCCACAAAACTCATGATGCCTTCCGGATTAAGGAGTGCTTGAACTCCGACGTTTGCGTAAGCTAGGCCCATCAAAATGAGCCAGGCTGTTGTACCATATTTCTTTAGCATAATGTGATGATTTTATGCTACAAAGGTCTTAGCTGTGCAAAGGCGCTTCCTTGATGTAGATCAAGAAATAGCCTACTAGGCTTCAGCTAAAACAGGCTCCATCATCGGGCTTGGCTTACTCAATTCAATATGGGTATTTTGCTCCAGTACTTGAGTTTGGATGTGTAAGTAAGTGCGGTACATCTGGTGCATCATGAGGCCAAATGAAAAGGCTTTATCGAGGTGCTTACGGTGGTTTTTATAGGTCCACCAAATCAGTTTCCAAAAGTATTTACGTTGTGAATCTGCAATCCCAATGCGGTAGACAGCTTGTAGGGTAAGCAGTATTTCTTTGAAGCTAACTTTCTCCGGCACCTTCACGTGCGTTTTAGGCGATCCGTAGGTATTGAAAAACTGCTGAAAGCGCTTTGTGGAATTGGCAGGGTGGTAGATATCGTAAGCCAACTGAAGGAACCCTTCGAATAGAACTTTTTCGTCCATCACCGGAATGATATTGGTTTCACCTTCTGAGAAGGCAAATTCCCTACTGAGTCTTCCTTGACTTTTAATCTTCTCAAACAATTCCGTTCCGGGCGGTGCTTTGAGTATGTTCACGATAGGCAGTGGAATACCGCTTTCTTGAATAAAGCTCGCTTGTTGTTTGAATATGCTTGGGCTATCGGTATCAAAGCCAACAATGAAGCCACCGGCTATGATAAATCCTTTGCTATGCAGTTTGTGTATGGTATCAAGCTGATTTCTCCGGAGGTTTTGTGTTTTTCGGGAGGCGGCTAATCCTTCTTCATCCGGTGTTTCTATGCCTACAAAAACATGCCTGAATCCGGCATCTATCAGCAGCTGCATTAGCTCTTCATCGTCGGCTAGGTTGATGGTGAGCTGGGTAGCGAAGAAGAAGCTCGGGTTCTTTTGTTTGCGCCATTCAATCAGTCGGGGAAGCAGGTCTTTTTTCAGAATCTTCTTGTTGCCAATCAAATTGTCGTCGGCAAACAACACCAAGCGTACACTTTGGTATTGCATCAATTGCTCCAACTCAGCGATGATTTGATCACTGCTTTTTACGCGAGGCACTCGGCCATACAAGGCTGTTACATCGCAGAAGTCGCATAAATACGGACAGCCTCTGGAATACTGCACGATGGCATAGAGGTATTGGTCCATATCGGCCAATTCAAATGCCGGAATAGGCGTGGTGCTGATATCGGCAAAGGCATCACTCTGGTAAATGCGTTCCGGGGCACCGGCCTCTAGGTCTTTTAAAAACAAGGGGAGGGTGAGTTCCGCTTCGTTCAATACAAAATAATCTACTTCAGGAAAACGGTAGTGCTCATGAGTGAAAAGGGAGCCACCGGCCACAACCTTCACACCGGCCTCTTGGCATTGTGTCAGAATAGTTCGAACGGCCAGTTCCTGCACATTCATGGCCGATAGAAAGACCATATCGGCCCAAGCCAAATCCTGCTGATTAAGGGGGCGCAAGTTGGTGTCGAGCAAGCGTTTGGTCCAATGCTCGGGCAACATGGAGGCTACCGTTAATAGGCCCAAGGGAGGGTAAGCCCCACGTTTACCAACGGCCTTAAGTAAATGTCGCATACCGTAGAGGGTATCCGGCATTTCAGGGTAAACGAGCAGGATATTCATGCCTGCAAGATAATTTCAAGATGGAAGTTCGGCAAGATTAATTCAAAGCGGTTTCCTTTTGTAGAAGATATAATCGGTCGTTAAGGGTGGGATACCGGCCTCGCGCAGTCCGCGCATGATTTGTGCCCGGTGGTGGCTGTGGTGGTTGGCAGCATGAAAGAGTATTTCCTGAATGCTGTTTTCAAAAGATTCGCCTTTGGTGTTGCGGTAGGCGATCTTAGCCAAGAGGTCTCTGTTTTCGAGAATCCAGAGGCTGTCGCGGTAGTTTGTTTCATCCAAGGCAAGCCAAGAGTCGGGCGGGTGCAGCTGGTGTACGCCAAAACTGTTTGTTTCCAGTATGCGTGAGTTCCAGATTTGGTGCGCGTTCAGCATGTGAGAAAACAGGGCCGGGAGATCCGCCGGTATTTGTGCCAAATTGGTTTGCAGGAGCTTGGCGGTTTCTGCATTGTAAAACCGGTGGTAGTTAAACAGATCGGTAAAGAAAGCTTTCATGCTTGTTGAAACAGCAAGGTAAGAAAAAGGTCGGTAGGCTCAATTCCAGACCAAGCAAAATAAGATCACCTTCAAGTAAGGCAGTAACTCTTTGCGCATGATTTGCAAGGCTTTGGTCATCTGGTTCTCAACGGTCTTTACCGAGATTTCCAGTGTTTCGGCAATTTGCTGGTAACTCATCCCTTCAAAGCGGCTGAGTTCGAAGACCTGACGACATTTGGGAGGAATGGTGGCTAAAGCGTGCTTCAAGCGCACTTGCAGATCACGGTCAACCACTGTATTGTAGGTCGATTCTTCCCGAGGCGCCAGGGCCTCCATTTCGCTCTCCTCGTTCATCCACTGAATGCGTTCTTCTTTGCGCAATACATTGATGGATTGGTTTTTAACAGCCATGTAGAGGTAACTTTTTATTCGGGTATCGTCTGAGAGGGCACCCCTCTTTTCCCAGATGCGTGCAAACACCTCCTGAACGGTATCACGGGCTGCATCTTGGTCTTTCAGTATCGGCACTGCAAAGCGAACCAAGGCATCGTAATAGCGCATGAAAAGCTTCTGCAAGGCTTGTTCACTTCCTTCCTTTAAGCTGAGCAACAGTTGCTCGTCACTTTGTTCAGCAGCACGCAAGTTCATTAGCGGCAATTTCCTCCTTCAATGATCCAGGCCTTGTCGCCTGCTTGTTTGAATGTTACGTTTAAGCTAAGCTCGAGGCTATGCTTCACCTCTTCCCAGCTGCTGTTTTCAAATTCCGAGGTGAATAGACAAGTGCTGCTGTTTTCACCAACGCTGATGTCCATTTTGAAGTATTCGCTTAAATCTTGTGCTACCGTTTCCAAGGTCTCATTGTTAAAGACCAGTTTCTGTTCAAACCACCTAACGCGGTTTCCTGATCCGAATGCAAGATTAGCTACTTCTCCGCTGCCTTCGTTGTAAAAAGCCGACATCCCTTTCTCCAAGACCAGTTCTTTGGAATCTGTTCCAAAGCGAACCTTACCTTCCTTTACGTGGATTTCTACTTTATGGTGGTTTTTGTCTTCTTTGATATTGAATTGTGTGCCGAGTACGGTGGTCATGGCTCCCGCTGTTTCCACCTGAAACGGATGATTGGGGTCTTTGGTTACAGTGAAGAAGGCTTCTCCATCCAATTCCAGCTCTCTGTGGTTTGCAAACTGTTTGCGGAAACGCAGGCTGCTGCCTTCTTTCAGCACCACCGTACTTTGGTCTGGCAAGGTATATTCTAAGTTACCCGCTGTAGCCTGGATGTTTTCGTAGGCAAAGGGCCCGTATTGGGTGGCGGCAAAGCCGATGAGCAACAGCAAAGATGCCGCTATGCTCAAGGGTTTTATGTAGCGATGCAGTACTGATTTGGGCTTTTGGCCCTGCAAGCGCTGCTGCATTTTGTTCCAGTCTGATTCGGCGAAGGTGTCATGAGTATAGTCAGAACTCACCCTCCAGGCAGCCTCTAATTCGTCGTAGGCTTTCTGCATGTCCGGATCTTGCAGCAAAAGTTCCAGTTCTCGCAGTTCGGCAAGACTCGCTTCGGCAGTGATGTTCCGGGTGGCCAGGTGTAAAAACTTATCGTTCATTGTGTCTAAGACAGCTGAACACAAAATTACCCCTATTTTGAACTTGAATCCATCAATTTATTTTTGGCCTACGTCAATTTGTATCCCAATTGCGTCAGTGTATTTTCCCACCTCGAATCCCTTCCGATGTTCGAATGCCTCGGGTGTTAAATTCATTTTTAGGATGTTATTCGAGTTGGCGAGTTGCGGGAAATAGCAAAGGGCGAAGGGCATGGGGCAGGGAGCAAGTGCATTGGCGCTCTGCTAAGCTAGCTTCGGACTGATTAACCACAGAGGCCACAGAGTTTTTCGCAGAGAGACGCAGAGCGATTTGGTTTCAGCT
>FWPV01007286.1_pt1 | contig 20269 bp, 22 predicted proteins | sample 2228371 | NCBI WGS metagenome assembly FWPV01 (sample SAMEA103939776, study PRJEB20133) | metagenome | reverse complement strand
TCTCGCCAGCATGTGCCGCACCTGCGATCAGTTCTGCCCGGTGCTGGAAGACATCATCGATGCGCTGTTCCATATCGCCAAGGCCGATGGCGTGAAGCGCGCCATGCTGCTGCCGGTCTCCGCCCCCTTCCATTGCGCGCTGATGGCCCCGGCGGCCGATGCCATGGCCGAGGCGCTGGCCAAGGCCGACCTCCGCGCCCCGGCCGTGCCGGTGGTCGCCAACGTCACGGCGGCCAAGGAGACCGACCCCACCGAGATCCGCGAACTGGCAGCGCTGGGTGGACTACCACCTGGGTTACCTCTACGGGCTTTATCCTGAGATCGAGAGACACCTGATGTGGTACGACTTCAGCACCCTGAGCAGGGTCCAGCAGTTCAGCGGGCGTCTCTATCCTGATATCATCGGGATCGCTCAGAGCGTGGGCCAGACAGGGAGGGACCGCCCCAGCCCCATCACGCCCATCGATGGGCTGTACCTGGTCGGCTCCGACGTGGGGCGAGACAACGTGGGGACGGAACTCGCTGCAGAGAGCGCCCTGAGGGTGGCCGAGATGCTCCTGTGAGCTTCCAGGGCCTTTGGAGCATCCACCGGAGGGCAACGGGCTCAGAGCGGAAGGGCCCCTCTCGACGCCGAGGGCTACGAGGCCATGTGAAGGAGACGGTCCAGCTCCTCCCGGGCCTCGGAGATGATGTCCTCTATCACCTCTCTGACGGATTTGATCTCGTTGATCAGGCCAGCTATTTGGCCCGAGGGCACCGGACTCATCTCCGGGTCGCCCGTGTCGTAAGCGATCTTCCCCCTCCCACCACCCATCTTGACCAGTATCTCCTGGAGGGTCGCCCCCCTTTCCTCCAAGGCCAAGACCTCGGCGGCTAGCCGGTTCTTGGCCACCCTGATGGGGTTCTTCAAAGAGCTCATCAGGAGGGTTGTGTCGGTCTCCCTCGTTTGGAGGATCTTCTCCTTGATGGCCGGATGCACCGGGCACTCCCGTGTGGCAAAGAAGCGCGTACCCAGGAGCACCGCCTCGGCCCCCAAGGCCAGGGCGGCCAGAAAGCCCCGTCCGTTGCAGATCCCCCCGCCTGCGATCACAGGGATCTTCAGTCGCGAGACCGCAACGGGTATGAGGATGAAATTGGCCACGTTGTCCAGACCCACGTGGCCGCCCGAACCGTAACCTACCAGCGTCACCGCATCGACCCCAAGCCTCTCGGCGCTCTCGGCGTGTCTGACGCTGGTGAGCTTGTGTATCACCTTCACCCCGGCACCCTTGAGCCTGGGCATCAACGGCTCCGGGCTCCTGCCGGCAGTCTCGACGAAGCGTACGCCCTCCTCGCACACCACGTCGCACAACCGGAGGGTCCTCTCTGGGAGGCCGAATTCCGGGACCATGGAGATGTTGACGCCGAAGGGTCTGTCGGTGAGGTCCCTCATCCGGCGCAGGTCCTTCCTCAGGTCTTCGGGTGTCTCATAGGACTCAGCGGTGATGAACCCGAGGCCCCCAGCGTTACAAACCTCGGCTACGAAATCTGCCTTGGTGATCCACTGCATCCCGCCGCATAGAACCGGATGCTCGATACCGAGCATCTCGGTGATCCTGGTGGTGAACCTCCCCTTCATGTGGATGTCCTCCTTCTCAATGCCGAGCTCCTCTCAACAGCCCCTGGGTGATCATGAGCTTCTGGATCTGTGTTTTGCCGTCACCTCGCAGTCCTGCAAGATCAGCTCCCAGGTGGGGGAGCCTCTGAGAAGTTCTCATGAGAGAGCTTCCGGTGTCATCTATCTCGGCTGCCCTGGTTACGACGTCCCTCTCGACCAAGCGGGCCGAGGTCTCCTCGAGCATCTTCTGCCCTAGGGTGAGATCGGGGTTCAAGGGCCTCCCCATGCCACGGTGTCGGGCCGGAACCGAAGAGGCGGAAGCGACGAGCAGCCGCTTCGATCGGGTCTCGACCGTGCCCGATGAGGGGACGTTGGCCGTCGCTCCTCAGTGGCCCATTGCAGATCGCCACAGGGGATCCGCAACTAACGTGGATTTCCTTTTCGTCGATGCCCTATGGGGGCACCTCTCCGCCATGCGCCTGTACTCGGTCTAATCCTCGATGGTCCGAAAGTGACGGATGTCAAGGAGGTGCCCCTTCCTCTCCTCCTCGAACACGGCCTCGACGCGCATGCCCACTCGTAGCTTCGCGGGGTCGGTCTCCTCCAGGAAGTGGGGAAAGGTGTTGTCAGCGCCATCCAGGGTGATGTTGGCCGAAGTGTAAGGTACAGGCCTCTGTTTGCCCGTGTCAGGATCCACGAATCCGAAGCTCAGGACCGTGTAAGAATAGACTGTCCCCTTGCCGCTGAGCTCGACCAGTTCGTCCATGGTCACGAAGCACTCACCACAGACCCTCCTGGGAGGCACCATCACCTTGTGGCACTTCGGGCAACGGATCCCCAAGATCCTCTTGTTGTCTCGGATCTCGGCCAGGAACTTCGAGGTGTACTTCCCAGCGGACCACTCGAAGGGCTGCTCGGCCTCACCCGAGCGTATGACGAGAAGTTCCTTCTTCTTTTCCATTGGTTTCCTCCCCTGTCCCTCAGGGGCGCCCCTATGGTGACGCCCTCACCATGCGCCATCAATCGGGTTTCTTCCTTCCCAAGGCCATGACATCGGACCAATAACACCCGCCGAACCCGGTGGCCAAGGCCAAATTCACGTCAGGCACCTGTCTCTTGCCGCCCTTTCCCATGATCTGGATGGCGCACTCGGCCACCCGGATGAGACCCGTGGCCCCGATGGGGTTGCTGGAGAGGACCCCTCCGGACGGGTTGATGGGGAGCTCTCCGCCCATGTCGGTGACCCCGTCCCAGATCAGCCTCGGTCCTTCCCCCCACTTGCACAGACCGAGGTCTTCGATCCACTGCACCCCAGCGAAGGAGGAGGGGAGGTAGAGCTCCATGACATCGAACTCCTTGAGCGGTTCCCTGATCCCGATCATCGCATAGAGTCTCTGGGAGGCCTCGGCCAATGTGACCATGGTCTCGAAGGCAGGGTCTCCGAGAAAGGTGAAGTTGTGGCGGTTGGTGGTCCCAAGTATCCAGGCCGGTCTCGGCGCTATCTTCTCGGCGCAGTCCTCCGATGCGAATATGACCGCGCAGGCACCGTCAGTCCTGGGGCACATGTCAAGGTATTTTATGGGCCAGGAGATCATAGGGGACTTCATCACATCTTCCACCGTGAGGTCCAGCTGGAGGTGGGCGTAAGGATTGTTCAGGGCATGTTTGCGATCCCGCACTGCGACCCTGGCCGCATCCTCCTCCTTGGCCCCAGTGGCCGCCATATAACGGGTGGCCATCACGGCCAGGCCGCCTACCGCGCCTCCAAAGGTGGGGCGGTCCAAGATGGGGTCGAAGGCGGTGATGATGGCCCCTGTGGTGTCGCTCTCGGAGTTCTTCTCCCACCCTATGGCCAGGACCTTGTCGAAGAGGCCCGAGGCCACGTGGTAATACGCGGCCATGGCCACCGTGGTCCCCGTGGTACCGCCCGTGGTCACCTTCATTATGGGCTTCATGAACGCCCCTGAGCCGTCCACGCTCCATGTGTCCACGTAGTTGATCCCCTCGAAGTGGTCCATGTTGCCGATGACCACGGCGTCGATCTCATCTATGGTCAGCTCCGCATCCTCCAAGGCATTCCTCACGGCCTCGTTTATCATCTCCTGCCCGTTTACGTCTTTCCTAGCGCTTCGACCCGGGGTCTGTCCGGTTCCGACTATCGCAACTCGTTTGCCCATATCCACCTCCTGCTGCTGCCCGCAACCTTTCCGGATCTGCAACCGAGGCCGCCCCCTTGACCACAGGAGGCCTCCTCAAGTCGAGGCACCTCTACTGACCGATAACCATCACGCAATGGCTCTGGCCACATGGCCCATTTATGCCGTGCGCCAGGGCAGTCCTGCAATTGGGCAACTGCCTGGCCCCAGCATCGCCCCTCACCTGGAGTGTGGCCTCGATGAGCCTGGTCAACCCTGCGACGATCACCGGGTGTGCCGAGAGGCACCCACCTGAACGGTTGACAGGGAGGGGGCCGTTGGCTGAAGTGAACCCGGAGTCCGTAAGCCGACCGGCACCGCCCTCCTCGCATATACCCAACCCCTCCAACCACATGAGTTCCATGTAACTGAAGGCGTCGTAGAGCTCTATGGCATCGAGCTCCTTCTTGGGGTCCGAGATCCCGGCCATGGAGTACGCCTTCTTGGCGGCCTTGGCAAGGGCCGGGGAACGGGCCAGGTCCCTGTCCCCCAGATGGTAGGCATCTGAACAATGCCCCACCCCTTTTATCCAAACGGGCTTGCCCTTGGCCCTCGGAGCGACCCTCTCGTTGGCCAATATCACCGCTGCCGCCCCATCGGAAATGGGCGAGGCATCGAGCAACTTGATGGGGTCCGATAGTACCCTGGACTCCATTACATCCCGCACCGTGATATCCATGGGGAGCTGCGCGTACGGGTTGTCCATGGCGTTCCTGTGGTTCTTCACAGATACAGCGGCACACTGCTCCTCCGTGATCCCGAACCTTTCCATGTAGGCCCTGGCCTGCATGGCCGCCGAGGTTATGCCGTCCAATCCGAGGGCCCGAGCGTAGATGGGGTCGAACATGGCGTTGGTGATCAGGTTGATGCGGCTCTGTGAGCACTTGTTGTGAGCCACCACCAGGGTAGTGGAAAAGGATCCGGACAGGATCCTCATCGCCCCGTAGAATGCCCCGAAGAGACCGTCCCCCTCCACAGTCGAGATGTCCTTGTGTCGGGAGCCGCACGCATCCTGGACCGCCATGCTAGAGATGGTCCGGCCATCCCAGAAGTCATTCGAGACGGTGACGACATTGTCTATGTCCTTGATGGTCAGTCCGGCGTCTTCCAGGGCCTTGACCGTGACCTCATAGACCATGTCCGAGAAGGTCTCGCCCCTTTTCCTTCTTTCGTTCTTGGTCTGCCCGACACCTACTATGGCCACTCTTTCCATTTCCACCCCCCGGCTAACCCCTGCAGTAATCCTCTTCCCCTCGTTGCCTTCGATGGACAGCCGCACCACCGACAGTTTGAGGCAGGTCCCCTCGGCTAGATGGGCTTGAAATACATTATGTCGAGGATCTCCCCCCTCCTCTCCTCCCGGAAGACAGCCTCCACCCTCATCCCTGTTCGGAGACTCCCCTCTTGGAACCCGCCCACGAGGTGGGCAAGACCGGTGGTGGCCCCGTCCAGCACGATGATACCGTAGGCGAAGGGATGAGGCAGCGGATGAATCGACTCCCGATACCTCGGGATGGTGTAGGTGAGCAAGGTCCCCTGGTTGCCCAGCTCCCTCCACTCCATCTCGGGGTTGAAACAGCGTCCGCACACCTTGCGCGGCGGCACGAACACGATGTCGCACCTCCTGCAGAGGGTCCCCAGGATCTTCTTCTCGTCCCTGAGGGCGATGAAGAAGCGACTCCCTGTCTCCCCCACAGACCATTCATAGGGGACCTTGATGCGTCCCGAATACACCATGTCCTCGGTTTGTTCTATCCAGTGGGTCATCTCAGCTCCTCCTTGTCACCTAGACCCTCTCCCTGAATTCCTCGCCCAGGAGCCCCTCGGGCCTGATCAGCAGGACCAGGATGATGATGATGAACGCCATGGTGTTCTTGAAGGCAACGGAGATGTAACCACCGGCCAGACCCTCCGCGACCCCCAAAATGAGCCCCCCGAGTATTGCCCCCGGAAGGCTGTTGAGCCCCCCGAGTATTGCCCCGGTGAAGCCCTTGAGAAACGGCTCCAGCATGAAGAAAGGGTCCAGGAGCAGGACGGGGGCCAGGAACAGACCGGCCAGTACCCCTGACAATGCGGCCACCCCCCAACTGAAGGCCAGGACCCGGCGGGTGGGGATGCCTAGGGTCTGTGCCGCCTGGAGGTTCTCCGATGTGGCCCGCATGGCCAGCCCGAGGGAGGTCCTCTGTATGAGCAGGTACAGGCAGAGGCTGCCAGCGACCCCCACCCCTATTGTCCCCAGGCTGAGCTCGCTGATCACCAGTCCTCCGACTCTCATCACCCTGGAGTCAGACAGGGGGAATGGGAAGGACTGAGGTTCCGTCCCCCAGATGCGGGCCACCAGCCCCTGGATGATCAGACTCAACCCCAGGGTGAGGATGATCTGCCCCATGGGGCTGGCCTCCCTCCGTTGAGCCGGGACCAGGATGGAGAAATAGAAGGCCATGGCCAAGATGCTACCGAAGAGGAGGGCGGCGATTGCGGCCAACCCGAAGGGGAGACTCAGCCCGATCAAGGTCAAGGCGAAGAAGGTCCCTGCGGAGGCCATGTCTCCATGGCTGAAGTTCAGGATGCGAGTGGATCTGTAGATCAGTGAGAGCCCCATCGCCACCAAGGCGTAAAGGCTACCTACGGATAGTCCGGAGACGATGTACTGGAGCAGACGTTCCATGGGTGCATCCCGTTACCACACGGTCACATGGGCTGTCAAGAGGGTGAAGATCGCTGTGTCCCATGTCACCGGAATGGCCAGTTCCTCATGTAAAATCTCATCTTGAGCCACCTCCCGGATAGTCCCAGCGGCTCGAAGATCAGGACGATGAAGACCGTGATCCCGAACACAACAGGGATGAACTCCTTGTACCCACTGAAGATCTGTGGTATGAGGATGACGAAGGCGGCCCCGAAGATGGAGCCCTCCACAGATGCCAACCCCCCGACCGTGACCGCCACCAGGAGATTGATGGCCTCGGCGTAGGTGAACATGTTCGGTTCCAGGTATCCCATCAGTTGGGCATAGAGTGCCCCCTGAATGCCTGTGTAGAAAGAGCTTATGGCGAAGGATGCCAGCTTGTACCTGGTGAGGTTCACCCCCATGGACTCCGCCGCGATATCGTTGTCTCGGATGGCCACGAAGGCCCGGCCCATGTAGGAAGCCACCAGATTGTAGCTGGCCAGTGTGAAGAGCAGGGCCAGGAGGAAGTGGATGTAATAGATGGCGATGTGCTTGGGGATCCCCAGGGCGGGGTCCAATTTGGGGACAGCGAGCCCCATCCTGCCCCCAGAGATGACCTCGGAGTTGGCGAAGATCTGGTAGACCGCGATGCCGAATCCCAAGGTGACCACCGCGAGATACGGTCCTTTCAGACGAAGCGATGGGAAGCCCACGGGGATACCGAAGATGGCGGCGGCTACTCCCCCTCCCAGAAGGGACAGCGGCACCGGCACTCCAGCCCTCACCAGATGGGCGAAGGCATACGCCCCCACGGCCAGAAAACCCGCCTGTCCGAAAGAGACCTGGCCGGTGTAACCGATGAGCAGGTTCTGGCCCATGGTGCCTATGGCGTAGATCGCTATGAGCGTGCCCAGGTATGTCAGGTAGTGTGGCGCCACCCATGGCAGGAGGATCAAGCCGACGATCAGAAGGCCCACCCAAAGACGGGTCCAAGGCCTCCGAATCAGCCGCAGCTCGTCGCGGTAACTCTCGATGAGGTCCATGCTCCCTCGTCCTGTCCCTCAACCCTTGTACATGGACTCGATCAAACTGGAGTATCTTTTCTCCAGATTCCTCCTCTTCACCTTCTTGGTGGGGGTCACATCCCCATCCTCCTCGTAGAACCTCCTCGGCAGGAGGGCGAACCTCTTGATGGTTTCCACCTGCGAGAGGGTCTTGTTCACCTTGGATATCTCCTGATCGATGAGCTTTATGACCTCCTCGTTCTGGGTGAGGTCTGAGAAGGTGGTGAATGGGATCCTGTGGTCCTGAGCATACTTGGTGACGTTGTCTTCGTCTATCAAGATTAGGGCGACCAAATACTTGCGTCCCTCCCCTATGACCACAGCGTCCTGTATGTAAGGACTGAACTTGAGTTTGTTCTCTATGTAGGCCGGGGTGATGTTCTTGCCGCCCGCGGTTATGATGATGTCCTTCTTCCGATCCATGATCTTGAGGAACCCGTCCTCGAAGGCCCCCACATCGCCTGTGTGGAGCCAGCCATCGATCATGGTGGAGGCGGTGAGCTCCGGCTCCTTGAAATAGCCCTTGAACACGGTGGGCCCTCTGACCAAGATCTCGCCGTCATCGGCGATCTTGACCTCCAGGCCTGGCACGATCTCGCCGACAGTGCCCCACCGATAGCTGTCTACCTTCTGCATGGAGATGACACCCGTGGACTCTGTCTGGCCATACCCCTCGCGCAAGGGGATCCCGAGGGCGTTGTAGTACTCGAAGAGTTCGGGCGAGGCCGGCGCTGCGGCACACACCCCCAAACGGATGCGGTCGAAGCCGAGTTGCCGCTTGAGCGGATAGAAGACACCCCAATAGAACGGCCAGTAGAGCAGCGACCAAAACAGGCGATCCCTGGAACCTTGTCCTGTCCTGATGTAGCGCAGCCCGATCTTCATGGCCGTCCTGTAAAGGAGCCTCTTGAGGGGAGTGGAGTCGTCCATCTTGATGTCGATGGTGGATGCGAACTTCTCCCATATCCTGGGGACGCTTGCGAACATGGTGGGGGAGATCTCCCTCAGGTTCATGGGCAGGGTGTCCAGGCTCTCCACGAAGTTGACGGTCACCCCCACTGCAATGGCCATGCATACCGAGTTGAGGTTCTCGTATATGTGGGCCAGGGGAAGGTAGGAGATGATCTCATCGGTCTCGTACGCAGGGTTGACGGCCAAGAAGGACTCGGTGATGAGCATGATGTTCCTGTGGGTGAGCATGGCCCCTTTGGGTGGACCAGTGGTGCCCGATGTGTAGATGATCATGGCGGTGTCCTCGGGACCCAAGGCGGCCATCCTTTCCTCCACGCAACCCGGATGGCTCGCGAGGTAGTCCCTGGCCTGCTTCATGAAGTCCTCGAAGAAGACGATCTTCGGGTGGGAGAAGCCCCAGAGCCCCTTGGGATCCCACACGACCACCTGCCTGAGATCCACCTCGGACAGTATCTGCAGGACCTTGTCCACTTGCTCCTCGTTCTCCACAAACAGGACCTTGGACTCGGAGTGTCCCAGGAGATAGGTGAGCTGTTCTGGGGCTGAGGTCGGGTAGATCCCGCAGGTGGCCGCACCTGCGGCCATGGTCCCCAGGTGGCAATAGAGCCATTCCGGCCGGTTGTCCCCGAGCACTGCCACGAACTCACCAGGAGAGACGCCCAGGGATATCAGCCCAGCGGCCACCTCCCTCACCCTCTGGCCGTATTCCCGCCAGGAGACCCGATGCCAGATCCCGTAATCCTTGTGCCTGAGGGCCACTCGATCCCCTAACCTCTCCATCTGCCTGAAGAACAGAGAAGGCAAGGTCATGGCCTGCCCTTCCATCACCATCTCCTCCGTTTCTTGTACAGGCGCCACCCCTTGGGCGAGACGGCGGTCCCGCCCAGCCCCAGGTAAAGTTCCTGCACGTCCTCGTTTTTGGCCAACTCCTTGGAGGTCCCCTCCAGGACGATCCGCCCTGCCTCGAGGATATAGCCATAATGGGCTATGCCCAGGGCCAGCCTCGCGTTTTGCTCCACGAGGAGAAGGGTGGTGCCCTTCTCGCTGATCCTGAGGAGGGCGTCGTAGACATGGCGGGCCAGTCTAGGGGCGAGACCCAGCGAGGGCTCGTCGAGCATGAGCAGCAGCGGCCTCCTGAGCATCGCCCTGGCAATGGCGAGCATCTGCTGCTCCCCCCCTGAGAGGGTCTCTGCCTGTTGCCTGCCGCGCTCCCGCAGGATGGGAAAGAGGGAGTGTATGAACTCCATATCCTCCCTTATGCCCTCATCCCTCCTCCCCCAGAGGCCCAGTGCCAGGTTCTCCTCGACCTTGAGCTCCCGGAAGAGCCCTCGATCCTCGGGCACGTAGACCACCCCCAAAGATGAGATCTTCTCCGGCGCGAGCCTCTGGATCATCCTGCCGCGCAACTCGATGGTCCCCTTCTTGGGCTGATCCTTGAGGAGCCCTGCGATGGTCTTGAGGAGAGTTGTCTTGCCAGCGCCGTTGGGGCCGAGTATGGCGAAGATCTCCTTCTCCTTGAGTTCCAAGGAGATGCCGCGAAGGGCATAGATCCGGTCGAAATAGAGAGTCTCTATGCTCGATATCCTCAAAAGGGGGCTTGTTGGAACCATCAGATCACATCACCCTTCGGCTCTCCTCAGACACTCCAGCCGAGAAGTCTTGATCTGGGGACCGAGGGACCGCTGGCCCTCAGGACCTGGCCCGGACCGCGATCCGGGCCCCTGTACCATGAGGCGCATCGGCATTCCTTGACCTCTCGCGGAAGCGCCCACCATCGGGGCCCCACCGATACCGCCTTTGATACATAAATCGGTCTCACCCCTCTCCCAGGTAGGCCCTTACGACCTCAGGATGGGACTGGACCTCCGCCGGGGTGCCCTCCGCTATCTTCTTCCCATAGTCCAGGGCCAACATTCGATCCGCCACTCTGGAGGCGATCCTCAGGTCGTGCTCCACCAAGAGGATCGTCACCCTGAACCGGCCCCTGATCTCCCCGATACGGTATGCGGCCTCGTCCTTCTCCTCCGAGGTCAGCCCTGAGATGGGTTCATCGAGCAGCAGCATCTTGGGCTCCAGGGCCAGGGCCCTCCCCATCTCCACCTTCTTCTGTATACCGTAAGGACAGTCCGCTACCAAGGACTTCCTGTAAGGGTGCAGGTCCAGAAAATCTATTATCTCCTCCACCACCTCCCGATGCCGGACCTCCTCCTTCTTGCGCCTGAGGAAGGCATCGAGAGGGTTCTTTCTGAAGTGGATATGCCTCCCGAGGAGCAGGTTGTCCAGCACGGTCATGTGCATGAAGAGGCGGAGGTTCTGGAAGGTGCGAGCGATGCCCTCCCTGGCTATGACGTCGGGGGACAGTCCCAACAAGCTCCTCCCCTGAAAAAGGATTTGGCCCTCATCAGGGCGATAGAGGCCAGAGATGCAGTTGAACATGGTGGTCTTGCCAGAGCCGTTGGGGCCGATGATGGTGAGGATCTCCCCGGCCTGGACCTCGAAGTCGAGCCCGGCCAAGGCCAATATCCCTCCAAAACTGATGCTCAGCCCTTCCACCCGGAAAAGAGACATGTTCGCCTATCTCTATTCGACGGCCTCACCGGGGCGAACAGAGGCGCATTATCCGCACGCGGATACCCCTACGCCAGGGCAAGGCCGTCTTGAGACACCTGGCCCCGCGGGCTCGCGGGCAGGGGGAGACGCAAGATCTGTGCCCGCAACCCCGTGCGAGCTCCTCAATGATTTCAAAGGATTAAACTCTAATGGGCATGGCCTGCGCCTTAGTTGCACAAGATGTTGCGCAACTGCCTCAAATGTTGTGCATATCCCTCGGGGACGCCCCCAGGGGGCGTCCCCGATCGTCTTGGTCCCTTTGCGTTCGTGCCCAGGCACGCCAGGGTGGGATCGAGGGGCCCTAGAACCTAGGCTTGTAGAGCACGTAATCGGTCACCGGGATGTATTTCCCCTTCTCAGCCCTCTGGATGCGGGAGCCGTTGACCCCGTGACGGCGATCGGGCCCGAAGGTCACAGGGGCCCCCATGCCCTCCGGTCTCCAGTCCTTGATGGACTCCATGGCGGCGATGAAGCCCTCGACGGTCAGGGCCCTTCCCGCCCTCTGTAGCCCCTCCACCACGTAGATCATCCAAAGGGCGCCGTAGCATCCAAGGAACTCCTTGCCGGCGATCTTGGGATCGAAGTTCTTGACGATCTCCACCACCCTGTCCGCGGCAGGGTCCACGCCGGGTATCCCGCTGCTGGCCGAGCCGCCCACGTACACCCCCTCCCAGAGCTCCCCGGCGATCTGGAACATCACTGGGTCTCCCAGGTTGGCGGTGGAGACGATCTTCGGTCTGTAACCTAACTTCGCTATCCCCTTCAGGATCAGGCCTCCGTGCACCATGGTGGGATAAAGGATCAGGGTGTCGGCCCCGGACTCCTTGAGCTTGAGGGCGTGTGTATCCAGGGCGCGGTCCGTGACCTCGTAAGGCACAGCCGCCACCATCTCGGCCGTGCCTGAGAGCTTGGACAGGGCGGTCTTCATCCCCTCGAGCGCCTGCTTCCCGTAGTCGTCGTTCTGGTAAAAGAGGGCGAGTTTCTTTGCCCTCAACTGCCCCACCGCGTAGTTGGTCAAGAACTCAGCCTCGTCCTCATAATCCGTCCAAGAGCTGAAGACGTATCGCAGCTTATCCTTGGGAAGGGCCTCCCAAGTCCTGTTTCCACCGCACGGAAAGACCAGCGGAATCTTGTTCTCCGCGAAGAAGTCCTTGCTGGCGCTTATCACCGCTGTGCCCAGAAGGCCCACCACTGCGAACACCTGTCCCTTCATCTCTTGCAGGTTGGCCATGGCCCTGGCTGGGTTGTAAGCATCGTCCCTCAACAGGACCTTGATCTTGCGACCATGGACCCCACCCCTCTCGTTGACGAAGGCGGCCCAGGCGTTTAGCCCCAGGCTGGTCGCCCCCCACTGCGCTGCAGGGCCCGAAAGGGGCGCTGTGCAGCCTATGACCACCTCCTTGTCGGTGACCCCTGGAGTTTGCTGCGCACCGCTCACTGCAGGGACAGCGGCCAACAACACCCATGCGACTAGCGTGAACAAAGGCTTGCCTCTCATCGTCGTCCCTCCCTTTCGAACAGGCGTTGACGCTTCACAGGGGCCATGAGCTCCGCCCCTGACTCCGAGCCGGACCGGCAGAATGGGAGTTCATAGGGTCCATGGGATTACAGGCCTTCGATGCGGTTGGTCGTCGATGGGTCTTGGATCCTGCGAGGATCTGGGAAGGCCCAGGGAGATCTCGTCGAGAGCGGCCGCATGGTGTGGAGGCCTTCTCCAGGGGACCATTTACGGCACTCGTAGGTCTCCTCGCTGATCACCCACGCCTCTGTCCCTTTGTCTGACCTTGAGGCCAGGGACACTCTAATCGAGGGACTCAAAGGTGTCAAGCATTAACCGCCCCCCCTTTTGGATCGTCGTTTCACGGCATTCGGTCACGGGCCTGGGGCATTTCCCTTTGCCGCAATCCCTCGGGGCCCGATTCTCCAAGGGATCTGGTCCCCGGAGGATCCTTGCTTGCCCCTCTCGAGCCGTGAAAGGCCGGATCCCCGCACAGATGCCCCCTGGGGCAACCCATGACCGATCGGCTCTCGAGTCAGTTTTCGGTTGACGTTTGGGGCCAAGGGGTACAATCTACCGGTGACAAACCGCCATGTTTCGGGTTCCACGGGCGATTTGGAATGCATGCGTCGGCGATTTAGAGAAAGGAAGCGGTTCGACAATTGAACGGACGGGCGATCTACCCCTCGGCGAGGAAGAGTGAAGGCAGGCCCAACTGCCTGGTGAGGCCTACCTGGAACCACCAACGGCGACAAAGGGATGGCAATTGGCCATGAGGACTCGGCGTCCACCGCAGGTGGGCGACTGTGGGACACTTACAAGTCTGACCTGCGTGGAGGAATGCTGGTCGAGCGCCGTTATGTCGACAAAGAAAGGGACAGGGGTGTCGCTGGAATCAAGGGGCGCATGGAGGGAAGAGAGGCTGAGATCTTGCGGAAATGCACCGCTTGCATCGGCTGCAATGACCACTGCCCGGTTGGAGCCCACCCTTCGAATCTCATCTTCAGGATGCAGGAAGAGAGGGGTCTATCCCCCATCGTTGCCGTTGGGGCGCCCTTGCCTGATCATATCGACAAAGGCCTCGAAGGCCGCGGGGAGTGCATCAAGGACGCCATAGGATCCTGCTCCGATGCGCTGGTCACCGTGTGCCCCGTTTGGGGTTGGGTGCTGCAAAGCCCCCCTCCACGGAATGGCCTGTCCAAGATCTTTGACTGACCTCTTTCCCATCGCCTTGGGTGAGAGGGGGTGGCCCGAGGGATGAGAACAGGCGGACCTAGGGGTGGAAGGATCATGATAGGAGGAAGCCTATGTACGCGTTACGACACGACGGAGAGGCATGCGCCACCTGTCAGTCGGCGGACTGTTTCGTGAAATGCCAGTACATGGACCTGAATCCTCGGCAGGCCCATGAGGAGATGATGAAACTGGTGAGGGGGGAGGACTCCTTGGTCCTCCAACGGTGCATGACCTGCTATGCATGCGAGGAATACTGCAGGAGAGGCAACCACCCCTACTTTCTCATCTGCGAGCGAAGGGAGGACAGAGGCATCTTGACCGCGGCTAGGCCTATAACCCAGCAGTGGATCAATCTGACCAGCATGCAGGGCAAGTTCATGACCGGGGAGGTCAGGGAGAAGGCCATGTCCTGTTGTTTCATACCAGACCTTGCCCGACTCGGCAGCGGGAGGCTCTTCCGGGACATAAACCGGGCCTTCGTCCTGGGGGCCGAGTTCATGTGCCCTGCTGTCCACACCCACTTTGCCAAGATGTCGGTGGTCAAGGAACGCCTCCCCATCGTCCTGGAGAACTTTCGAAAACGGAATGCCAAAAAGGTCGTCTGCCTGCACGATGAGTGCTATGCCACATTCCACTCCCTTGCCCCTGCCTACGGCATGCAGGTGCCTTTCGAGCCCATCCACTATATGGACTACCTCGTCGAGAGGCTGGAGGACATCAAAGAGGACATCCGTCCCCTCGGCGTCACGGCTGTGTACCAGCGCCCCTGCTCCAACCGGTTGACCCCTGAAAAGCTCCCACTGGTGAGGGAGATCTTGGACCGAATCGGTGTCAGGCTGAACGAACGGGAGTACCAGGGCGAGAACTCCCTTTGCTGCGGCGAGATCCTGCGGGCCGTATCGGGCTACCGGCTGGCCCAAGACGTGCAGCGGCGAAACGTGGACGACATGGCGGCGAGCGGTGCCGAATACTGCGTCTTCAATTGCCCTTTCTGCCAGGCGACCCTGTCGGAAAAGGTGACGAAGGCTGGATTGAAGCCGATCCACATCATCGAGCTGTGCGAGATGGCCATCGGCGAAGACCAGGGAGGTGCACCCAAATGAGCGACATCCTGAGGTCACTGAGGGATATCGTGGGAGAAAAAGGGGTCTCCAATCACCCTGAGGAACTTTGGTTCTACGCCAGGGACCCGGGTGTGCTCCCACCGCATTTTCCGGACTTCGTGGTGGCCCCGCGGACGGTTCGAGAGGTGCAGGAATTGGTCAGGCTCGCCAACAGGGAGCGAATCCCCATTGTCCCCATGGGGAACGGCATGGCCCTGACCGGTCTCGTGCGGCCGCTCAAGGGCGGGATCGTCGTGGACATGAGGCGTATGAACAGGATCCTGGAGGTCAACGAAAGGGGAAGATACGCGGTGGTTGAGGGAGGGGTCTCCCAGGGGCAGCTCAAGGCCTACCTGGCGGACCGATTCCCCACCCTCAGGCACAGCATCCCGGATGCGCCCCCCACGACCACGATCGCAGCCAACGTGGCCCTTCATGGTCAGGGCCGCCTGAGCCAACAGTACGGTTTCAATTCCGATATGGTCACTGGCCTAGAGGTGGTCTTGCCCACCGGGGAGCTTTGCAAAGTCGGCTCTTGCGCCATGGTGCCCTACTGGTTCTCAAAGGGGCCGACGCTTCCGGACGTTTCCGGTCTTTTCCTCGGGTGGCTGGGGACCACCGGTATCTTGACCAAGGTGGGATTGCGGCTGTTCCCCAACAAGAAGATCCGAGATGTGGAGATATTCGTGACCGACCGGGTCGAACTGGTGGAAGACATCGTCTACCGGTTGACACATACCGAGATGGTCGAAGACCTCAATATCTGGTTCCAGCCCAAGCCGCTCATGTTCAAGGATAACTACCACATCACCATTTACTTCACCGGCGACACCGAGGAAGAGGTGGAATTCAAGCGCAAGATGATTTGGGATTCGCTTCAGGTGCACATGGATACCAAGGATGGCGGGTTCATGGGGGTCGGCCCCATGAAGGCCGTTCTCATGGAGCAGCCCCAGAGGAGCATCGCCGCGTTTGCGGACGTGCCCAAAGGCGGGGGCTTCGAGTACTCTGGCCCCATAGCGCTTGTCGAGAAATTTCCCCTCTTCACGGCCAAGTTCCTCGAGCTCGCAGGGAAATACAACTTGATTTACGCGGGCACAGCCAGGATCATCTCGGGCGGACATGCGATGATGTTCGGGATGTCTTTCGCCTTCAACCGGGCGGACAAGGCGATGATGGCCAAGGTCAAAGACGCCCTGGACGAGATCAGCGAGTTCGCCATGGAGCACGGCGGTATTCCCTGGAAGCCGAACGTCTCTGAACAGCAGATGGCCATGAAGATGATGGATCCGAACACCCTGAAGATCATGAAGATGATCAAGGAAAACCTGGATCCCAACGGAATTATGAACCCCGGCAACTGGGAGGTTGAGTGATGGGACCGACCCACGTCTTGGAACACGGGGACCTCGTTCATCGCTGTTTCCGTTGCGGCTACTGCAAGTTTCCGACGGATTATGTAGACTTCAACTGTCCCTCGTATAGGGCCGGGCGTTTCGACACCTTTTCGGGCGGGGGCAGGATGTGGCTCATCTGGGCTTGGCTCAACAATGAGATCAAGACGAGCCCCCGATTTGCCGAGATCCTGTATTCCTGCGTGGCCTGCGGCAACTGCACCGAACAGTGCGTGTACCCTGCGTTCAAGGATCATCTCCTCGACATCTTCGAGGAGGCCAAGGCGGAGATCGTGCTGGAGGGTCTGATCCCGCCGGGTGTCAGGGACTATTTCAAGGCCGTTGCGGTAAACGGCAACCCATACAAGCTGCCGCGGGAAGAAAGAGGGAAATGGGCGCAAGAGGTCGGGCTGCCGGACTACACGGACCAGGAGTACCTCTTCTACGCGGGCTGCGTGGGGTCCTATGACGAGGTCGGTGTGAAGATGGCACGAGCCGTGGGGACCCTGCTCAGGGATGCAGGGGTATCACTGGGCGTGCTCGGGAGTCGGGAGAACTGCGATGGAAACGAGGTAAAGGTCCTGGGTGAAACGGGGTTGTTCGCGAGACTGGCCGAGGAGAACATACGCATGTTCCAAGAACTGGGGGTGAAGAAGGTCATAACCCTGGACCCCCATGCCATGAATACCTTCAAGAAGGATTACCCCAAGCTCGGAGGGAAGTACCAGGTGTCTCACTACACCGAGATCGTGGACCGCCTGGTGCGTAGCGGCAGGTTCAAGCCCGCCAGGACCCAGGTGACAGTGACCTATCACGATCCCTGCTACCTCGGTAGGCGCAACCATGTGTACGAGCCGCCGCGATCGGTCCTCGAGGCCATCCCCGGGCTGCAATTGGTCGAGATGCGGCGTAACCGGGTCAACTCCTTTTGCTGTGGAGGCGGTGGCGGGAATTTTTTCACGGACATGATTGGCCCGGGCGAGGACAACCCAGCGCGGGTCCGTATCCGGGAGGCCCTTGACACCGGCGCCTCAGTGGTAGCGGTGGGCTGCCCGCAATGCGCAAAGATGCTGACAGATGCCGTCAAGGGCGAGTCCCTGGAAGATAGGCTTCAGGTGAAGGACATCGCTGAGATCGCCCTCGGGTGTTCCGGATGAGTCCCTGGGGGATCATCCGCGTTGGAGAGGGCCAGCGAGGTGAAGATCGGCGAATCCCTGCCCGGAGTCGTTGTGGCAGCGGCACACGCCGCCTTGGGTGGAGAGGCGGCGCGGCCCTCGTACGGGCGTGATGGCCAGCTCGAATCTGAGCGGAATGACAAGGATTCCCGCTGATCCCTCTGTGACTGGCCTCGGTGCGGCGGCCGGGCCCTTCAGGGTCTCGGGGCGGCTCCACAAGTCCCCACCCCCGCTGGGGTCGCTTCAAGGGCTTCATGGGGATCTTACCCGGCCGAGGGTCTGCTGAAGGCAAGGCGGGTATCATCGAGGTCCTGTTGGTTCCCGCCTTTGGGGAGGGTCTTGGCCCCCTGGATCCTCCTGGCGATCAGGCAGTGCAGCGCTCCAGGGCTCCTGCATACCCTGCCCTGTCTTGGGCCCGGTCCGCCAGGGCGCGCCCATCTTCAGTGATGCGTTTCGAACCAACCCGCCGCCCGACGAGAGGATCCACTTGTCCCTTGTAAGTGCCTGTGGTATATGGAGATAGTTTCACACCTGGACTGGAGATCGGTTCATGCCCGAAGGGGATCTACCAGGAAGGCAGGAGCTCCTGAGGCACATTCCCTCCGTGGAGGAGGTGATGCAGTCGGACCTCTTGGCCGGGCTCGACCCCTCGGTTCCCCGGCAGGAGATACTCTCCTCGGTCCGTATGGGTCTGGCCCGCCTCCGGGAGGAGATCCTCCGTTCGGGGCCCGAGGAGTTTTCCAGATTCCCTCAGGACAGGGCCACACTGACGCAGCGTGCCAGCAGGGAGGCGATCCGGATGCTCGGTCCCAGCCTCCGTCACGTCATCAACGCCACGGGCGTCATCATCCATACGAACCTCGGTAGATCCCTCCTGGCGAAGGAGGCCGTCGAGGCCGTCAAGGAGGTGGCATCAAGGTATTCCAATCTGGAGTTCGACCTGGATGCCGGCCGAAGAGGGTCTCGGCAGGTCCACGCCGAAGGTGTCCTGCGTCGGCTGACCGGGGCCGAAGGGGCTTTGGTCGTGAACAACAATGCCGCGGCTGTCCTCATCTCCTTGAACACCCTGGCCAAGGGCAGGGAAGTCGTGGTGTCTAGGGGGGAGCTGGTGGAGATCGGAGGTTCCTTCCGTATGCCGGAGGTGATGGCGCAAAGCGGGGCCTTCCTGCGGGAGGTTGGGACGACCAACAAGACGCATGTTCGCGACTACGAGGGGGCCATAGGCCCGGAGACGGCACTGCTTCTCAAGGTCCATCAGAGCAACTACAGGATAGTCGGTTTCACAGAGGAGGTGCCCCTGGATGCCTTGGTTCGGATAGGGGCGAGCCGCGGGATCCCGGTGATGGTGGACCTGGGCAGCGGGTGCCTACTGGATTTCTCTGCTTGGGGAATAGGGCGGGAGCCCACAGTCCAGGAGACACTCAAGTCCGGGGTGGACCTTGTGACGTTCAGCGGGGACAAGCTCCTGGGAGGCCCGCAGGCGGGCATAATCCTCGGGAAGGGAGAGTTGGTGAGGCGAATCCGGGGCAATCCACTGCACCGGGCCTTGAGGGTGGACAAGATGACCCTGGCGGCCTTGGAGGCCACCTTGAGGCTCTACTGGGACCCTGCGGAGGCCGTCAGGCGTGTTCCAACGCTCCGAATGATGGCCATGACTCAAAGGGATGTGAGACGGAGGGCCGGAGTCCTTGCGGCCAATCTCAGGAGGCTGATCCTTCCTGGGGTGCGGGTGAGCGTTCGCCAGGGGCAGTCTCAGGTAGGGGGCGGATCCCTGCCCCTCGTGGAACTCCCCACTTGGGTCGTGGGGTTGAAGGTGGATGGCGTTTCTGCCTCGAGATTGGAGCAGGCTTTGAGGGAGGGGGTCCCGCCTGTCATCGCTCGGATCCTCAAAGAGGAGGTCATCTTGGACCTCAGGACTGTGCAAGAAGAGGAGTTGTCCGCTTTGGCCGGGGTTGTGGCCAGGGCATGCAATGAGGTCTCCTCGGTTTCATCAGGTCAGGGAGAGGCCACTTGAGCCAAGGCCTCGTGCGGGGCCACGCATAAGGATGGGCAAGGGAACGTGGCCGATGGGCCAAGGGGGCCCAGGGATGATACATTCGCCAGTCTTGGTGATCAATCGTTGCTACGCCCCTATTCACATCACCTCCGCCAAGAGGGCGTTTTCGCTCCTGTACCGGGGTATGGCCAAGGCGTTGAACGAGCGTTTGGAGCCCTTCGACTTCCATGGATGGTGCAGCCTGCCTGTCCCCAAGGGAGGGCCCGCCATAGGGCTTGTGAGCAGATGCATCAGGATACCGAGGGTGATACTGTTGACCACGTATGACCAACAGCCTCACAGGCTCGTCCGTTTCAGTCGTGTCCGAGTCTTGGCGCGGGATCGTTACACCTGTCAGTACTGTGGCAAGACCTTCCCCCGTAGGGAACTGAACCTGGATCACGTCATACCGAGGCGTTACGGCGGCACCACCACGTGGGACAACGTGGTGTGTTGCTGCAAGGCGTGCAACAGGAAAAAAGGGGGCAGGACCCCGGAGGAGGCAGGCATGGAGCTCATCCGCGTCCCCAGGGCCCCAGGGCTCTTCCCTTTGGCCCACCTGCTGCCGCAGCCGGAGCTGCTGGATGAATGGAGGTTGTTCCTCCCAGGTCGTGAGGAATGGCGCGATAGGCGGGAGTCGGGAGTCCGGGCGAGGGCTGGATGAGGTATGACGGCAAGGGGGGGGAACGCCTCGACTTGTTCCTGGTCCGAAACCTGAG
>FWPV01006477.1_pt1 | contig 20271 bp, 14 predicted proteins | sample 2228371 | NCBI WGS metagenome assembly FWPV01 (sample SAMEA103939776, study PRJEB20133) | metagenome | reverse complement strand
AATTTTTCAAAAAATATCTTCTAATGGAAACTTATCCCCCATCTTCAATTGAGACATATGTTATAGCAAAAAAAAAGTTAGAACAAATTAAAGGATTAAGTTTGCCAGAAGTTGAAAATAAAGTTTCTATTTCTGCAAGCTATTATTTTTCGCTTGGCAAGAGTTTTTCGAAAAACGAAAATTATGACCATGCAATTATTTTTTTAGAAAATGCACTCAAATTAAAAAATAATTCAATACCTATTTTATACTTATTGGGAAAGACCTATTATCTAAAAAAAGATTATTCCAATGCTGCGTTTTATTTGAATAAATGTATTCACATTTCTGAAATAAAAAATTACAATGAAATAGCAACTGATTCTAAAAAAATGTTAAGTGAAATTTCTTCATTTTAAACTTATTTTTTAATTTTATCAAGCGCAGATTTGAAGAAAGGAATTGCAAATGATGTATCCCAAGTTCTATCTTTAAAATCTCTTTCTCTTACTAACTTTAAAAATCTTTCAAACTCAGCGAAATAGGACCCATAAATATGATAACTATCTGAAATATCAACATACCTTCCAACTTTTACAAAAGTCTTTAAATTTTCAGATAACCTTTCTGAAATAATCTTTTGCAATTCTGTAAGTACATAAATATTCATAAAAGCAGCCTTAAATGCATCTCTCGATCGCCAATGTGCATTCAAATTTAAAAAAAGTTCTCCTTTTTCATTTTGAGAAACTCTACACCAAATTCTCTGTAAACATGGTGGGTCTGATAGAAAATTATCCTTATCAACCTTCCATGTTATAGCCTGTGCTCTTCTGGAAAAATAATTTTTTGATAGTTTATTAATCATTTCTGATATTTGATCAAAACCATTATAATTAAACAACCTTTCATGATAAGTATAAGCCCATTTACCTTCTTCTGGGTTTATCCAATTATCATGAATTCCCTCTAATACTTCTAATTTATATACTTCTAAATCTTCAAGTCCACATGGCAAACCCCTATGAAGTCGGGGTTCTTTAAAGGGCTCTTTAATTACCAAAATCATACTACAATCCTTACTGTACTCAGTTGAATCTTTGTCATATTCTGTTTTTATATTAATTCCTTTTTCCCAGACTGACAGGAAAGAGTTTTCCCAAACCTCTGGCAAACTGTCACCTTCACAACATATAACTGGAATCATTTTTTTACACTCCTTTAAAAATAATTAATAAAATTCAAAGTTGTTATTTTATAATATTATTTAGTTAAAATTACAAATCAATTTTCATTGCTTAAAGAATGCCTATTAATTTTTTGGCTGTTGGAGAAGTCTTTACAGAGTTTATCGGAGAATACAACACCCAAATCAATCAATATTTTTTCAAAGGTCCTTTTCTGGGTGGAAAACCGGCAATATTTTCAAAAGTTATTTCTAAGTTTAAAGAAAAAGTTTGTTTAATATCTTGCGTCAGTGATGATTATTGGGGAAATTTTATTGCCAACGAGATAAACAAATTAGGCATTGATACCTCTAATTTAAGAAAAATATCAGATTATAACACTCCAATCTCCTTTATATTTACCGATAATAACAAAAAAAACAGTTTTTTCTTAAAATACACTTCAGCTACACAAATTTTCTTCGATGATATTGACAAAGCAATTATAAAAACTGCAAAATACTTTTACATTTCATCATCTTCATTGCTTTATAGCAAACGAGTTTATGACACAATTTATAAAATCTCTAACTTAATCAAGCACAGCTGTAAAATTGCATTATCCTTAGGAAATTTAAATGAAGTAAAATTTTCTACTGAAGATAAAGAAAAACTTCAACCATTTTTAGAGTTTGCAGACATATTATTTCTTAACAATGAGGAGCTAAACATTCTCTATGAAGGATTTAACAATTTTTTATCAAATAGGGCTAAAATTATAATTTTAAAAAATTCAAATATTCCTTACAAATTAATAACAGCAAATAGAATTATTGAAATTAATCCTCTAACTAATTTAGTTAATAAGAATTCATTTTATGCGAATGAAGTTTTTGATGCTGGATTTCTAATTGGTCAATCAAAGGGGTTAAATGAAAGCCTATCATTTAGATTTGGAAGTGCACTTCTTTCTCATTACATATTACATGCAAATAACATACCCACTGAAAGTGAATTATTACAAAGCATTTCTTTATGAAAAACTTAAAAAATGTGAAGGTTATAAAAAGAAGAACATCAACTCTACTAAGAGGAAGTTACCACATAATTATTGAATGAACTAAAAAAAAACGCCCCTTTTACAGGGGCGTCAACTTTCTTACTCTCTCTTAAAAACAGAATTTACTTTCATTGCATCAGCCATATTACCTTCGATTCTTAATTTTCCACTAAAAAATGCTGTTTGTCCATCCATAGTTCCGGTACTTATACCCACAAAAGTTTCAGCATCAGTATCAAAAACGACAGAAGGATTATCCACTGCTCCTTCTTTTACTTCACAGGTTCCATTTTGCACAGTAACCGTAAATTCACCCCCCGGATCATCTCCAGAAGGTGCAATTTTATATACCATAACAGAACTCCAATCACCCGCAGCTGCTGGGTCAAATCTACTTGGCATCGCTCCAAAAATATCTTTTGTTGTTGGCATTCTAATCACCCCTTTTTTATATAATTTTTTGTGAATTTTATCACAATTTAAATTTTATTTCCACAAAAAATTCAATTTAATTAAAACTTTCCGAAAATCTTGTTATTTTTAATGCCTTACCATTAACAGAATCAATATCTATAATAACATAATCAATTTTTGACTTACCTTCAGCTAATTTTATATCAATGGAATTTGTCATTCTTAAAAATCTCTCAATTCCTTTATCAACATCCAAACCAATAATTGATTCTTCAACACCAGTCATTCCCACATCTGTTATATAAGCAGTTCCTTTAGGCAAAATCCTATTATCAGCAGTTTGAATGTGAGTATGGGTTCCAATTACAGCGGAGACCAAGCCATCAACATAATAAGAAAATGCTAACTTTTCAGCTGTAGCTTCAGCATGAAAATCTACTATTATTAATTTTGTAATATTTCTCATCTTTTCAATTATTTTAAATCCTACTGTAAATGGGCAATCTACCGAATCAAGAAATATTCTACCAATTAAATTTATTACTCCAATTTTTTTACCTTTCTTTTCAATAATGGCAGTTCCTTTACCCTCATTATACTGGGAATAATTAGCAGGTCTTATTAGGAACTCATAATCAAGCATCGCTTTCTTTATATCTTTTTTACTCCATGTATGGTTCCCCATTGTAATAACATCTATACCCAAACTAAAGAGTTCTTCTGCATTTTTAGGAGTTATCCCAAAGCCAAAAGAAGCATTTTCGCCATTAGCAATTATTAAATCGGGAGAATGTCTATTTTTCAATAATTCCAAATTATCTTTAAGCACTTTTCTACCTGGTTTTCCAAAAATATCCCCAATAAAAAATATTCTGAAATTATTTTTTCCATCATTTTGCATAATCAACAGCTCTAATTTCACGGATTACATTTACTTTAATCTGACCAGGATAAGTCAATTCATTCTCAATAGCCTTTGCAATATCTCTTGCAAGTAAATAAGCAGAATCATCATCAACCACTTCTGGTTTAACAAAGACCCTAATTTCTCTACCAGCTTGAATTGCGTAAGCTTTTTCTATACCCTCAAAATTTAAGGCTATATTTTCAAGTTTTGTCAATCTTTGGATATAGGATTCAAGGGTTTCCTTACGGGCACCAGGCCGAGCACCAGAAATGCTATCAGCAACTGAGACCAGAATTGCTTCAATTGTTTTTGGTTCCTCTTCGCCATGATGTGCTAAGATAGCATGGATAACCCCCAAAGGCTCTTTGTATCTTCTTGCCAATTCAGCTCCCAATTTAGAGTGAGTTCCTTCAATTTCAAAATCCACAGCTTTACCAATATCGTGAAAAAGACCACCTCGGGTAGCAAGATTAACATCCACTTCTAATTCAGCAGCCATAATACCTGCCAAATGAGAAACTTCAATTGAATGCATAAGGACATTTTGTCCATAACTTGTTCTATAATATAATCTACCTAACAATTTAACAAGTTCAGGATGCACACCTGTTAATTTTGTCTCAAGCAAAGCTTTTTCTCCCTGTTCCACTATTTTTGCCTCAACCTCACTTTTAGCCTTTTCATATTTCTCCTCAATTCTTGCAGGCTGTATTCTACCATCTGAAATTAGCGATTCAAGAGTCAATTTTGCTATTTCTCTCCTTATAGGATCAAAAGAAGAAATAACAACCACACCAGGTGTATCATCAATTACTATTTCAACCCCAGTCAAATTTTCAAATGCTCTAATGTTTCTACCTTCTCTTCCAATAATCCTTCCTTTCAATTCATCATTTGGCAAAGAAATAGTTGAAATAGAAGTTTCTGTAACATATCCAACTGAACACCTTTGAATTGCTAATGCAATTATTTCTTTTGCTTTTTTGGAAGATTCTTCTCTTGCTTTTTCTGCATAAGACCTTATTAATTTTGCATATTCTTTCTTCAATTCACTATCTTTCAAATCTAACAAATACCTTTTCGCTTCCTCTGATGTCATTTTAGATATTCTTTCTAATTCTTTTGTTTGTTCGTTTATTATTTTTTCAATCTCGCTTTTTTTGTTTTGAAGGTCTTTCTCCAAGTCTTTTAAATCACTTTCCTTCTTTTCTAATAAATCCAATTTTTTATCAATCAAATCTTCTCGCTGTTCTATCTTTTGTTGAAGTTTTTGGAGTTCTGCCTGTCTCTTCCCAATATACTTTTCTGCCTCAAAAGTCATTTTGTGAGCTTGTTCTTTTGCACTAATTAGTATTTCTTTTTTAGTTGATTCTGCTTCTTTTTTTGCCTCAAGAATTATTTGGTCAGCTTTTAATTTCGTTAACTTCAATTTAGACTCAATTACATATCTTCTTAACAAATATCCAACAACAATACCAAAAATAGAAGAAAATAAAATATAAACAATATTTATTAGTTGAATTTTTAAAACACCTCCTTTTTATTAAAACCCAAATTTAACGATTTTTTAAAAGAATTCTACTGACTCAGGGTCAATCCAAAGTTATATTAATAATTGCCAATTTAATCGCCAAAACAAAATTTTTAGGTTACTTACAAAGTTGCCGACTTACTGAGTATGCTTACTCTCTTTGGGTTTTTCTATCTTTTTCATTATTTCCTCTTTAATTTTATTAAAAAGATTTTTATTTTCTTCGAGCATTTTTTTTACTTTATCCCTTCCCTGTCCTAATCTTTCCTCCCCAAAAACAAACCAGGAACCTTTTTGAACAACAATATCTAAATTAACAGCCATATCCAACAAATCACCCGATTTTGATATCCCTTCTCCAAAAATAATTTCAAATGTAGCTTCAGCAAAAGGTGGAGCCAACTTATTTTTAACTATTTTTGCTTTTATTCTCCCACCAATTACATCCTCACCAGATTTCAAGGCTTCGATTCTTTTCACTTCAATTCTCATTGAAGAATAAAACTTCAAAGCTAAACCCCCAGGAGTTGTATATGCAGGTAGACCATGAAAACTCACTCCTCCAATTTTTTCTCTAACCTGATTTATAAAAACAACACAAGTCTTAGACTTGCTAATATTAGCAGTTAATTTTCTCAAAGCTTGACTCATTAATCTTGCTTGAAGACCAACAAATGAATCTCCCATTTCACCTTCTAATTCAGCCTTTGGAACCAATGCTGCCACAGAATCAACTACTATTGTATCAATAGCACCACTTCTTACCAAGGTATCTGCTATCTCTAAGGCTTGTTCTCCATAGTCAGGTTGTGAGATCAACAAGTTACCAACATCTACTCCAATTACCTTTGCATATTTGGGGTCAAGAGCATGTTCAGCATCAATATAAGCACAAACTCCGTTCTTCTTCTGTGCTTCTGCCACGATATGTAAAGCCATAGTTGTTTTTCCAGAAGCTTCAGCCCCAAAAATTTCAACAATTCTTCCTCTTGGCACTCCCCCAATTCCTGTCGCAATATCTAAAGAAATAGAACCAGTAGAAATAACTCCTATATCCAATATCTTTGATTGTCCCAATTTCATGATTGCCCCATCTCCATATACCTTCCTTATTTGGGAAATTGTTGCTTCTAATAAATTCTCTGTGCTCATTTTCTTCCTCCCAGAAATTTTTTATTTAAGTATAGTCTATCACAATTGCCCAAGAAGTCAATTTTTGTAATTTTACAATTAATAACTTCAAAGGGAATAAAGATATTGAGTAATCGACATTATTCTAATATTATCCTTTCTTTTCTTCGAGTTTTTTAGGTTGTGAAGACAAGAAGGACACTCTGTTAACAGAAAATCAGCATTTGTAGCTAACGCCATTTTCAACCTGTTTCTGGCTATTTTAATTGACAGAGGCAAGGAGAAACCCCTTAAGCCCCCTCCAGAACCACAACAAAAACTGCACTCTTTGTTATATTCCATCTCCACCAAATTTGCACCTGAATTTTTTATTATCTTACGAGGAGTTTCAAAATAGCCTAATTCCCTTCCTAAATCACATGGGTCATGATATGTGACTTTTACACTCTTCTTTAGTCTTCTTCCAAAATTTTGGAAAAAATCAAGAATAAAAAAAGACTCTATTGAATTTTTATATAATTCATTGCTCTTAAATGTAATATAACACCTTGGACACAAAGTAATAACTTTCTTTGCTCCAATTCTTTCAAACTTATCAATATTTTCTTTAGCAAGCGTTGTTTCAATATTCATACCTAAAATATCGCCTATTCCCCCACAACAAACTTCATCTATTAAAGAAAAATTGACATTTATTTCTTCTAATAATTTTACTGATGATTCAACCAAATCAATTTCTCTAAATTTTGAAACGCAACCCACAAACAATACATATTCAGCATTTCTCCCCTGGCTATTACTTTCATTTTTTATTCCATAAATATTTCCACTCTTCAAAATATTTTGATACATTGCTTTATGTGCTTGTGGGAGCATTGTATTTTTATAATCATTGAACTTTTTTCTAAGCAATAGAATACCTTTTCTTATTCTTAAATGTCTGGGGCAAACTTGTTCACAAATCCCACAATTAGCGCAGTAATACACAAAATCATCTAAATCAAAACTTAAATTCTCTAATCTTAATGAAGAAATAATAACATTTCGAGGACCTGGATATTTTTCAAAAGTTTTATTCCTAATTACTGGACAATACAATAGACAATTTCCACAATTTATACACTTATTTACCTCAACAAGCTCTTTTTTTTCAATTTCATCAAAATCAAACAGTCCTTCATTTAAATAGTCATCGATAAAGCTAACAGTTTTTCCCCCTATTACACTTTTCGTTTTTGATAAGAAATAATTCAATAATAAACCTATTATGTTAAAAACTTTCATTTTAGGATGTTTTGGCTAAATTCTTCTTGGATTATGTTATTGCCTTTGAAAACATCTTTTTTACCTTTCCATCTATTTTCTAAAAATTCATTTCTAAACTTCATAACAGTTCTGTAATCATATCCTTTTTCTTCAGCAAGTATAAATAATGCTTTAAAATTACACATCGAACCTTGACATTGTCCCATACCCAACCTTAATCTTCTTCTCAAATCATTTAAGGTTACTGCCATCTCTTCTCTTATTGAATACCTTACTTCTGCTTCCAATATAGATTCACACGCACAAATAACATTTCTCATTTGGTTATCATTATCTAAAAGGCTTAATACCTTTAGTATGTTATCTCCTTGTCGTCTATATAGCCTTGAAAGAACATACAATGGAATATTGTACTTAGAAGCAACTACCTCAATGTCAATATTTTTCTTTTCTTCGATTAAATTTACAAACTTTGTTGTTGATTTTGTTTTAATTCCAAGTTTACCACAAATTACATCGCCCATATCTTCTGCCATTTTTCTATATATAGCCATTTTGCCTCCAAAAATTGTAAACAGACCCCTTTTCCCACCTTCAACTTCATGGTCAATAATTTTATAATTTCTTGTTACTTTATCTTCATATTTACCCTTTTCAAATATAAGGGGTCTAACACCTACCATTGTTCTCAAAATCCTTTCATTTTCTAATCCTTTAACTAATTGACAAAATGGCAAAACGAGATAATTTATATCATCCTGGGTGATTTCAATCTCAGATAAATCTCCAAAATAGTCATCATCTGTACATCCAATTAAAGTTGTATTCCAATGAGGAACTAACTCGATTGGGCGACCATCAATAGCTTCCGTGTTTAATCCTACATTAGTTACCCTTCTACTAAAAATTACATGAACACCCTTTGTTAATCTCAGATTTAAATCAAGGTCAAAAAATCTACATACTTCTTTTGCCCACGGTCCAGCAGCATTTATAATAAATTGTGCTTCAACATTTTCTGTCGCTCCAAAGATATCTTTTACTGTAACATACCATCTATTCCCCCTAAAGGCAACATTTTCAATACTTGTATGATTTTTAACAATAGCACCATAATTTTTTGCAGAAAGAATATTTAACAAAGTTAACCTAAAAACATCTACACCCCACTCATCATACCCAACAGCTCCTGTTAATGTAGGATTTAATGATGGTTCTATCTTCAATGTTTCCTTGTCAGTTAATTTATGATGCTTTTTCCCTTCTTTTAAATACTGATAATTATCATAAATAGTAAAGAAAGCATCATATAGGGAGAGGTTATGCTTTTGTCCTTTATAAACAGGAGTCAAAAAAGGAACTCTAAAAGTCAAATGTTTTGCAATATTTCTAATATATCCAGCTTCTTCACAAGAGACCCTGGTCATTTCAGGTTCATAAAGCAAATACCTTGCACCTCCATGCAACAACCCCATACAGGTGCCCGTTGTACCTGAAGCAAAATCATTCTTTTCAACTAAAAACACCTTTACTCTTCTCATTGCCAAATCTCGTGCTATTCCTGCACCTGTAATACCTCCACCTATTATAAAAACATCAACCTTCATTTCATTTATTCAGATTAGAAAATAAAAATTCGGAGACAGAAAATATTTTAATATTATCCTTACTTTTCTTTGCATTTCGAAGATTATGCAAGCAAGAAGGACATTCTGTAAGTAAAACCTGCATATCCGACAACAAGGCCCTATTAATTTTCTCTCTTGCGATATTAATAGATGTTTTTAAATAAACACCTCTTAGTCCGCCACCAGCTCCACAGCACATACTATGCTCCTTTGAAAAATCAAACTCAACAAGGTCTGAAGAAATTTGTCTTATTATTCTTCTTGGAATATCATAAACTCCTGCATGTCTTCCTAAGTCGCAAGGGTCGTGATAACCAATTCTTGTATTTACTAATTTATTAAAACTGAATCTATCTAATAATGAAAATATATGTTCAATCTGAAAACTTTCTGCAATTTCAGGAATATTTTTAAGTGTTATAAAACATCTTGGACAAATTGTTATAATCTTATCAGTCTTTGACTCTTTAAACTGTAATAAATTTTTTTCAACCAACTGATAATCTATTTGCAAACCCATAACTTCATAAAAGCTTCCACAACAAACTTCATCAACAACTGTATAATTCAATTTCAAGTAATCGAGCAACTGTAATGTTTTTTGAATGCTATCAAGTTCAAAAAATCTCCCAACACAACCAATAAATAATATAAATTCTGGGTTTTGTGATTTTCTACTCAAATCACTCAATTTTTGCCCATAAATATTTAACGACAATTTTAAATTTTCCAGTACTTTAAGATGAGAGATGGGAAACAGGGTTGAATTTTGTGAAAACATTTTTCCCCTTATAACCTTAATAATACTTTTAATTGGAATTTTTGAAGGGCAGTATATTTCACACGCACCACAGCCAGTGCAATAAAAAACTAAGTCATTGAGCATCCAAAAACTTGATGGTAATCGAGAAAGACCAATCGAAATACTTCTTGGACCTGGATACAATTTAGCTCCACACTGTCTAATTATTGGACAAGTCATTAAACAATTACCGCAATTAATACACTTTGAGGCATAATCCAGGACATTAAATTCATCAACTTTAAATTCAACAATATTATTTTTTTTATAAGCATCCAAAAAAAAACTTAAGCTCATTATTTTTTTCAACCTTTAACACATTAAGAATTTTTGCCTGCCAAAAACCCCGTAATTAAACATACCCCTAATCCAGACTTTTCCACAATGTAGTTATACCCTCCAATTATACCCCCTGCAGAAAACAAATTATCATAAACGACATTCATATTTTCATCTAAAGGTTGCAAGTTTTTATTAATCCTTACTCCTGCAGAAAAAATTGGGTGGGAAGCAAATACTTCATCTTTGAACAACTTGTATGGAGGTATATCCTTAATACACCTACCCTCTATAAAAATCGGCAGTTTAAAAATTTTTTCAACTATCGGATTTTCAGAATTTATACCTCCTCCGATAAATTTACCTGTTGCCAATATATAGTTCTTAGCTCTAACTTCTATTACTTTTTCATAATATTCTGCATTTATATACTTAATATTTGTCTTATCATTCACAAAAGAGACGACTTCTGCTTGAATTATTTCTCCATTATTTTTTAAAAATTCCTTTTCTAAAGCTCTCTGTAGTCTGTAACCAGGAACAGACGGTGGAGGCAGAACTAATTCAAAGATATCAAAGTAACTCTTTAAATAATTATATATAGTGAAATGTTCATCTAAACCTAAAACCGGAGGAACACCTACCGAGAAGGACTTATCGTTTCCCTTTGATATTTCTCCAATCCTATTAATTAATTCTTCTTTAACCTTATCATCACTATCAATAGCTTTTGCCATTTCAACAGAAACGATATCACCCCGATTTTCAAAAGTTGGAAAATTTATGTAGCATCCAGAGAATTCAGTGTTTTTAATCAAATTATAATTACTTTTCAACTCATTAACTGCTTTAACAAGGAAATTTGGATTGAAATCCGGGAAGCCTTTGAAGCCAATGAAAACAACATTTTTTTCCTTAAAATTAGACATTTCTCCCGAAAAAGTTGCACTCGGCGCCAGACATGATACTTTTGTTGTTCCAATATTATTCAAAAAGAAAGCATTTTTGTCTAAACCACCATTGTAAATTAATCCACTATTTTCAAGAGAACTTTTCAAAAAATCTATTGCATTGCAAAAAGAATCAATAAAGCAATCTAATCCGGTATCCGACTGCAAAATTGTATAAGGATGATAAGGATTCCTTTTAATAATATTCTTTATTCCATCTACGGGGGATAAATAAGGCTCAAAGGGGTCTGGGGAATAATAACCAACGACATCAACTAATGAAGTTGAAAGAGCTGTGGCTCCTTGACTTTTTCTTATTAAAACAACTTTTTTATTTTCCTTTAAAGCAGTTATCCCAGCAATAAAACCTGCAAATCCTCCTCCAATTATTGCAACATCAAAATCCAAAATTTTCACCTCTTATAACAAAATTATTTAAATTATAAATATTTATGTACTTAAATTGTTTAATCTCCTCTTGAATAATCTGTGAACCATTTACAATCATTCTTTCCCCTCTCCACCTTTCTCTTAAAAAATTGATAATTTCCTTTAATGTATCTTTAGCTGAAAGATTTAGTTCTTGTGAAAGAAGAATTGCAACCAATGAAGCACAATGATATCCCTGACACGGACCAGAACCTACTCTTAATCTCCTTCTAATGTCATCAATTGTTTTTACCCATTCATTCTTTATCGAAAATCTTATTTCAGCCTCACAGACTGATTCACATAAACAAACTTTTGATGACAATTCAGGAAGTTTAGCTATATTTTCACTAATCGAATCTGACAGAATGCTAAATTTACTCAAAATGTTTAGCTTAGAAAAATTAAGTAATTCACCAGTTTTATTACTATAGGCAACCTCATCACTTTTTGTTAAAAGTGGAATTTTTGAAGTAACACATGTAGAAACGACATTCAACTTATCGCATACTAAATCAGTAACTTTTTCAGCCATTAACCTATAGATTACGAGTTTTCCTCCTAACATTGAAATAAAATTTTTCAAATTATCTGTTTTTTGATGGTCGATCAACTTAAAATCTCTTGAAACTTTACCTTCCAATATTCCATCCTGAAAAATCATAGGTCTAATTCCAGCCATTGCTCTTATAATTCTCGCCTGTTTCAGTTTTGGTACAGCTCTGGAAGTTGCCTCAACAATATAATTTATTTCATCTGTAGTAATAGGAATATCATCTGGTGAACCAAAGAAGTCATCATCAGTGCAACCTATTAAAGTTGTGCTTTGATGGGGGAATATTTCTCGAAATGCACCATCAACTGCGACCGAGACGACTCCAATATTTGTTACTCTTCTATCCAAAATCAAATGAACACCTTTAGTTTTTCTCAATTTTAAGCTTATGCCAGCCAATCTACAAACATCAGGGACCCACGGGCCGGAAGCATTAACAATTACTTTCCCATAAATAGTAGTCAATTCCCCATCAGAAGATTGAACTACTATACTTTCTATATAGTCATCTTTAATATTAAACCCAACTACTTTTGTATGATTTAAAATTTTTGCTCCATTATTGACAGCAGAAATAATTGAAAAAAGAGTTAACCTAAAAACATCAACACCCCATTCATCAAAAGTCACCCCACCTTCAATCTCCGCATTCAAGTTGGGTTCTAAAGCCAATAGTTCATCCTTTGATAAAACAACATGTGGTTCACTATTTTTCAATGGTGCAAATTCATCATACTTGGAAAAAAAATCATCTAACTTACTGAGGTTACAAGAGGAGATATTAACAAAAGCAGGAACGACAAATGGGACTCTAAAGCATATTGTTGGAGCGATTTTTTGAACTATTCCACTTTCTACACAAGATTCTCTTGTTACATTTGGATCTGAATCAAGATATCTTGGACCACCGTGCAAAAAACCAGAACAAGCACCAGTTGTTCCTGAAGCAAAATCCTTTTTTTCAATTAATAAAGTAGTAAGGTTTCTGAAAGCACAATCTCTTGCTATTCCTGCGCCCGTTATTCCACCACCAATAATAATCACATCAAATTCATTTTTTTTCATTTTAATTTTTCGCCCATCAATTTAATAAACGGCTGAAATAAATCTATCGGAATAGGAAAAATGGTAGTGGAATTATTTTCTGCCGCAATTTCACTTAAAGTCTGAAGGTACCTAAGTTGTAAAGCATAAGGATATTGCTCCATTATTTTAGCAGCATCTATTAATCGCTGGGAAGCCTGAAATTCACCTTCTGCACTAATTACTTTTGCTCTTCTATCTCTTTCAGCCTCTGCTTGCCTTGCCATAGCACGTTGCATTTCCACCGGTATTTCTACCTCTTTTACCTCAACTACACTCACTTTAACTCCCCATGGATCCGTTGCTTCATCAAGGATTATCTGTAACTCTTTATTTATTTTTTCTCTTTGAGATAATAATTCATCAAGTTCTGATTGCCCCAAAATTGAACGCAACGAAGTTTGTGCTAATTGAGAAGTTGCTGCAATATAATTTTCTACCTGCGTAACCGCTAATTCAGGCTTGAATACCCTAAAATAAACAACAGCATTAACTTTAACAGTAACATTATCTCGAGTGATTATTTCTTGTTTAGGAACATCCATTGTAAGTGTTCTTAAATCAACTTTTATTATTTGGTCGATGAATGGAATTATAACAATCAAACCAGGACCTTTGGCTCCAATCAATCTACCCAACCTAAAAACCACAGCTCTTTCATATTCCCTTAATATTTTTAAGGCTGATGATAATATAATTAATGAAATTATTAATGCGGTTATTAACGGATACATAATTACCTCCTCAACACTTAATAACTTTAAGAATCAAACCATCAACTCCAACGATTTTTACTTTTTCCCCTTTTAAAATCACCTCCCCTTTTTCAGAAATTGCTTTCCAATATTCTCCATTTACAAATACAGTTCCTTCTGGAGCTATGTCTTCAACCACTTTTGCCGATAAATTCATTATACCTTGAACTCCAGTGGTTACCTTTTTTTTCCTCAAAGAAACTAAGGAAGACAAAACAACAATAAAGAATGCTATTGTAAAAGCCACTACAGGAATAATTATCTCTAAAGAGACCTTAAAGGAAGGGTCATGCGTATCAACAAACATTAACGAACCTATAACCAATAAAACAACACCTCCAGCTGTTAAAATTCCATATGAAGCAACTCTTGTCTCTAAAAAAAACATAATAAATGCGAGTAAGATAAGAATTAGTCCACCTATATTAATGGGGATAATATGAGAAGACAAAAAAGCAATAATTAAACAAATTGCCCCAATTACTCCGGGGTAAACTGCGCCTGGGTGTGTTACTTCAAATATTATCCCATAAAATCCAATCATCATCAAAATATAAACAATGTTGGGATGACCAATTACTTTCATAAATGTCTCTTTTGTATTCATTTGAAGTTCTACAATTTTTGCATTTTTTGTTTTTAATTTATAAATTTTGTCTCCCTTTTTAACAATTCTTCCATTAAGCTTCTCCAAAAGTTTTTCAACTGTTGGAACCGTAAAATCAACCAAATTTTTTGAAACAGCTTCACTATCCGAATAAGAAGCACCTACAGTTACAGCCTTTTCAGCCAAATCGACATTTCTATTATGTAATTTTGCAAGAGCTCTAATCTGACTGGCTGCATGATTTCTCACTTTTCTAATCATGCTTTTATCAACATTTCCTTCTCCCATAGCCACTGGAGTTGCAGCTCCAATATTTGTTCCTGGGGAAACAACAGCCACATCACTTGCAATCAAAATAAAAAAGCCAGCAGATGCAGCACTAGCCCCTGATGGATAAACATAAACAACAACAGGTATTTTAACCGAGGAAATCAATTTTACTATTTTATACATCGATTCAGCACTACCTCCAGGAGTATCTAACTCTATTATTATGCAGTTAAAATTTCCTTCTTTCGCCTTATCAAACGACCTTTCAAAAAAAGCTAAAGTCCCTGCATTAATTACTCCATTATACTTCAAATATAAGACATCAGCATATAAAACTGTTGGATTAAATATTGGAAATATTAGTAACAAAAATAAAGGTATTATTGTAAACCTAAAACGATTCATACTATTCTTCCTTCAATTTTTTTGCAATAGCTTCAACTCGTGGTTGAACAGGGTTCAAATCAAGAGATTTTTCAAACTCAACAAGAGCTAATTCTTTTTTGCCAAGCGTTAAATAAAGTATCCCTAAATTTGTATGAGCAAGATATAAATTAGGGTCTAATTCAAGTGATTTTTTATAATTTTTTTCTGCTTTTGCATAATTACTTAATTTAAAATGTGTATAACCCAAATTCAAGTATGCCTGGGCATATTTATCATTTATTTGTATTGCTTTTTCATAAAAGGCTATAGACTCTTGAAATTTTCCTTTATCTGTAAAAAGAACACCCAACTCAAAATACGCTTCACAATTTGAATTATCTAATCCTAATACTTTTTTATAGAAACTCTCTGCAGTTTTAAAATCCTTAGTTTTTCTATACACTTTGCCTTTTAGCAACAAAGCCTTAGTGTTATCTGATTGAATAGACAAAACTTCATCAATTTTTTCAAGAGCGTCGTTAAAATTTCCTTTTTCAATACTCTCTTCGGCAAAAGCAAGATTTGCCGTTATAAATTCCTCCTTTCCTTTTCCCAAATTCTCACCCTTCGTTTCATTATCTTGTTTCAGAAAAATGTTTTCCAAATCCATTTTGCACAAATGAAACAATAAATTCGCACCTATCAGTTCTTCTTCCTTATCGTATTCATTTATTATGTCGTTTATCTCAAGTTCACTTAATAGCTTATGATATTCTTTCCCTGAGACCGCTTGTAAATGAGATAAAAGTATGACATCTCCAAACCCATAGTTATTATTAAAAGATTTTTTAAAATCATCATCATTTAACTTCAACCTCAAAGTCAACATTTTAATTAAAACCTGTTTTTCTTTTTCGTTTAGAAATTTGCCATTAATATTAAATGCCAACCTATTTAATTCTAATTCTGCCGTATTTAATCTCTTCATATTTTCCGAAACCTTTCTTTTAACATCATTAACAACCTTTTTTTCATCTCTATCAGAATCAAAATAATAACTTTTGAAATAAGACAAATTATTGCCATCCAAACTGTCATTTAAAAAAATAAGAGAATCCATTAAAGAATTGTAATTTGAAACTATCTTTTTCAAACTTTTTGTTGCAAAAAGCAAAGAAGTTTCAATCTCATTTTGTAAATTTCTTCCTAATTCCTTAAATTCTATAATTTCCTCATTTTTTGAAGAATCTGATTCGTTAGATTTATTAAGCAACGAATTCATAGTTACAATAGTTTTTGACATTTTATCATTCGTTTTTAAAACTTCTTCACACAAGTTGCTTATGGCAACTAACGAACCGAAAACATCATTAAATCCATTCAAGATTCCATTATAAAAATTTATTACACCTTTGTTATCTGGAATTTTTTTCTCAATCGAAGAAATAAATTCAATATTTTCTTTAAAGTCATCATATACGCTGTTTACTGTTCTTCTTACTTTTTCCACCGAATTTAAATCTTTTACTTTTAAATTAAAAGCAAGAGGAATTATGGAAGTAGTCTTTTTGTATTCTTTTTCTTGAGGCTGAAATTCAGCATTAATATTATTTAATATCTCCTTTGCAACAGAGTTGTTCGCATCGAATTCAAGGGCTTTCAAACAATAATCTTTTGCATTTTTATATAATCCTAAATTAAAGTAAGATTCAGCAAGAAGTTGGATTGTTCTCACATTATTAGGAGCTATTTCTAACGCTTTTTCAAGATAATTAATTGCTTCTGCGAAGTAATATCTTTTAAAGTAATTTTCTGCAATTTTAGTAACGAGATTTAAATCATTTACATTATATTTTTCACTTACAGCGGAGATTCTATTTGGTGTTTTTGGATGGGTTGATATTGCAACGCCCAATTTACTTAATTTACCAGTGGGATGTTTTTTTTCTAATTTCTGGAAAAAAGTTTCCATTTTTAATGGATTATAACCAGTTTCAAAAGCATATTTTGCTCCTCTTTGGTCTGCTTGATATTCATCAACTCTACTATAATGAAACATCATAAGAGCACCAGTAATACCTCCAATTGCTTGAACCCACTTGCTTTCAGTTTTTTCACCCAATATTCCGACTCCCAAACTTATTGCCAGTGTTCTGGTTAAAGAAACCATAGAATCTTTTGCAACAACATGGCCTATTTCATGACCAACAACAGAAGCCAATTCATCATCTGAATCAATAAATTCAATTAAACCTTTAGTTACAAAAACAAAACCACCTGGAGCAGCAAAGGCATTTATTTCTGAAGAATTTAAAATATGAAATTCATAAGGTATATTATTTCTTTCACTTACCTTTACCATATTATATCCAATCCCATCAATGTAACTTTTTAAAATAGGGTCATTAATAAAACCATACTCCTTTTCCATCTGGGCTTTTGTCATCTTTCCAATACTTTTTTCTAATTTCCAGTTAATCTTACTAAAAACACCTGCATGAATATGTATTAAGTCAAGAAATAAAAAATGAAGAAATAATAATACAACTAAAAATTTTTTGTAAAAAAATTTAGGCATTTTAACCACCTCATCTTAAGCATACTTGAATAAGAATTAAGTATACTATAAAGCATCATACATATCAATGGGTAACAATTAAATATTTTCCACTAAATGGCAAATCCCAACAAAATTGGCCAAGTGCGTATTCTTATACGAGTAAAGCACGAATAATTTCCTGTTTACCCCCTTTTATTATGGGATAACAGCAGAGAATACTGACAAAAACCGTAGATGTAGATTGGAAAGTATAACTAACTCCTTTTAAAATGAAATTTTGCATCAAACCACAATAAAAAATCACCATTTTTTGGTAAAACTGTCAAATTTATGATGTTAAAGAAAGTGCTACATATATTCAGACGGAATTGAAGACAAAAGAACCTCTCGAGGTTTTATACCATCATACTGGCCTACAATATTTTTTTCTTCCATCAACTCTACCAATCTTGCCGCTTTATTATAACCAATCCTAAGTTTTCTCTGTAACAATGATACAGAAGCTCTTTGGGTACTAATCACTATTTGAACAGCCTTTTTAAATTCATCGTCTTCAACGCTTTCCTCAGATTGATTTTCCACCTTTACTGAAGAAATAACCTCATCATTATACTCAGGAGTTCCCTGTTTTTTCCAAAACTTTACTAATTTTTCGATTTCTCGATCAGAAACGAAAGCTCCTTGAATTCTTATTGGTTTTGAGGCTTCAACTGGCAGAAAAAGCATATCACCTTTTCCTAACAAACACTCTGCACCATTAGAATCAATAATTACTCTTGAATCTGTTTGAGTAGCAACAGCAAATGAAATTCTTGAAGGGAAATTAGCTTTTATGGTTCCTGTTATTATTTTTACATCCGGTCTCTGAGTTGCAAGTATTATATGGATACCCGTAGCTCTTGATAATTGAGCAATTCTACATATTATATGTTCTATATTCAAGGAGGGCGAAGATACCATCATCAAGTCTGCGAGTTCATCAATGATTACTACTATCTTAGGCAGTATTTCATTTTCATCTTCAATAATTTGATTATAATTATCAATATTTCTAACTCCAATTTCTGCAAATTTTTTATATCTTCTATCCATTTCTTCCATTGTCCATCTCAAAGCACTTGCAGCATCTTTTGCATCTTGAACAACAGGCGTAATTAAATGTGGAATATCATTATAAGGTGTAAGCTCTACTCTTTTCATATCAATAAAAATTAATTTGAGCTCTTCAGGATAATATGAAGATATAAGTGCAGAAATTATAGTATGCAAGCAAATACTTTTTCCTGAACCTGTAGTTCCAGCAATAAGGAGATGAGGCATTTTAACAAGGTCTGCAACTATTGGCTTTCCTGAAATACTTTCGCCAAGTGCAAAAATCAGTTGACCCTTTGCCCTCTCAAAATCCTTACTTTCAAGAATTTTCCTTAGGGGAACAACCAATCTCTTTTCATTTGGAATTTCAATTCCAACTGCTGACTTGCCAGGTATTGGTGCTTCAATCAATACGGATTTTGCTGCAAGTGCCAACGCTATATCATCTTTTAAGCCTATAATTTTGCTAACCTTAACACCGGGCACTAATGTTAACTCAAATCTTGTTACCGAAGCCCCTTTTTCAACATGTGTTACATAAGCGGAAACATTAAAATCCTTTAGGGTTTTTTCTAACTTTTTCTTCGTTTCTTCCAAGGACTGGTCGTCTACTTCTTTATCGGTAATTTCATCAAGCCAATCCGCAAGAGAGGGCAACTTCCAACACTTTTTTATTCCTCTAACTTTTATCTGCTTCCCCTTCTCATCATCTACTTCTCTATTTTCTTCTTTTTTATTGACTTTTGAACGTTGAATTACATCATCCATTCTTATACTTTCTTCAATTTCATCTGAAATTTCATTAATAGTTTCATTAATCCCTTCTTTATTTTCTTGCACTGGTTCCACATTACTTATTTCAGCCCCAGCCCCATCAGTCCTTAACTTTCTATTCCGTAAAATCAATCGTTCAAAAGCAATATAATTTAGTTTAGAAAAATAACTATAAGCTTTCTTTATAAGACTTTTTAACAAAGTCAATTTCAGTGATGCTTTAACAAAAAGATTTTCAAAATAATCAAGAAGAGAATTTCCAAGAAACATTAAATATAATACTGAAGCAAAAAGAAAAGCAATAATAATAGCAATACTTCCCCATATTTTCCCAAAACCTAAATTTGAGATAAAAAAACATGAAATTTCTTTTCCTATCATTCCACCATTAAAACTATAATTTATACTGCAAGAATCGTCACAATAGAAAGAATGAAACAAAGAAAGAGAGAAAACAAATAAAGTAGTTAAAAATATTAAAGTCTTTTTAATTTCTTTATATTTCCATCTTCCTTTTAAAAACAATAAAAAACCAAATAAAAAAAGCAGAAAAGGAAAAAAGTGCCTACCATTTCCAAATAAAATTTCTTGCACATCTTGAAGCTTATTAGTTGTAAAATTTGAAATAAAAGCAAAAACAGAGAAAAATATTATATAAACACTCAA
>FWPV01007282.1_pt1 | contig 20272 bp, 23 predicted proteins | sample 2228371 | NCBI WGS metagenome assembly FWPV01 (sample SAMEA103939776, study PRJEB20133) | metagenome | reverse complement strand
TTTTTTAGGTGTATTAAAAAATTTCACAACATCATTTGCATCAACAAATGAGACATCAACCGGCAATGTATCCATTATAGCTTCTATTGTATCTATCGTTAATTCTTTTAAATTCATGTTACCGCCTCCTTAACTTTTAGATTTCTGGAATAAAATAACCTAAACTATCACATTCCTCTTTAATTTCTTTCCATTCATTATCTGTTATAACATTTAGAGCGGTAACATACAAGATATTTTCTTCCTTTTGTGTATGAGAGCCAAATTTTTCTAATAGGTATTTAGCAATTATTTCAAGTCGCTTTATAAATTCATTATATTCAATTTTATCTTTTTCTTTTATTATCTTAATTAAATCTTTTTTTTGTTCTTTCATTTCAGTATGTTCATGCCACATAATTGCTGGTGGTTGTTCTATACCTTTTTTTTCAAGCACAGGGAACAATGTGTTCTCCTGTCTTATATTATGATTTTCTGCCTCCATTAATTTATTTGCTATTTTCTCTATATTTGATATCTCATTTTCAGCTTCATTAACATTTTTATATTGTCTTAACTTTTTTATTTCATCAATCAAGTTTTCCATTAAATTTAAAATATTTTTATGGTCTTCCTGGAATTGTTTAATTGGGTGCCAGTCAGGCACTTTTAAATTAGGATTTCTTATAACATCTTTAAATAGTTCTAAATGCAGGTCACAGGCTTTCATCAAATCTTCTATTTTCATCCCTTCTTTCACCAATTCACCTTCCACCTGCGCAATTGTTAACGGATTTGTTTCATTTATAACTTCTTTAAAATCTTCTTTTAATTTATTGAATTCTTCATTTTTTATATCTGCGGTTACCTTCTTTAATAATTCTTTGAGTTTTTCTTTATTTTTTTCATCTTTCATTATTATCACCTTTTTTAAAAAAATAAACTTTAATGATGTCTTTTTCAGACTTATCTACATAAGATTCAAATCCCAATGTTTCAAGATAGCTTATCATCGGTGCTGGAACAAATTTTTGAATTAAAACAAAACCCTGATTCACTTTTATTTTTTTTGCAAATTCAACAATATGTGCAAATGGTTCGCCTTCTATTTTCGTTGCATCAAAAACTTCAAAATTCTGGTTATTATCCATCCAATCTGGTTTTTGTTCCTGTTTTTTTATATCTCCAAATTGTTTCTTTAAGAATTCTTCCTGCATTTTTGGTATCTGATTTTTAAAATAATCCAAAAATTCTTTACCTTTTCCTATAGCATCATTTAATTGATATAAAAGTTCTTTTACATATATATTTCCCACTTCTGCTGCTTTTTTTAATTTTGTTACTTTTGCTACAGTATTAAATAAAACAGGATTATATAATCTTTTGTATTTTGGAGATATCTTTACCAGAACTTCTTTTAACTGTGGATATTTAGTTATTACATCATACACTGTATCCTCTTCTGTTATAAAATCTTTTTCTTTTTCCATTAAAATCACTCCTTTATTGCTTTTTTTAAACCCACTCTTCTTCTAATATTTCACCTTTTATTCCAATCATCACATATTTTATCGGAACTTTTCGTTTTGCTTTTTGTGCTGCTGATTGAGCAATACTTAATAATCCACCACAACAGGGCACTTCCATAATTGCGACTGTTATTGAATTTATTTTTGCTTCGTCAATCAATGTTTTTATCTTTTCTTCGTAAATTTCCTGATTTTCATCTAATTTAGGACAGCCTATTACAATTGCTTTACCTTTTAATAAGTCGTTATGAAAACTACCGAATGCAAATGCCGTGCAATCTGCTGCAATTAAAAGATCTGCCTTTTGGAAATATGGTGCAAGCGGAGATATTAAATGCAATTGTATTGGCCATTGTCTTAATTGAGATTTTTGTTTAACTGTGCCTTCTTCTTTTCTATCATCTTCATTATCTCTAAAATTCATCATTCTTGAACCTGGACAACCTGAAAAATTGTCAAATCCCATCTTTTCTACCTCCTTATAATCTGGAATTTTTATATTATTTTCTTTCAAAAATTCAACTGCCTGATTTAAATATTCATTTTGTCCGTGTTCATATAAATGTTTTAGATGTGCTTTTATTGTGTTTTCACCTGCTTTTATTATATTTTCCATTACTTTTCTTTCATCATATGGTTCTGCCTCTTTTTTTTCTACTTTTAGTGCACCCACAGGACATTCACCCACACACGCACCAAGCCCATCGCATAATAAGTCTGAAACAAGCCTGACTTTACCATCTATAACCTGTAAAGCACCTTCTGGGCAATTTGGAACACACAATCCACAACCATTACATTTTTCTTCGTCTATAACTATCATATCTCTTAACATCTTTTACACCTCCTAATATATCACCTTTTTAGTGATATTTTAGCAAAAAAAATTTTATTTGTCAAGTATTTCTTAATTAAAAAATTTATAAAATATTTCTGCCAATATCCTATGATTTTGCATAACAATTTCTTTATGTGGTATTAATTTCTTTTTTGTGCTGACAAATTTTTCTTTTTTTAAATTCCTGCCAAAATTTTTGATAAATGTTACTAAACCTTTTATTTTTATCTCCGGATGAAATTGCAAACCAAGTAAATTAGAGCCTGAAATAAATGCCTGATTATTACACGCTTTACTCCATGCGAGACGTTGTGCCCCTTCAGGTATTGAAAAAGTATCACCGTGCCAGTGTAATGTTATAAATTTATCCGGTAAATATTTGAAAATAAAATGTTTTTTTGCTTCTTCTGTCAGCCATACAGGATACCATCCTATTTCTTTATATTTATTCTTTGTAACTTTTCCGCCGAGACACTCTGCTAAAAGTTGAGCACCTAAACAAATTCCTAATATCTTTTTCTCTTTTTTAATTGCATTTTTTATAAATAGTTTTTCCTTTATAAGCCAAGGATATTTATCTTCTTCATATATTCCCATTGGTCCACCCATTAATACAAGTCCATCAAAAGAGTTCATTGATGGTAACTTTTCATTTTTAAATATATTTATAATTTTATATTTATATTTTTTTCTTTTTATTAAATCCAATATATATTCTGGACCTTCTACTTTTGCATGTTTTAATATAAATATTCTCATAATTTTAAAAATTAATTCCTGATATTAGTCTAAACTGAGATTTTGGAGATAAACTTTCATTAGAAATCTGGATTAAATTTCCTATTATAAAATATATTCTTTTAAGTTGTAAAAATATTGTTGGTCCTGCATATATTTTTTTTAAATTTCCAATAACTTCAATCCCGATTTTAAAAAAATTATTAAAATCATAATTCATTCCCAGACCATAATCAAATTCTTTTATTATTTCTTCTGACTTTTTACCAATATTATAACCGGAATTTAATGTTACATTAAAATTAGTAATATCTTTTGCTATAATGACATTTAATCCTATTATATGCTCGCCCTGCTCAATATTTCTTTTATATTCAATACTACCAAGAAAATCAAAAATATTTTTATTTTTCTCACCGAATTTATAACTTAATTTTAATCTATAACCATTATATTTTAAATTTTCATTAAAATTTTGATTTAAAGTCTGGTAAATTGCTATTCCTATGTTATCTTTTATTCCTGTTTCTATTTTTACCTTGTGTTCAGCAGATATTTTATTTTCCTGATGATTAGCTGAAAAATAAGAAAATGTCATAAAATGTTGAAAATTTAATTGTTCTTCTGTAATTATATTATATTCATTTAACCAAGCATAATTATCTGGCTCTGCATAAATAAAAATTTTTATCATTAAGAAAGTTAACAATAAAAAAATTTTTTTTCTACTTTTCATATTCAATGCCATTTTAAATTTTTATAATAAACGATAAAATAATTGAAACTCCAACTAATAGATGTGATAAAATAGTCAAACCACAAGCAGGAGCTAATTTCTGTGGCAGGTTATAATTTTCAAATAATATATTTACAGCTTTAATTGATAAAAATAATACAAAAATACTGATTATTGCAATTTTAGATAAAAAGTTAAAATAAGTTAAAGATAATATTAGTAGATATGAAATTAATATCATAAACAAATATGTCCATCGTGCATTTTTTACCCCCAACCGAACAATCAGATTCCTTTTTCCACATCTATTATCTGCATCAAAGTCCGGAAATTCATTTATATCTATAATGGCTGCAGCTAATAATCCAACTGGAATGGAAATTAAAAATGGCTTTAAAATATTTAAACCACCCTGTATATAATAAGAACTAACCACCATCAATGGCCCAAAACAAAAAAATATTAAAAATTCCCCAAGTCCCCTGTGTGCCCATTTAAATGGTGGTGCAGTATAAAAAATCCCAGAAATTAAAGAAAAAATAAGGACAATAAATATCGGTATTTTAAACTTAAATATTAGAGGAATAAAAAAGATAATACCAATAATAAACAAAAAAATAGCTTCTATCATAACCTCTCCGGGCTTTAGCATTCCATTCTGTATAAGTCTGCTTCCTCCTGTAAAAGGAAAAATAAAATCTTTATTTATATTATCTGTTCCATTTTTATAATCAAAATAAATTGCAATAACATTTGTTCCTAAGTGTAAAAAAACAAAACCGAACAAAATTAAAATAAAATCTAAAAATTTAAAATCAAAGCCTTCATTTTTTGCAATCAGCGTGCCGATTATAACAGGTATAACTGTTACGGTTAAAAATGGCGCTCTTAACTCCTGAATAAAAATTTTTAGTTTATTTAACATAAATCTCTCCTTTCATCAGGAATTTTCAAATTTAAATTTATCTAATATAAATTTTGGAACTGAAACTTTTATAATATTTTTTATACCTAAAGTCAAGACCGTATTAATTAGCAGGCATAATAGTCCAATTGTTATTGCAATTCCACCTATCAAAGATAAATTCATTTCTAAATTAAATTCTCCGCCCGGATATAGAGTTCTTCTTAACATACCATTCAATCCTGCCCATCCCATAGACATACACATAAGTAAAGTGCCACTCACCCAGAAGATAAGATGTAAATTAATTAATAAATTACTTTTCATTTCTTTGCCTAACAACAAAGGAACAAGAGCATAAACCACTGCAAATAATAACGGGCTTAAACCCAAAAGCAACATTGTATGTCCATGTATTCCTATAACCCATTGCGTATTATGCAAGACAACATTCAATCCAAAATTTGCCTGTGTAATTCCAGCAACCGCACCTAAAGAAAAACCAAAAAGTGAGACAATAATAAATTTTAAAGCAGGGGTCCATTTTACAGGGCGGGCAAGATAAATAGTCATCATACTTGCAAAAATAGTCAGGCTAAGTGTTAAAATTTCTCCTGATGTAATAAATTGTCCTGAAATTAAATGTAATGCCTTTGGCTGTGGCTGGTCGGCAAGTAAATGATGGCTCCATACTCCCAATGAAATTAATAAATCAGCCATTATTACAAGACGGACAACTGGTTCTCCAAATAATTTTCTGTTTACGAGCATTGGAATTAACAGATACCATGTTCCTGCTGCATACATTAAAACATTGCCATCTGCAATCATATCAAGTCCCCACCAGAACCAATTTTTATAAATAAGAGGGTCTATAACATTTGGATGGAAAAATTTTATTCCTAAAAGAGCAGGCACAGTAAAAACAAGAATCAAAATTCCACAGGTTAAAATTACAAATGCATTAATAACTGTATCTATACTTCCACGGGCAACAGCAACAACAAAAACCGGTAAAGTATCATATAATTTTTTTTCTTCTTTTTTATCATCTTTCTTTTTAAATAATAAATCAAGACCAAATGCAGATTTAATATAATCACTGAATTTATATAATTTTGATTGGGATTCTCCTTCCACTGGTTTTCTTTTAACAAGTGTTGCAAAAACATTATATGAAAAAATCAGTATATTAACAAGAGTGATAGCAGCCCCTAAAACAAAAATTGCAGCACCATAATGTGATACCCTTTCAAACCATACTGGTAGGGGCCAGTATAATGTATATAACGCGGTGTAATGAAAAATAAAACCAGACAACCATATAATTAACACTCCAATAGATTGCAACCAGAAATTTGCAACAACTAATTTTTTATGATAAATTTGTGTTTTTAATAAATATGGAAGTAAAAAATAAAATGCTCCCATTACAGCAAGATATGCATAACCATAAATACCAACTAAAGGATGCACGGTCATAACCGCGTAATAATGTTCAGAACTTAAAAAGTCAGGTTTTATATGCTGAATCCTCATCATCATACCTTCAATAACCGCAAGTAAAAGAAAGCCTACAGCTGCAAGAACATATCTTAGTGTCCATTTTGTTTCAAAACTGAATTCTTTATTTTCCATTTTTATTCCTCCTTTAATATTTAAAATACTTCTATTGCATCTTTTATTACCATTTCATTATGATCAGGTCCTGAGTATTCTGTAGACCTTATGTCGTATTTACCTGCTTCATTAAAATTCCAGACGAACTTATTTTTATATACTGGTAAAACCTGCATTTGAAATACCAGTGTGCCATTTTTCCTGAAAACACCGAAACCATAAGTCACATCTTTTGATGTAAGAATAAATTCAACAAACTCACCTTTTTTTATTTTTATAACTTCTTCTGGTAATTTAAATTTATAATTTTCTATTTCTATATTTATTTTATGCACCTGTTTTGGGTCTGACCATAATCTCCATTTCTGCCAGGGAACAAGGGGGGAAAGAGTTATGATGTGTGCAATTATAACAACAATTACTATTCCAACAAAAAATCTTAATTCTCTTTTATCCATACCCTTATGCGGCTCTTCTGTTTCGTTTTTTACTGCAACTGGAATACTTACCTTTATAATAAACAAAATAAAAAAAAGAGTAAGTATAATAAAGTAAGAAAAATAAAAAATCCTGATAGCATCTGTTACATACATAATGTACCTCCTTTTAAATTATGTTTTGTATTTTTATTTTCATAAGTTCCTTTTTTATTTTGCCCTCTATATTTAATAATTTTTTTCTCATAATGCAGTTCTTTTGTTCTGGACACGGTTTTTTCTTAAAACTACATTTATTTATCTCAAATTTACCCTGGAATATCTGCATAATATCCAGAATATTTAACTCTTGATTCATCATCAATTCAATCCCACCATTTTTCCCTTTATAAGAACTTATTATTTTATTTTTACTTAATAATCTTATAATTTTTTTCAAAAAAAAATTTGGTATTTTTATGTTTTCTATAATCTGACGTGCTGTTGCAAATTTATACTTTTGTTTTGCCAGATATTTTATAACTCTTATTGCGTAATCTGTATCTCTTGTGATAAGTTTCACTTTTTCACCTCATTTAAATGATACTAAATTAGTATCATTTTGTCAAGAAAAAATATTTTTAATTTCACATAAAAATTTTTTAGTTTGCAGGTAACAAAAAATAAAAAATGCTACCTTTATTCAACCCTTCTGATTCTGCCCATATATGTCCATTATGAGCTTCTATTATATATTTTGATATGCTAAGTCCCAATCCAAGTCCTGATGTTTTTCTTATCAGAGCGTCCTCAACCTGATAAAATTTATCAAATATTTTTTGCAAATCTTTTTTATCCAAACCAACACCAAAATCTTTTACACCAATAACAACATATTCACCATTCTCAATTTTTATATACTCCGGAGCATTTATTTCACCCCTTGATCTTTTACACAAATTAATTATAATTTTTGAGTTGTTATTTGAAAACTTTATAGCATTGTTTATTAAGTTAATTAAAACCTGTCCGATTCTTTCAGTATCAATATTTAAAAATAATTTTTCGTAATCAGATTTAAACTCTATCTTTAGATTTTTAGTTTGAGCAATAAATTGCAAATCTTTAATTACATTTTTTACTACAAAAACAATATCTGATTCCGTTTTTGTTATTGCTATTATACCTCTTTCAATTTTTGAAATATCAACTAAATCATTGATCAATAATTGTAATCTGGAAACATTACCTTTTATTGTATTTAAATAATCTTTTTGTGTTTCATCTTTTATATTATTCATAAGGATTTCAACAAATCCTTTAATTGGTGTTAAAGGAGTTCTTAATTCATGAGATATTATTGATAAAAAATTATTTTTCAACCTATCAACTTCCTTTAATTTTATATTATCTTCCTGAATTTTTTCTAATAAAATTTTGTTTTCATTATATTTTCTACGTTCTATAATTCCATATCCAACATCCAAGGCGAGTTCTTCTAAAAGTTTTATTTCCTTTTCATCAAAAAAATCTTTTTTATCAGAATATAAATTAAGAGAGCCTAAAATTTCATTTTTATAAATTATAGGGCAGGCAACAACTGATCTAAATCCCCTTTTCAATGTTTCTTTTAACCATAGTTCAAAATTCATATCTTTTTCAATATCCTGAAATATTGATGTTTTTCCTGTTCTATTAGCAGTTCCAACCGGTCCTCTTCCATACTCTGAATTTTCATCCCATGAAATATTTACTTTTGAAAGATACCATTCATCAATTCCATAACATGCAATTGGTTTTACTGATTTTTTTTCATCATATTCTTTCATTCCAATCCATACTAATTTATAACCACCCTCTTTTACGAGCAATTCACATATCTCATATAAAAAACGTTCTTCATCAATATCTCTTACAAGTATTTGATTACATTTTGATATTAAATTTAAAATCCTTGTTTTTTTTATGAGTTTATAATTCATTTTAATTAATTCTTTATTATAAAAATAAATAATAAAATATAAACCAATTGCTGTTAATAAAACATAAAGAGTTCCTTTTATTGTTTGAAAAAATGTTAAAATTTGTAAATTGTTTGTCAAAAACAAAAGTAATCTGTCTGTAAAAAAAATCCACGACACCCCCAATAATATATAGAATAGTATTTTATTAATAGGTGACAATACATTGAAATTTATTTTTTTTAATTTTCCGTTTTTCATAATTCAAAATATTTTTTACTATTAATTGATAATTTTATTCTTTATCTGTTTTATTATATCATAAATTTCAAAAAAACAATCAACTATTTCAGGTTCAAAAAGCTTCCCTTTATTTTCTTTTATATAATTAATTACCTCTTCTTCACTCCAGGCTTCTTTGTAACTCCTTTTAAAACATAATGCATCATAAACATCTGATAAAGTTACAATTCTTGCCGCCAAAGGTATATCTTTTTCTTTTTTCCCTCCGGGTCTTTCAATATATTCTATTGTATCAATATCTTCAATATAACCCGGATAACCACCACCATCCCATCTTTCATGATGATTTAAAGCAATTTGCGCAATTAAATTTTCCAATTCACTATCTCCATCTTTGAACAATCTATAGCCATATATTGTATGCATTCTCATAATTTTTAATTCATTTTCTGTTAAGGGTCCTTGCTTTTTTAAAATTGTATCTGAAATTCCAATCTTTCCAACATCATGTAACATTGCTGCTATTTTTAATTTGTCATTAAATCTTCTTATCAATTCTTCAGGGAGGCCTCTGTTTTCAGCCCATTTATGATAAATTTCAACAGAAAAAAATCCAATTCTATTTACATGAGCACCAGTTTCTTTTGGATCCCTGAATTCAACCATTTTTAAAATCTTTTCTATCATTGCTCTTGTTATTTTAGCTTTTTCAATTGCTATTGCTGCTTCATTTGCTAAGAACTGTGCACATATTTTATCAGTTTCTTGGAAAGGCTTGATCTTTCCATTTTCATCCCTTGCATTTATCAGTTGAATTACTCCTACTATTTTGTTTCCTATAGTTTTAAGTGGAATTGCAATTATTGACTTTGTTCTATACCCTGTATTTTCATCAAATTTTTTATTAAAACTACAATTACACTCCTGTTCTTTTATATTATATACATCATCTACCATTATTATTTGCCCATTTACAACTGATGAACCAGCAATACTTTCTCTACTTATTGGAACACTTTTATCATAATATAAATATTTGGTTAATTTATTTTTAGAAAATAAATAATCATTATAAATATATTTAATTTTTAATGTATTGTCTTCGATTAAAAATATAGTTCCACCTTCTGCATTAGTAATTTTTTTTAATTCAAAAAGTAATTTATCAAGTAAAATATCAATGTCAGCAATGCCATGTATTCTTTCTGATATTGTAATTAATTCCTTTTCTAAAAATAAATTTTTATTTTTTCTTATCTCATTCATAAAAATATACTCTAATAAATGTTTTTATCAATATACCATACAGTTTGGCCATCAGGTGGCTTTATCATTGATGCAGGATATGCCTTGCCAGTTCTCTTTTCCTCTACTATATCCCTTATTATTTTACCTTTTCCTTCTCCCGATATTATAAACATTACATTCTTTGCATTATTTATTACCGGCAAAGTAATTGTTATTCTGTCGTGTAATGTCACTCTGGCATGAGCCTTTATATGAGTTACCCATCTTTTTTGTTCATTTACAGCTCTATGTCCTGGAAATAAAGAAGCTGTATGCCCATCTCTTCCAACACCTAATATTATTAAATCAAAAACCGGTAATTTTTTGTTTAAATCAATAGCTTTTAATTTCATAAAAACTTTTTTTAAAATTTTTTCATATAATTGAGCTGCTGTTTCCGGATTTGTAGCCTCTGTTGGGATACGAAAAATATTATTTTGAGAAATATTAATTTTACTTAATAAAGTTTCATAAGCCATTCTGTAATTTGATTCAGAATTTGTATGAGGCACATATCTATCATCGCCCCAGAAAAAAAACACTTTATTCCAGTTAATATTTTTATTTGTCTCATCTTCTGCTAAAATCGAATAAATCATTTTAGGAGAGTTACCACCGGATAAAGCAATTGTGAAAAACTCTTTGTTTTTTAATGTATCAATTATTAATTTAACTATAAATTTTGCAGCATTTATACTCATTAATTCTAAATTTTCAAATTCTTTTATTACCATATTTTATATCCAGTTAATTTTTTCATTTTTAAAAAATTCATAAAATTCTTTCGGACCTTTGCTTTTAGGACTGTAAATATGAAGATGGCTATCTTTTTCTTCTATAGTACAATTTTGCAATTTATTTATTAAAGGTGATAAAATTGCCCATGCAACCTCAACACAATCTTTATCCCAGAAAATTATACTATCACCATTTATACATTCTAAGATTATTGATTCATAGTCTTCTGCTATTTCGTTTTTAAATAAATCCTGATAATTGAAATCCATGAAAAATGGGCTTATGCACATTTTACCACCTGGTGCTTTTGCAAGAAATTTTAAACTAACTCCCTGCTTGGGTTTTATCTTGAAAATTAATGCATTATTATTTGTTTCGTGTTCCTGCATACAAAAAATACATTTTTTATTTTTTTTAAAAACAATGGTTATTTTTGATTCGTCTTCATCTAATTTTTTTCCAGCTAAAATATAAAAAGGCACTCCACGCCATCTATTATTGTCAATAAAAACTTTTGTTGCAAAAAAAGTTTCAGTACAGGAATCTGGAGAAACATTTTTTTCCTGTCTGTATCCTTCATATTGTCCTAAAATTATATTATGAAAAGTATCTCTAACATCCAGAGGTAAAAGAATTGATTTAAATAAATTCAATTTTTGTTTTTTAATCTCCTGTGTATCAAAGGCACCCGGTCTTTCCATTGCAACAAGAGCTATCAATTGTAAAATGTGGTTTTGAAAGACATCTCTTATCATACCTATCTTATCAAAATATGCCCCCCTGTTTTCTATCCCTTTTGTTTCTTCAAATTTTATCTGTACATGGTCAATATATTTATAATTAAACAATTCATCGAAAATAGAATTTGCAAATCTAAATACAAGTATATTTTGAACAGTATCTTTGCCTAAATAATGATCTATTCTAAAAACCTGAGAATCATTTATATGTTTTAATATAATATTATTTAGTCTTACTGCACTTTCAAAGTCAACTCCAAAAGGCTTCTCAATCATTAATCGTTGAAATGTCTCTTCATTCTGCTGCCTTTTAAGCAAAGAAGTATGGATTAATTCTGTAAATATTGTTTCAAATAATATCGGGGGGACAGCAAGATTGTATATAATATTCTCAGGTATTTTATAACAATTAAAAAGAGATTCCATTCTTTGTTTTATTTCTTTATATAAATTGACATCATCGTATGCCCCTTTTATATAATATGAATTTATACAAAAATCGCCAATTAATTTATAATCTGCATCATTAAATTTTGATTTTATTGAACTTTCTACTCTTTTTCTAAAAGAACTATCGTCATATTCTGTTCTGCCAACACCAAGAATAAAAAATCTATTATCTAAAATCCCCTTTTTAAACAACCCAAATAAGGAAGGAAATAATTTATTATATGCAAGATCACCCGAAGCACCAAAAATTACAATACCAAATGATGGGGTCCTTGAAAATGTGCAGTTGATTTTGTGTTTTTCTTCCATTGCTTATTTCCCTTTATTTTTTAAAATCTGATGCCCACCAAAACTATTTCTTAATGCAGCAAGTATTTTGTTTGCATACACATCTTTTTGTCTTGAATTAAATCTTTTAAATAAAGAAATAGCAATTGTATCCGCAGAAACGCCATTTTCTATGGCCTCCGCTAATGCCCATCTCGTTTCACCAGAATCTTCTATATAACCTATAATTTTTTCTAACTTTCTTTCATTTTTAAAAATATCTATTAATAATTCAAGTAGCCATGACCTGATGACACTTCCATTATCCCATAATTTTGCAATTTTATCCAATTTTAAATCTTTTCCATATATTGAATTTTTTAATATATGAAATCCTTCTGCATAGGCTTCCATCAATGCATATTCAATTGCATTATGAATCATTTTTATATAATGCCCTGCTCCAGTTTTGCCACAATATAAAAAACCATCTTTTGTTGATAAAGTTTTTAATAATGGTTTTATATATTCATATATTTTTTTCTCTCCGCCTACCATTATACAATAACCATTTTTTAACCCCCATATTCCCCCTGAAACTCCAGCATCTAAATAATTAATACCTTCGTTTTTTAACAATTCAAATCTTTTCATATCATCTTTATAATGTCCATTACTACCATCTATAATTATATCTCCCTTTGAAAGTAAATATATTAACTTTTCTATAAAATTATCTGTGACTTTACCTGCAGGCAACATAAGCCATATAATTCTAGGGGTATTCAAATTTTGCACTAAATCTTTTAAAGAGTATACTGGTATCGCACCATGTTTTGCAATCTCTTTAACTTTTTCCCTTGTTCTATTAAATGCAACAACTTTATGTCCACCCTTTAATAGTCTTTTTGCCATATTCATACCCATTCTACCAAGTCCAATAATTGCAAGTTTCATTTTTCCTCCTTTAAATTTAGTATCCTTTTTACCATTTTTATTACATTTTCAACTGTAAAGCCATAATTTTTAAATATTTCTTTATAATTTCCTGATGCACCAAATCTATCAACCCCTAAAACATCGCCTTCGCATGCAAGACCACGCCAGAATGCCGTTGCCCCTGCTTCTATTATTAAACGTTTTTTTATCTTTGATGGTATTACTGATTCTTTGTATTCTTCACTTTGATTAGAAAAAATTTCATAAGAAGGCATAGAAATTATTCTGGATTTTATACCTGTTTTCTTTAATTCATAATACGACTGTAAACCAAGATGAACTTCGGAACCTGTAGCTATAATTAAAATTTCAGGAGTTTCATCGGATTCTAAAATATATGCTCCTTTTAAAACCCCATCAAAAATATTATATTTCTTATAATCTAAAACTGGAACATTCTGCCTTGTAAAAATAAGACATACAGGTTTTTTATTTACAATAGCCCAGTACCAGGCTGCCACAGTTTCATTTGCATCTGCAGGTCTTATCACAGTAATTCCTGGAATCAAGCGTAATGAAGACAATTGTTCAATCGGTTGATGGGTTGGTCCATCTTCTCCAACACCTATTGAATCATGTGTAAAAACAAAAATGCTATGAGTTTGCATAATAGCAGCAAGTCTTATGGCTGGCCTCATATAATCAGAAAAAGCTAAAAATGTAGCACAATATGGTATTAAACCACCGTGTAAAGCTATACCGTTAGTTATTGCACCCATAGCATGTTCTCTTACACCAAAATGAATGTTTCGAGCACAGGTCGTAGATATTCCCATGCTCCCAAAACCTTCTAAATAGGTTTTGGTTGATGGAGCTAAATCTGCAGCACCACCAATAAATTCAGTAAAATATTTATCAATTATATTCATTGTTTTTCCTGAAGCAAATCGGGTTGCTATTTCCTGTCCGGAATCAAAAAATTTCAAATTTCTGAGTAACTCTTTATTTATATTTCCCATTATATACTTTTGCAGTAAATCTGCTTCTTCTGGATATTTATTTTTATAATTTTCAAAAATTTTTTCCCACTCTTCGTATTGTTTTATTTTTTGTTCTTTTAATTTTTTTGCAAATTCATAAACTTCTTCTGGCACAAAAAAGTATTTTTCTGGCAAGAATCCAAAAAATTCTTTTGTTTTCTTTAAATTTTCTTCTCCAAGAGGCTCTCCATGAACAGAAGGAGTGTCCTGTTTGGGAGAACCATATCCTATATGGGTTCTTATTATAATCAAAGATGGCTTTTCTGTTTCTTTTTTTGCATTTTCTATTGCTTGACTTATTGCACTTAAATCATTACCATCAGGAACAACCTGTGTATGCCATCCATAGGCTTCAAATCTACCCTTTACATTCTCTGCAAATGCTAATGTGGTATTACCTTCTATGGTTATATTATTATCATCATAAAGATATATTAATTTACCAAGTTTTAATGTACCGGCAAGAGAAGCTGCCTCTGATGATACCCCTTCCATCAAATCCCCATCAGATACAATTGCATAAGTATAATGGTCAATTATTTTTATATTTTCCTTATTAAAACAATCGGCAAGAATTTTCTCAGCAATTGCCATTCCAACACCCATTGCAAACCCCTGCCCCAATGGTCCGGTTGTTGCTTCCACTCCATCAGTTTTTCCATATTCTGGATGTCCCGGTGTATTACTACCAAATTTTCTAAAACTCTTTAAGTCATCTATTGTAACTTTATAACCAAAAATATGTAAAAGTGAATAGAGGAGAGCACAACCATGACCAGCTGATAAAACAAATCTATCTCTATCAAACCATTTTGGATTTTCTGGAGTAAATTTTAAAAATTTGGAAAAAAGAACATAAGCCATTGGTGCTGCACCTAATGGCATGCCAGGATGCCCTGATTTTGCGTTTTCAACAATGTCTATAGATAAAATTCTTAAGCTATTTATAAATAATTTATCTATATTTTCATTCATTTATTTATTTTTTATTTATCGGACAGGTATTAATACCTAAAAGCACATATAAACCACAAAAGCCAGTAATCCCTGTAAATAAAAGTATTGCCCCAGATACCCATAAAACTATGGATATTATCCCTGTAAAGAAAAATCCAGTAATAATAAGTCCAGTTCCCAGAACACTCCTTATTATTCTGTCAACCGGTCCTTCATTTACTTTAAACATTTTTGCCTCCTTTTTATTTTGATTTTTGATTTAATCTTTCGTCAAAAAAATTCAAAGAATATATTCTTTCAAAAGCTAATCTTTCAGGTCTTTGCTTTTCCGCTGCCACCTGATGCTCAAGTAATAACCCATTATTTTCTTTTTCTGATTTTTTACCTAATATAATAAGTGTTATTAAATTAAAATCCGATGGAATTTTTAAAATTTCTTTTACTTTTTCAGGAGAGTATCCTGCAATTGGGTGCGCTATAAGATTAAGTTCTGTAGCACGCAAAAGCATAGCATAAACTGCCATCCCTGTATCAAAAAGATAATATTCTCTATCTTTTATAACGCAGTCAAATTCCTTTTTTGTAATCACTGCAATTACTACAGATGCAGCATATGCCCATTCATTACCTTTATTTAAAGCCTCTTTTAATTTTTCTAAAATTTCCTCATTTTTTACAAAAACAAATCTCCATGGCTGATTATTAAAGCAGGATGGAGAAAGTTGGGCGGCTCTTACAAGTTCAGATATAACATCATCAGAAACATCTGTTTTTTCAAGACATCTGAATGCTCTTCTTTTTTCTATTGCTTCTTTTACATCCATTATTTCTTTCCTGATTTATCTGATATTGTTATTTCTTTTTTATTTTCCCCACCTTTATTACATTCAGCCCAGAATTTCACCTTATCACCATCTTTTAAACCTGGAATTAGATAAATCACCCTTTGTTTTTCATTGTCAACCTGCGTTGTTGCATCCTGCCTTATTACTTTTTTATCATTTACAAAAAGTTCCATCTCATAAATAAAATGGTCTTTGGCAGATCTGACTTTATGAACTATATCTATATAAATCTCTGATTTACTCAAATCATAAGTAATTTTTATATCAGACGGCGGATGAGCAATTAAAAACACTGGCAACAGAAACATAAATAACATATAACTAACTTTTCTCATATTTAAACTCCTTTTTGTTTAAATTTTAAATACCAAGCAAATTTTTTAATTCAACAACATGCTCCTGTTCATCAATTATTATATGCCTTATTTCATGCTCTAATGTTTCATATTCATATTGCAATTCCTGTTTATTTTCTGTAACCTTTTTATATATTTGTTTATAATATTCAATAGCGTCTTTTTCTCCTTTTAGATTGACTTCTAATATCTCTTTTACTTCTTTTGCATCAAAAGTTTGTTCAAGTTTCATTGAAACTTCACCATCCAAGTAATTGCAAACAAGATTTCTAAACATTTCTTCATGTTTTAATTCATCACTTGCTATCTCTTTTAATCTTTCAACAATAGGTTCTGAATTTAAACCCTTTACTTTTTCAGCATGTGCTAAATATTGGATTCTTGCAGAATATTCTAATTCAACTGCTCTGTTTAACATTTCAATCAATTCTTTTTTTACATCAGCCATTTTCATTCGCCTCCTTTTTATTTTTTTTCTTTTAATTTAGTTCCACAGCAAATTAAATCACAGGTATCAACACAGCCACATTCTCTATCAATCGTAACCACAAGACCGCATTTTTCACAATAAAGTTTTTTTGCTTTTTGTTTTGTTTTTTTTGTTGTTTTACATTTTTTCTTCGTTGCCATGTTTGTCACCTCCTTTCTTTTCTATTTTAAATAATTTATATAAAAAACCAGAAAACCATGTATCATGCCGAATAAAAGGGTGATAATACCAAACCATTTGTGTATTACAAACCTGTTTTTAATATTAATTTTAAAAAACCCAAAAACAAATGTAATTAAAAGTAATGTAATGGTGATTATCCCTAAAATTTTAATAACATCATAAATATTCATTTTTCCTCCTATTTTTTTGTCTTTATTATTTCTGAAATATCATTTTTTCTTTTATATAATGGTTCTTTGCTTTTTTTATATAAAGGTAAATTTTCTTCAAAAGGAATTTTATTTTTATTTATATAAAAAAGCCCCAGTGGAAATGGATATTCTTTTAATGCTAATTCAAAAGCTTTTATTCTATCTTCTGGATTATGACTATCATCAATTTTATAAGTATTTTCTTTAAACCATTTATGTGTATTTATCTTATTAAATGAAACACAGGCTTGAAAAACATCAACAAGTGCAAAACCTTTATGCTGTATCGCTTTTTTTATTAATTCTTTTGTCAATTCTGGTTCTCCCGCTGAACCTCTCGCAACAAATGAAGCATCAAGGGATATGGCAAGAGCGAGTGGATTTATAGGTGTTTCAAAAACACCTTCTACTTGAATCGGTGTAACCATTCCTTTTTGCGATGTTGGAGATGCCTGTCCTTTTGTGAGTCCATATACCATATTATTATGCACAATAACTGTTATATCTGAATTTCTTCTTATACTATGTATGAAATGATTTCCACCTTCACCATACATATCACCATCTCCACTTTCTACTATTACAGTTAACTCAGGATTAGCTACTTTAATACCTGTTGCTGCTGGCAATGCTCTGCCATGTAATCCATTAAAATAATGAACATTCATATATTGCGGAGCTTTTGCTGCCTGTCCTATTCCAGAAACAAAGACTAAATTTTTTTGATCTATTTTTAATTCGTAAAGTGCAGATAATACAATTTTTCTTAAACCAAAATTTCCACATCCTGGACACCAGGCAATTTCCATTTTTCTATCGAAGATATTTTCCATTAACATTTCTCCTTTATTTTATCTATTAATTCTTCCACTGAAAATTGTAAACCATTATATTTTAATATTTTCTCTTTTATTTCAAATCCTGTTTCTTTTTTTATAAGATCAGCAAATTGACCTGTTGAGTTATTTTCTATTGCTATTACTTTTTTTGCTCTGGATAAAAAATTAAGTGTAAAATCATGCAATGGATATACCTGTGGGAAAAATAGAAAACTTAATTTTTTATCTTTTATATTATGTAATGCTTCTAAAATTATGTTATGTGTAGAACCCCAACCTACTATTAAAATTTCATAGTTATCATCACCATATAAAACAGGTTTTAAAGATGCCTTTTTTACTGTATCAAATTTTCTCAAACGTTTATTTTTCATTTCAAGAGAAATACCATCTAAATCTTCTGTTATTCTGCCATCTTCATCGTGTTCATCTGAATCAACTGCTACAAGCCCATCTCCAAATCCAGGAATACCACGTGGAGAAATTCCATCATCTGTAATTTGATATCTTTTATATCCATTTTGTGTTTTTATTATATTAATTTCTGGTTTAATTTCTGTTAACTCTGTTTCATTTATATTATAATAACTATCTACAAAATATTGGTCAGACATAATAAAAACAGGTATCTGGAATTTATCAGCAATATTAAATGCAAGTGCTGATAATTCAAATGCCTGCTTTAAATTTCCAGGCGCTAAAATTACACGCGGAAAAACTCCATGGCCTGCATATAAAGCAAGATTTAAATCACCCTGTTCTGTTCTTGTTGGAAGTCCTGTTGCTGGCCCTGGTCTTTGAGCTAAATGTATAACTGCCGGAGTTTCTGTCATTCCAGAAAGAGAAAGTCCCTCTGTCATTAAAGCAAATCCACCTCCTGATGTTGTAACAAGCGCCCTACCACCGGCATACCAGCACCCTGAAGCCATATTTATAACTCCTATTTCATCTTCCACCTGTTCAACAACAATATCATATTTTTTTGAATAAAAAGCCATAATGGTAAAAACTGACGTAGAAGGTGTCATAGGATATGCAAAACACGCATTGCATCCACCTGAAATAGCACCTAATGAAATTGCATCTGCACCATTTAAAAGTAAATGATTTTTTATATTTATATCTTTTTTTATACTTATTTTTATTTTATCTTTTATATTTTCTCCTGCCTTATAACCTTTTTCTGCAGCAAGTATATTTTTATCTACTATCTCCTGCCCTTTTTTTGAGAAATTATTGATAAGTATTTCCTTTAATAGATTAATATCAGCATTTAAAATTGCAGTTAAGAAACCAGCCACGATGGTATTGGCAAAAATTGGGGAACCAATTTCATTTGAAATATTTTGCAGAGGAATATCAATTGCATTTTCATATTGCATAACATTTTTATCAATTATAACAATTGTATCTTTTGTTAATTTTTTATTAAATCTTTGTATTGCTTCATTATTAAAAGGAACAAAAATATCAATGTTGCCATACCAGGCTGTTATCTGTTCATCAGAAATAATAATTGTTGTAGAATTTACTCCGCCTCTTATGCGTGACATATATTCTTTTGTTGCAAATATATTATATCCGTCTTTTTTTAACAAAGATACCAAAAGTGTTTCAACTGATTGAATCCCCTGTCCTGCTTCTCCTGCTAAAATAATTGATAATTTATTTTTCATAAAATAACTCCAAAAAAAAGGTGGGCTAAAAAGCCCACCTTTTAATATTAATTAATAATTTTCTTCCTTTATTTCAAAAAATGATTTTGGATGTAAGCATGATGGACATTTTTCCAGTGCTTCTTTGCCTTCATGCACATAACCACAGTTCCTGCATTTCCAGCGGACAACTTTTTCTTTTCTGAAAACTTCCCCTTTTTCAATATTTTCTGCCAATTTCAAATATCTTTTTTCATGTTCTGCTTCTACTTTTGCTATGTATCTGAATGTTGCAGCTATCTCTGGGAACCCTTCTTCCTCTGCTATTTTT
>FWPV01000589.1_pt1 | contig 20275 bp, 16 predicted proteins | sample 2228371 | NCBI WGS metagenome assembly FWPV01 (sample SAMEA103939776, study PRJEB20133) | metagenome | reverse complement strand
AACATTTTAACAATACAATAATAATTTAAAATATGTATATTTAAAAGCAATTTCAAAATATAAAAATTTTAATTAATTTATATATGTTAATAGTTATTTGAAACCGAAGAATTACATATTTCCGATTATAATTTTATTACTTATAATTAGTGGATTTTATCTAAGTATTTTAAGATATCAGAATCAGAATCTGCTACCCGAAAAATACGATTTTTTTCAAACGGGCAATATATTAAGTAATATCCTTTTTTTCTTACTGCTGATTTTTTCCTTCCTTAATTTATTTACTAAATCTAAATATCCTAATAAAACAATTCTATATTTTTTGATATTATCATTTTCATCGTTAGTTTGTTTATTTATTAGTGGTATTTCTAATGAAAAAGAAACAAAAGTGGTATTTTCAGCACTTTTCTTATTTTTAATATCTTTATTTTTAATCTCGCTTCTTACCGTATATTTTTCAAAATCTAAAAAAATCCATATTTTCAGGGATTTTATTTATACATTAATGATTGGAATTGTAGGATTTGTATTTAATATTTTTCAGATTTATGTATATAAAGATGATTACAATTACATTATGAAATCTAATGTTTCTGCTGATGCTGGTGTAATTCTTGGTGCAGCTGTGTGGGGTGGTAATAGACCCTCACCTGTTTTTAGGGAACGGATCAATAAAGGATATGAACTGTATGAAAAGAAGATTGTTCCAAAACTTGTTTTAACCGGTGGTGGATATGGCGGAGAACTTTCAGAAGCTGAAGTTGCTAAAAATGAATTAATTAGATATGGTATAAATGAGAATCATCTTATTGTAGAAAAAGAATCTTTCTCAACAATTGAACAAATTTTTTTTGTAAGGGATTTTTTGTATAACCGCTATAAGTGGAACAGAATTATTATTATTTCTGATGGGTTTCATTTATTTCGTTCCAGAGAACTTTGCAGATTTAATAATATGAATGTTCTTACTGTATCCACTGATACGCCGCTTACTGCTGAAAGCGCTTTAAATTTTTGTATTAAAGAGAGCATTGCTACTTTGTTTTTTTGGTTTTTCGGTATTGGGTAGTGAAAAAATTTTCATAATTAAAATAAATTTTATAGAATAATGACATACAGAAGAAGAATTGTCAGAATTAAAGTGCTTCATGTCTTATATGCTCATGAACTTTCAAAAGACCCTATTACAAAGGTAAAAAAAGATTTACTTAAGGACTTGCAGGATAGTGATAGTATACTTTTTGCTAATGAGTTAATAGATTCTGTTTTGAAAAATCAAAATGAACTTGATAAAACAATATTTTCAAAAATTCATAATTGGAAGTATGAAAGAGTTGCTGTTATTGATAGACTTATTTTAAGAATGGCTCTGGCGGAAATTTTGTACTTTCCACAAATTCCCCCTAAAGTATCTATTAATGAAGCAATTGAATTAGCAAAAGAATATTCTTCATTAAAAAGTGGGAGTTTTATTAATGGTGTACTTGATTCTATTTTATTGGAGCTAAAGGAAAAAGGACTATTAAACAAAAAAGGTAAAGGACTTATTGATAATAAATCTGAATAACAGGATATCTCTTCAAAACAAGAATGAAATTATTATAACCTTTGAATAAATCCAAAGTTTTTATCTGGTCTCTTTTTGACTTCGGGAACTCTTCTTATGCAGTTATTATTGTAGCATTTGTATTTGCAGTTTATTTTACTGATGTAATATGTAATAAAGAACCGGTTGGTGATTTTTACTGGTCACTCGGTATTATTATTTCGATGATTATTTCTGCTGCTATAAATCCTATTGGAGGTGCAATTGCAGATAAAACATCAAGTAAAAAATCTTTCTTATTATTCTTTACATTAATTTGTATATTTCCTACTGCTCTAATGTATTTTACCGGACCCGGAAAAGTTGCCCTTGCTTTAATATTATTTATAATTTCTAATATCGGATTTCAATCCGGTCTTACATTTTACGATGCTCTAATATCTGATGTTACAGAGGAAAAATATTATAACAAAGCTTCAGGGATAGGATATGCTGTTGGATATGTTGGTTCACTTGTATCCTTGCTTTTGGTTTTTGCTGTTCTTTCTTATCAACCCGATAATTATAATTTACTTTTTATTATTTGTGCTATCTTTTTTGCAATTTTTTCACTTCCTCTCTTTTTATTCCTGAATGAAAAGAGAACTCAGCCAAGGATTGAGAATTACAAATTTTCCGAAAATTTAATTTATGGATTTAAAAAAGTTATTAATACTCTAAAAAATATAAATGAATACCGAAACCTGAGAAATTATTTGTTCGCATACTTTCTGTATATTGATGCTGTTAATACTATTATTTTTTTCTCTGGTATTTTTGCAAGGAAAACTCTTAATCTTAATTATGTTGAACTTGCTATATTCTTTGTTGTCGTGCAAATTACAGCATTGATTGGTTCTTTAATTTTTATCAGGATTGGAGATAGATATGGAATAAAAAAGTCAATTGTAATTACTTTATTATTCTGGACTGTTATAGTATTCATAATTTTTTTCTTTGTTGATGAAAACTCATTTGTTAGTATTGCTTCTGTTAATATTCATCTGTTTTTTTTTATTGGTGGTTTTGCCGGGACTTTTCTGGGAGCAACTCAAAGTTTATCAAGAGCATTAATGGCTAAACTTACTCCTGAGATAATCAAAACAGAGTTTTTTGGATTCTATTCATTATTTGAGAAAACTTCTACTCTTATCGGACCTTTAACCTTCGGTTTAGTTTCGTATTTAACGGAGTCTCAAAACATTGCTACTCTTTCAGTGGCGACATTTTTTGTACTTGGAATTATTGTTTTAAGTAAGGTTGACGAAAAAGCAAAAGAAAAATAAATTACTTTTAAATAAATTAATGTTTTAATATATATTATTCACCTTTCCTTTAAATGGGTTTTTTTAATTTATCTTGACTTTAATTTGTATTGTAATTAAATTTATTGTTTAAAATGGAAACATATCTTTTCTATACGGATTCTTATCGTAATTTAAATTTAATTAACCATACTTTAAAAATAATCATTTCTTTTAAATAAACTCTTTTTATAAACAATCAAAGGAATACAGCAATGTTAAAACTTAACCAAACCCAAAGCATTACTTTAAAGTTAATAGTAATGCTAATGTTAGTTTTTGTATTTGTTTCAGTGTCCACAGGACAGGAAATAAAATACAGAGACAGCTGGGGACCAACAGGATTTACTTACACACGGGCTGGAGTAGGAGGGATGGAATTGAACTTTTCTCTTACCAGTGTGTTCTTAAACGATGTAGTTGTTGACGGAGTTCAAATGAAAACGGTAGGAATCCCCGGAGTGTTCTTACCAAATGATGCAGGAATGCCTGACTTGGCTGGTATGGGAAGATTTATTGCAATTCCAACTGGAGCAACAGTCAGTTGGAGAATAGTATCTTCAAGAGTTGAGAAAATACAAAATGTAGAAATTGCACCTGCCCCCGTACTTCCATTGGATAATGACCCGAGACCTCTTGTAAGAGAAAAGAACATGGAAGTTTACAGCAGAAATGCCTACTATCCGGAAAGCCCTGTTAGAATATCTGACAGAATGAATGTCAGAGGAGTTGATGCAGTTATAGTTGGTATTACTCCTTTCCAATACAACCCTGTAACTAAAGAACTATTGATTTACAGAGACTTGAAAGTCGAATTAACATTTGTTGGAGGTAATGGACAATTCGGTGACGTTTCCTACAGAAGCAGATGGTTTGAGCCAATATTACAGGATGTGTTTTTAAACTACGAAATGTTACCAAAAGTAGATTTTGATAAAATTGATGTTGAAAATTTAACTGGATATGAATATGTAATTATCAGACCTAATAGTGCAAACCATGCAGCATGGGCAGATTCATTAAAGAAATTCAGAACTGAGCAGGGGATAAAAACTACAGTCGTATCACTTTCAGAAATTGGTGGTAATACTGTAGAGGCAATAAAAAATTGGGTTACTAATGCCTATAATACATGGCAAATAAAACCAACTGCCGTATGTTTACTTGGTGATTATGGCTCAGATGCTAATACTCAGATTATTTCATTATTGAGAACACACCCTGCATCATATCCAAATTTCCCATCGGATAACTATTATGCAGATGTAAATAATGATGAAATGCCGGAGATTATATTTTCAAGAATTGTGGCTTCCACAACTGCGGATTTACAGAAATTAGTTGGTAAACAGTTATATTATGAACGATACCCGGTCACAGCAGCCAATTATTATAACAATCCAATAACAGCACTTGGATGGCAGACAGAAAGATGGTTCCAATTATGTTCAGAGATTGTAGGTGGATTTTGGAGAAAAGTATATAGTAAATTACCATTAAGAGTAAATGCTATTTATTCAGGAAGTCCCGGTAGCACCTGGTCAACCGCAACAAACACTGCTCAGGTTGTTGCATATTTTGGTCCGGCGGGGCGGTATTATATACCTTTAACACCTGACTCACTTGGTGGTTGGAGTGGTGGAACCGCTGCGATGGTTAATAATGGTATCAACAGCGGTGCATTTATGTTACAACATAGAGACCATGGAGCATATACAGCTTGGGGCGAACCTGCTTATTCAAATTCTAATGTTGACCAGTTGACAAATGCAAATAAAATGACCTTCGTATATTCAATTAACTGTCAAACAGGTGCTTACCAATATGCTTCAGGTGATTGTCTTGTTGAAAGATTCATCCGGCATATGTATAATGGACAATATGCAGGTGCAGTAGGAGCGGTAGCACCATCAGAAGTATCGTATTCATTTGTTAATGATACCTATTGTTGGGGAATGTATGATAATATGTGGCCTAATTTTATGCCGGATACTATGATATCTAATATACCACAAAGAGGCTTAAAACCAGCATTTGGTGCTGCTGCTGGCAGGTATTTCCTGATGTATTCTAACTGGCCATATAACACAGGAGATAAACTTGTAACTTATAGATTGTACCATATGTTTGGTGATGCTTTCTTAACATTATATTCAGAAGTTCCTCAAACGTTATCTGTAAATATTCCAACTGCAATTTTAGCAGGCCAAACAACAGTTAGCGTAACCGCAACTGCCGGAGCTTTTGTTGCATTGACTTTGAATAATGAAATACTTGGAACTGCAACCGCAACCGGTTCACCACAAAATATTACGATTCCGGGTACTCAAGTACCGGGACAGGTTATCAAAGTTGTTGCTACGAAACAGAATTACTTTAGATGGGAAGGAAGCATAAATGTTATCCCGGCAACAGGACCCTATGTTACATATCATAGTCATACAATTAATGATGCCGCACCTCTTGGGAACGGTAATGGATTAATGGATTATGGAGAAACCAATAAACTTAACCTTAGAGTAAAGAATGTTGGGTCTGCTGCTGCTACAAATACCGTCGTAAAATTAACTACAACTGATCCATATATTACAGTTACTGACTCTACAGAAAATTATGGAACAATTAATGCCGGTGACTCAGTACTTGTCAATAATGCATTTACTTATAATGTAGCAAACAATATTCCGGATAACAGAAATGTTTCATTTACATTAACGGTTACAAGTGGTACAAATACCTGGACAAGTTATTTCAATATTATTGCTCATGCACCTGTTCTAAAATATGGAGGATTTGCAATCATTGATTCAATGGGTAATAATAATGGCAGATGGGATCCGGGCGAAACAGTAAAAGTTAGAGTGACTGCTAAAAATAATGGTTCATCTCAGGTTAATAATGTTGTGGGTACATTAACCGAGAATGATCCTTACATTACTATTGTTTCAGGAACAGCAACTTATGGAAATATTGCCGGAGGCGACTCTGTAAAGAAGGACTTTACTGTAAGTTCTGCTCCTAATACTCCGTCCGGATACGCTGGTAAATTATATATTAATTTAGCTGGTAATCTTGGAATCTCAACGAATGATACAATTAATGTTATCATTGGACAGAATGTATTCTATATTGGTAATGGTACTCAATCCTGTGGATATCCATTCTATACTTTCTATATGGATTCACGAACGACGATGTTATATACAGCAGCAGAAATTAACGCAGGAAATAATCCTCCTCCGACTGGCTATGTTACCCATATTGGTTTTAATGTAACAAGCGCTGCATCACAGGCTATGCAAGGATTTAAGATATTCATGCAAAATACAACTGCAACTTCTTTAACTGGATTTATGACTGGTGGAACTCTTGTATATTCCGGCACATATACTGTCCCAGGTACAGGATGGCAGGATATTCAATTACAAACACCATTCTTATGGACTGGTAATAATCTTGCAATCGAAATTTGCTTTAACAATAGTAGCTATACATCAAACTCAATTGTATATGGTACAGTGAATTCATTAAATCAATTAAAACATAATCATTCTGATTTAAGCTCTGGTGATGGATGTACTCAAATAACATCTCCATCATCATCTTATACAAATAGACCGAATATCAGAATTACCTTTAACTTTACATCAGGGTTAGAACAGAAAAACAATAATATACCGACCGAGTATGAACTTTCTCAAAACTATCCAAACCCATTTAATCCGGTTACAAAGATAAACTATGCGATACCAAAACAGGGCTTTGTAACGTTAAAGATTTATGATATATTGGGTAGAGAAGTATTAACACTTGTCAATGAAACTCAGGAAGCTGGTTATTATTCATTTGACTTTGATGCTTCTTCACTTTCAAGTGGAGTGTATTTCTATAAATTGACTTCAGGTACATTCACTGATGTAAAGAGAATGGTCTTGATTAAGTAATTAGTGATTCTAATTTGCGAAATAAAAAAGGGCTGATTGTTAAATCAGCCCTTTTTATTTATATTATGATAAAATTATAAGAAAGTAGCTTCAAATTTAGCAATAATTTTATCCCCTTTATACAGATATAAATTCTTTTGGATTATTTTATGCTTATCAAAAGATTTTAATACATTCATAAAACTATCTTCGTATTTATCTTCCCCATCTGTGCAATTAATTTTTGTCTTACCAATAGAGCTTAGCTTTAATAACTTTCCATCATATTCATAATATCCGAAAATTTCATTACACCCTCCAAAGCCTTTGAATTCATTGTTATTTATATTGAAGACAATGTAAATATCATTCTTTAAGCCTGTTATTTGTTGTGAATTTAATTCCATTAATTTCCATCTTGTATTTTTCAAATCCTCTGTTGCAATTTCAGTGTCTTTCTTAGAACTGCAACCAAAAATAAAAGAAAATACAACTAAATAGATAAACAATAACTTTTTCATTTTTGTTAATTTAAGTTAAAATATAATATATATTAATCATAGTTCATTTTCTACTTAATAATTAACTTCATTATATTAGCTTAATTATGATAGATTTAGAAAACAATATAATGAAGTATGTTTAAAATATGCTTTTGCATTTTTCAATTCTATAACTCACTTTAAAATCTATTAAAATAATATTAAAAGAAGGATTATCTTTTTTTGAAATTTATTTTAGAAATGAAATCATTTTGCTATTTCATATTATCTTGAGATATAGATAACATAAGGAGAAATAATAAATATGAAATTTTTTTAAATTATATTATTCCTTTTTCTTTGTAAATGTTTATAATATTCTCTTCGATTTTATCAAAGACTTTATCCCATGAATTTTCTTCTATGATTTTTTTATACTCTTTGATAAAAGGGTTGAAATTTCCCTGTATGGCTTTTATGCAATTTTCAAGAAATTCTTCTTTTGATGTGGAATAGCCTATTATATTACTATAGTTTTTTAGTTCTGGTAATGGTGAAGATACAATCGGTATATCCATCGCCATATATTCAAAGAATTTTAACGGATAAACACTTTTAGTAAAATTGTTATCTTTATAGGGAAGAATTCCAACATTGAATTTTTTTACATAGTATGGAATTTCTGTGATTGGTTTATAATCAATATGAATGAAGTTTTTATATTGCTTCAATATTTGATATTCTTTTTTAAAAGTTCTGTCAATATATCCTATGCATACCAGATAGTAATCTGGATTTTCTAAAATATATTTAAGTATCTCAAAGTCTATATAAACTCGCAGCACTCCTGAATACCCGATTATTGGCTTATCTAAATGGTCAATATCAGTTTTTTTTGAGTTTATATTTTTAGAAAAAATTGTTGCATCATATCCACTAACGGTAATAATAGAATTTTTGTTCTGTTTTAGCATTTTATTACAAGTATATTCAGAAATACAAATAACCAAATCGCATTTAGGAACCAGCTTTTTATTCAATTCTATATTTGAAATTACTTCACCCCCTGAATAATCAAGTTCTAAATCATCATAATAGTCATATATAAGATTATCATATTTAATAAAATTAGTTAAATAATAATTTAGTGGTGAGTATATCCATAAATTTATTTTATAATCCGAATATTTTCTTTTTACAAGCTTATTAATCTGATATGATAATAATTTCGAATCAAGAAGAAAAAGCAATTTAAACTTCTTCCAAATTTCCCGATGGAAAATTACCAGTGGAGTATATAACAAAATATTATCTTCAATGTAAGTTGGTTTTAATTTACCTGTGATGTAATTCCATAATCTTTCTTTGAATTTGTGGAATAAATTTATTGTCAAAGATACCGGGTCCTGAACTGCTAATGTTTTCCCAAATCTTTTAGAAATATTCTTTATAAATATTTTTCTATGTGAATGAGTCCAGTGACTTGATAATAAATAAATATTAAGAATTTTGTCCATCAATTCTAATCTTGCGATTTAAATAAATACTGATAATTATTTTATACTGTTGAAGTCTTTTTGAAAATACTTTCCATAAATTGGGACGAAATATTAACGAAAAGATTTTTATGATAGAACCCAATATATACATAAAGCGAATAATGATTATTTTAAAATTCATACCATATTTCTTATAATAATATAACTTATTAATATGCATATAATAATAATATAACTTATATGCTTCACCTTCTCTAACACTTCCTCTTTCCAGATGAAAAAAACTTGCTGAAGGAATGCATATTATTTTATATCCGAGACTTTTTATTTTCTTTTGTAAGTCAACATCTTCATAATATAGAAAAATATTTTCATCAAATCCTCCGACTTTTAAAAAGATATCTTTTTTAACTAATATACAGGCTCCATGAAACCAATCAACTTCAAAAGGTATTTTTTCTTTTATTTCTTTTCTGGAAGTTAATTTTTTAATTTTTGACTTTAAGAATATACCAAAAGCTTCACGAAATTCCCATAATAATCCCGGGAAATTGTTGTAAGAGTATAAAACATTATTATTTTCATCTACTAAAATCCCTGAACAAACCGCTACATTGTTCTGAATCTTAATATAATCGAGAAGTATTTTAATAGAGTAATCTTTAACTTCAATATCCGGATTTAAAAATAATACATATTCCGCTTCTGAATGTTGAACGCCGATGTTACATCCCTTTCCGAAACCATAATTATTATCAAGAAAAATAAATCGGACATCCTGATACTCTTTGGCAACTGTTTCAATTCTTCTGTCTTCTGAATTATTATCAACAACTATTATTTCAAAGTTTTTAAGTTCAGTATTTAATTTAATGGATTTTATACAACTGCTAATCAAATCAGTAGTATTATAATTTACTATTACTATTGAAAGTTCCTTCATTAACTCAACCTTTTTAAATAATCTTCAAATTTTTCAACAGATTTTTCCCAATTTAATTTTTCTCTGACTGTTTTGTATGCATTTTCAGCGATTTTTCTTCGTAAGTTATTATCTTTAATTAGTAATTCTATAGCATTAACATATTCATCAGGGTTAAAATTATTTATGATTATTGCTGATTTCATATTTTCTGCAAAATCCGGCACTGCTCCAACATTTGATGTAACAACTGCAGTTTTACATGCCATTGCTTCGGCGGGGGGTAATCCAAAACCTTCGAATTTACTTGTATATAGAAATATATCTGCATCATTATATAATTTAACAATTGTATTATCATCTGGGTCTAAATAAAATTTTATGTATTTGGGTATATTTTTATCATTATGAAAACCAAAAGAATTTATTTCCAGCTCAGGATATTTGTTATTAATTCTTTTTACAACTTCCAAAGCAAGTTCCATATTTTTTACTTTTATGGGATAATATATAAAAAGTAATTTTAATTTATCATTGTTTGACTTATTATATTTTTGGTCAAATATTTCAAAATTTATCCCATTTAATATGACCTCAGATTGAACAGAAAAATTTTCATATAAAAAATCCCTTAAAATAGTACATATCGTAATTTTGTGCAAAGGGAGTATATAAGATAAATCAACTAACTTTTTATTTGAATTTAAATAAGCTTCATAATTTTGTATGAAATAGATTTTTTTACCTTTCTTTTTATTCAGCTTTAAAACATCAAAAGCCGTTGGCCAGGCAGTTGCTATTGTAAAATCGGCATCTCTGATATTTTTGTCATTAATTTTTTTAACCTCAATCACCTCAACTTTATTGTTATACATATCATAACCGTATTTTCTTTCTCTTCTAAGAATTAAACTAATTTTTCTTTTTAATTTATATATCGGTTTAAATTGGCCTTTGTAAAAATCATAACCTCTTTGCGGATAATATAATTTCACATCATAACCTTTATCTTGTAATCTGTTTGCATATTCAATTACTACTCTGAAACCACCTGCCTTAATCCACGAAGGTAATATGTAATTTAATCTCATAATTTTATCTAATTCCTAATACTTTTCTAAAAAAATTGTGTAAAATTATTCTATCGTATATTTTACCACCATTTTTTAAAGCAACTTTGATTATTTCCCATCCCTGCTTACCGACAAATTTTCTGGATATCGTTGTTGAGTAATCTCTTGTATATGCAATTAATTTATCTAAAAATAGTGGTTCAGATTCTTTAAATAACCTTATAAAAAGGTCGTAATCAAAAGCACATTTATAATCTTCATTTATTCCTCCTACCTTCCAGAATAGGTCTTTATCAAAAAACGTAGATGGTTGTCTGATTATATCTGCACTTTTATGAATCAAATTTTCGAGTGTCATCTCATTAGACTTTGTCTCTACAATTAAATTCTTATTCTCATCTACAAAATTGATGTTTCCTGAAATTATCTTAACCTCTGGTTTAGAGTTAAAAATACTCATTATATCGCCTATAACATTTTCTTCAAAATAATCATCTGAATTTAACCAATTTAAAACCTCACCGGTTGCTAATTTGAAACCTTTATTTATTGCATTTGCTGGTCCTTTGTCTGGTTCCGAAATCCATATAATACCATCTGTTTTATTTAGTATCTTTAAAGTAGAATCAGTAGAACCGCCGTCAACGATAATATGTTCTATATTATCGTAATTTTGATTTTTAACGGAGTTTATACAATCTAAAATAAATCTCCCTTGATTATATGATGGTGTTACTATTGAGATTTTTTTCTTCACAATTAACTTAGTAAAATTTTTGTCAGGATTAATTTAATTCTTTTATTTTTTTCAAAATATCTTTCTAAATCTTCATAAGTAAATATTTTGAAAATTCTGTAACATAAAATTGTTGAGAGAATAATAATGGCTGGTGAAATTATAATTTTGAGTATGTCATTGTCAGAAATCAAATTTGGAATATAACCTATACCTGTTACTATAATTAAAATGATTATATATTTGAATAATTGTTTAAAATTTTTAAAAATAAACCCTTTTAAAAATTTATTTTGATAATATAATGATAATGTAAATGATGTAAGAATAGCAGATGAAAAACCAATAAGTATTGAGTAATATCCTATATAATTATATAACACAAAAATAAAAATTATATTTGCAACGACATTAGAGAATTGAAGTATTATTGTCTTATTAACCTGTCTTGTCATTAAATAATAATAATTTGGTATTACGGTGCTTCCTACCATATAAGAGCAAACAACAATAATTATACTAATTGATATTATAAACACCTCACTACCCAACCAGATATTTACAAAACTATATGTGCATATTAATAATATTGAAATTATTGGTAATATAACATAGAAAAGTTTTTGTTCTACATCGTTTACTATAAATCCTATTTGTTTATCATCTTTTATACTCGCTATTAGCGGCAGTAAAGGATATAATGCTTTGCTCATTAAACTCCAGAGTTGAGTTCTTATTTTTAATGCAATATCAAAATATCCTACTTCTTTAACCCCGAAAAGTTTTGATATTATTATTTTAGTTAATGGTTCATAGAAAAAATTAATTACACCTGAAATATAAATTTTAATACTGTAAGATAACTGTTTTTTTAATATTCTGAAAAGGTTGTTTATTAATCCACTATAAACTATTTTCCCCCAAAGCCTTTTAAAAGTTAACACTGAAATAATAAACCAAAGTAAAGAAGCAATTGTAATAGAAAATCCTATTGATGGGAGAGAAAATCCTAATAAAATTGTAAAAAAAATTCCTCCCCAATATAAAAAGTTGTACAAAATTTGCAATAAATTCGTTATGTATATTTTTTGTAAAGCATCTATAACTGAAGTGAAAAGTTGCCCGATTAATACTATGTAATTAGCAATAAGCATAAAGTTATACAATTCCACACTTTCTGAATATAAATGAGTAGGAATATTAAAAAAATTAATAAGAATTACAGAACTTAATAAATATAATACTATCGTAAAAGGAGTTAGAATGCAAATAAGAATTAAAATTGCTACTAATATATCATATCCTGATTCTCTATTATTTCCTTGTTCTGATATAAATTTAATAAGAGCAGTATTTAATCCTAAGTTCGTAAATATATTTAAATTACCTATTATTGTTATTATTGAAAAGACTCCATACCTTTCATATCCCAGATATGAAACAAATACTCTTATAGCAAAAAGAGTTAGTAAGGTTGCAATGATAAGCTGAATTATTCCTGTTAAAGAGCTTTTATATAGGACTATTTTTTGAATCAAGTTTTCTGTATTTAATTATTTTTGCAGGTATGCCGTAAACTATAGCATAAGCAGGGATATCTTTCGTAACGACTGAGCCGGCACCTATAACAGCACCTTTACCTATTTTTACACCGGGCATTATAATTACTCCTGAACCTACCCAGACATCATCATCAATTATTACTTCTTTTACAATAGCGGGAGCATATCGCATATTTTCAAGATTATAATCGTGAGTTAAACTTGTAATAATAGTATGAGTTGCAATCATTACTCTGTTTCCGATTTTTACTCCCCCCTGTCCCCAGATATGAACGAAAGCATTAATAGAGACATCATCTCCAATTTCAATATTTTCTTTTCCTTCAAAACACACCGGAAATTTTATTTCTAAATTTCTTCCTATTTTTTTAATATCTGATAAATAGAAATAATTGGTAATAGATTCAACTTTTTTTGCTATTTTGTAAATGATTTTTTTGAAAATTCTTTTCAATTAAGAGCTTTGTTTTTTTCTTTTAATAATAAATAGTTTGCAACTACTAATCCAGATATACAGTAAAATAGAAAAGCAGATGGTACTAAATTATATGAGCCAGCATAAATACTGTTAAATAACATATGGAACATTAAAACATTTAATATAATTGATATTGTCTTATTTTCTTTTGCCGATATTTTTATTGCTTTAAAAGATGTTACGAAAATAATAATAGAAAAAATCATGAAAGCAGTCAACCCTACTAAACCTGTATCTACAAGGAAATTGAAATAGGTTGTGTGTGCATCACATTTGGCAATGTATAAATCATAAATGAAATCAGGAAAAACATTATAGTTTTCAGATACTTCTAAAAACATAAAATATCCTACTCCTGTTAAAGGATGTTGAAGAAATGTATTATATGCTGTTATCCAGATTAACATTCTTGCTTCTAAAGAGTTACTAACAAATTGATCTTCTGGTAAATCTGTTCTTTGAAAAAATTCAAAGTGAACTTCAGAAATTCTTGTGGAAATAATTTTATCTAATCCGATTGCAAAAAGAGAACCAATAGCAATAGTAGCAACAATTACAAAGACAGGAAATTTTTTCTTAATAAACAATTTTATTTCAGGAGACAAAATAAAGGAAATAATTATTCCATAAGTTAAAGTTAACATTAATCCTAACCAGGCAAACCTCGATTGGTCAGCAATCATCGTAAGGAAAAGAAATATAGAAATTAGAATTATTTTAAAATCCGGATATCCGCTCACATAATAGAGGAAAAAAATTATCAATAGAGCAATAGGTGTAAATTCCATATAATAGTATTCAGCACTACCTAATGCACGCAAGAACCCTGTGTTAATTATGGCAATTACTTTTGTAATTCCGGCAAGGAAAGTTCCAATTATAAATGCTTTAAAAATTTTGTTTATTTGTTCAAAACTTTTTATAGATTTAAATATTACAAATCCGGTAAAAAGAAAGATAAAGAAAATAAAACTGAAATAAATTGTTTGGAGTGATAAGTATGGTGTAAAGATTCCAGATATAAAAACAGCAATAATGAGAAATGCGGAAAAAATTTTAATATGAAACGGTAATTTTAGTTGATTAAATATTTCGTCTTTTCTGTAAGTAAGGTAAAAAAATATGACAAGAAAGGCTATTATCAAAACAGAGTATAATCTTAATGGCCAATAAATTACTTTTGTGAAAAATAAGGATAATATAAATATTTCAAGAAAATATTTCTTGAATGTAAAAAATAGTATTAATACAACCTGACTTACTATTACAAAAAATAAGAGCGGTTTTGAATTTGTAGCTATTGCATAATTTAAAATTACTATGCAAGAAAACACAAACGCGAAAAACACTTTTCGCCAAAAATTTTCTGTGCGGGTAATTTCTGTCACTTATCTCTTACTTTTTTTATCGTAGAGAGAAGGTTCTTTATATATATTTCATACAAAATAAATGAAATATTCAATAGCACAAAAGTCGCTAACATACCTGCGGCAACCAGTATTATTCTTTTAGGTCTTTTCTTATATTCCGGTAATGATGGATAATCTAAAACAATTACACTTGGCATTTCTTTTTTCTCTTCTATCTTAGCTTGTTCGTAAATTGGTATGATATATGTTAAAAGTTTATTTTGAATTTCAACATCTCTTGTAAGTCTCAAATAATTTAACACAATATCCGGAGCATCCTTTAATCTAAGGGTGCTTGTTTTATCGTTTGACTTTTTTATGTTTTCTAATTCCTTTTTCATTTCTGCGATTTTCGCTTCCTGAAGTTTAACTTCAGATTCATCCGGAGATAAAGCTTTTTTAAGTAATTCTAATTTAATTTTTTCTGACTCTAAATCTGCTTCTAATTGAACTGTAGATTGGACTACGGTTTTCGTAACGATATCAGGAGCAAAACCATATCTTTCCTGAAAATACTTGAGAGAATCCTCAGCTTTTTTTAAATCGTTTTTAATTTCATTATATCGACCCTCAATAAACTCTCTTGTTGTTTTTGCGTTTTGAACATTCATTTCAATGTTTATCGAATTCAATAATTCTATCATATATTCAACAATTTCTTTTGCTCTTTGAGGGTCTATATCATATACTCCAACCTCTATTGTTCCGGCTTTTAAATTTTTTGTAACGTACGTTTTATTTTCTCTGAAATCTTTTATTGCATCTTGCATAAATCTATAATTATACTCTTTCATAAGGTCATATTTTTTTATTACTTCTTCGAGACATCTCCTGCTTTGTAGTATCTCTTCATATAATGCAAGTTCCTTTGTCATTACACTTCCTGTTAATTCTTCAAAACCTCCTAAATCAGGAATTCCTGCACTTGAAAGTAGGCCTCCTAATCCAAGTGATGTTTTACCGGATGCTTTTATTATTGTGCTTGAAAGATATTCGGGTTTTATTACAAAAAACGCAAGGATAACCATAATTATTCCAACTGCTAAAGTAGTAAAGGTAATTACTTTCCAGTGCTTCAGAAAAATGATTAAGTACTTCGTTAATGTGCTTTCATTTATAATCTCAGAAATATCCTTGTTCTTAGTTTGAGACATATTATAAATTAATAATTATTATGAACTTGTTCTGAATAAACCGATTAAAATTAATATTGGCTTTAAAAATATTATTTCCCTTTTGAATTAATTTCTTCAATGACTCTCTGGAATTTTGCATATTTATCTTTCTATTGATGTATCTGATATTATATAAAAAATAAAAATAAAATTATTAATTTTATTGTTCAAGATAAATATAATAAAATTCAAATATGTAAAATTAAGTAGTTTATATAAAAAAGTTATTAATCATTTAAAATTTTCAATTTCAAAGTCGTTGTGTTCTACAATTAATACTATTCCATACCTTTTCTTTTAAGTAAAGGTTTAATATCGGGTTCTTTTCCACGAAATCTTATATATAAAACCATCGGATCTTCTGAACCACCTTTTTCAAGAATATTTTTTCTAAAAGATTCTGCTGTTGTTTTATTGAAGATACCATCTTCCCTGAATTTTTCAAACGCATCTGCATCAAGTACTTGTGACCAGATATAGCTGTAATATCCGGACGAATATCCGGAATTAAAAATATGATTAAAATAAGTTGTTCTATATCTTGGGAGAATTTCATTTATCAAGCCAATTTTATTCATAGTATTTCTTTCAAAAGTTAAAATATCTTCTGTTAATTCATTAGTAAGAGTATGATATGCCATATCTAAATAGCATGCTGCAAGATATTCTGTCGTAATGAAACCTTGATTGAATTTTGAACTTTCTTCCAGTTTTTTTAATAGTTCATCCGAAATTTTCTCACCTGTTTGATAATGCTTCGCATAAAACTCTAAAACAGCAGGTTCGATAGCCCAGTTTTCCATAATTTGTGATGGTAATTCCACAAAGTCTAAAGATACATTAGTTCCTGAAATACTTTTATATTGACATTTTGATAACATTCCGTGTAATGCATGTCCGAATTCATGGAACATAGTTTCTACTTCATCAAAAGTTAATAATGCCGGCATATCTTTAGTCGGTCTGGTAAAATTAAAAACATTTGTAATTATTGGAGTTATATTCTTACCTTTATAAATATACTGCTCTCTGTAATTACTCATCCATGCTCCGCCGCGTTTGTTAGAGCGTGGATGAAAGTCAAGATAATAAATACAAATATGACTACCATCTGAATCTAATACTTCATAAGTCTGAACTTCTTCATTGTATTTCGGTATATCAGTCCTAAGTTTGAAAGTTAAGCCAAATAAAATATTTGCAACTTTAAACACACCTTCTTTTACTCTATTTAATTCAAAATAAGGTTTAAGTTGTTCTTCATCCAGGTTATATTTTTCTTTCCTTAATTTTTCTGTATAATATCTCCAGTCCCAGGGTTGAAGTTTAAAGTTTCCATTCTCCTTATCTATTAATTTTTGCAAATCTTCTGCTTCTTTTTGAGCAGTTTTTATTGACGGTATCCAGAGTTGATCTAATAGTTTATATACATTTTCAGGTGCTTTTGCCATTGTTTCTTCAAGTCGGAATTCTGAATGTGTATTGTAGCCAAGCAAATTTGCTTTTTCTATTCTTAATTTTATTATTTCTGCAACTATTTCTTTATTATCGTATTCATTGTTATTATTTCCTCTATTCATATAAGCGGTTAAAATTTTTTCTCTTAATTCTCTTTTATCGGCATATTGTAAAAAAGGCATAATGCTTGGGTTATGCAATGTAAACATCCATTTACCTTCAAATCCATTCTTTTGAGCTGTCTCATATGCTGATGCAATCACATTTTCTGGTAAACCTGCGAGGTCTTCTTTATTTTCTATAATAAGTTTGAAATTATTTGTTTCTGCAAGTAAATTACTTCCGAATTTTAAACTTAAAATAGATAATCTCTCATTTATTTCTCTTAATCTTTTCTGTTTTTCTTCATCTAAACCTGCTCCTCCTCTTATAAATCTTTTATAAGTTTCTTCTAATAATGTCTTTTTTTCAGTGGGGAGATTTAATTCCGAGCGTCGATCATATACATATTTAATTCTTTCAAATAATTTTTTGTTTTGTAAAATGTTATCATTGTGTTGAGAAATTAAAGGGGCAATTTCCTGAGCTAATTCCTGAAGTTCTTTGCTCGTATTCGCTGATAGCATATTATAAAATACTGCAGCAATTTCTGATAAAAGGATATCGCTGTTTTCAAGAGCTTCAATTGTATTGCTAAATGTCGGGATAGCAGAATTACTGACTATTTTTTCTATCTCTTTTTCCTGCTGAAGTATAGCCTCTTTGAACGCTGGTAAAAAATGTTCTGTCTTAATTCTGTTAAATGGTGGAACGTTGAAGGGGGTTTCGTATGGGCTTAAAAAGGGATTATCCTGACCTAATAATAAGGTATTACAGGTTAAAATTAAAGCTATTAAAATTAATTTTTTCATTTTATATTATTTAGTTTTGTAAATTTTTATTATTTCTTTTGCTTTTGAAATTATTATTTCAATTAATTCTTTAGGTTCAATAACTTTTGCATTTTTTCCCCACCCCATTATCCAGGAAATTAATTCATTGGAAATTCTTACATTCATTTCTAAAATATATTTTTCATCTTGTAAATATATTTTCTGGGTTTCAATATAAATGTTATCCTTTATATTTTCTCCTATTTCCTTTGGAAATTCAATCTTTACTTTGTAAATATTTCCTCCAACATATATTCCCCATACTGTTTTGAAATATTCAGTTAAATCCGGTAAATTTTTAATATTAATTTTTCTGTTGGTGAATTTTATATTATTTATTTTATCAAACGAGAAAATCTTAATTGTATTATCTTCATTATTTTCTAATCCGAGAAGATAAATACTTCTTGATGTTCTGATTATTGATAGAGGCAGAATATATTTCTGATTAATTGTGTTTGAGTCAGCTTTTTTGTATTCAAGGATAATTTCTATTTTATTGTTAATTGAATTTACAATTTTAACAAAAATGCTTAATGTTTTTTCTCCAAACTTTTTCTTCAGCAATTTTAAACTTTTAATGGTTTCATGCTTGCTATATGAAAGATATAAATTAATAAAACCATTTAATACTTCATCAGGCATACTATAAATATAATACTTTCCTTTTGTTGAATGTATCGGAACCCCAATACTTCTTAAAATACTTGCATCCCTTCTTATGGATTGAGGACTGATATTATTAAAATAATTACATAAATCTGACTCTGAATATTTCCCCTGATTTTCAAGTATTATTGCGCACATTTCTATTAATCTTAATGTGTCCTTACCAATTAGGGATTTTTTAGGCATCATAAGACTTTTTTGATAAAGATATTAATAGGAATTACAAAGTTCAATGTTTTATAATTGCCCCGAAAAATATTTTGTTATTTTTAAAATGATTTATTAATTCTCTTTACTTTTTTCTTTTTTAATTGTTATTATAATATTTCCGTTTTCTCTTGATATTTCGATTTGTTCATCGGTTAGATTTTCTTTGTGATGAGCTTTTAAATAATTTTTAATTTCTTCATCTGACATTTTCTCAAAATCAAATTTAATATCTTCATTAAATTCATTTTTTATTTTTTCTTTTGGAGTTTCTAAGTTATTTTTAAATTGTTTATTATCATTAATTTTAATTTCAATTTTCTTGACCCCGTTTAAGAGTGAATCTGGTAAAACTCCTGTAACTATAATTTTTAATTGCTTATGTCCTGATGAATCAGTGAAAAATTCTATTTCTGTTTGACTATCTTCAAAGTTTAAGCCCCTTGAGTTATTTTGTAATAAATCAAGAGAATCAAGTATATTATTTGCTTTTAATATTGAATCAAAATTATTCATTTCAGAATACAATGTATTGATAAGGTTTTGTATTTCTGATTTTGTAATTAATTTATTAGTATCTAAAGTTATATTATTTGCATTAATGTTTTTACCTTGCAGAAATATTAAAAAGAAAATTACTATAATTAAATTGATGTAAATATTTAAACTATCAGAATTATTATTATTTTTCATTTCTTTGGTATGTTATTATTTTAAATAGTTTTTTTAAAAAAAGTTCCAATAAAGAAATAAAAAAGCGGTTGATTATTTTACTTCATCAACCGCTTGGAGAAAGGAGGAGATAAAACTCTTATTATTTTACCACAGTCATAATTTTTGTTGCGGTAAAACTTC
>FWPV01007279.1_pt1:0-17500 | contig 20280 bp, 14 predicted proteins | sample 2228371 | NCBI WGS metagenome assembly FWPV01 (sample SAMEA103939776, study PRJEB20133) | metagenome | reverse complement strand
CCAGTTGCAGAGACAGCCAGGAGGTTAGCTTGGAAGCAGCTATTCCTTTAAAGAGTGCGTAACAGCTCACTGGTCGAGCGACAGGGCGTCGATAATAATCGGGCATCAAATCTGGTACCGAAGCGAAGGATTGATAGTAATATCAGTGGTAGGGGAGCATTCCAAATGCGGCGAAGGTATCCTGTAAGGGGTGCTGGAGGGTTTGGAAAAGCAAATGTAGGCATAAGTAACGATAAGGCGGGCGAGAAACCCGCCCACCGTAAGACCCAGGTTTCCTGATCAACGTTAATCGGATCAGGGTTAGTCGGGGCCTAAGGCGAACCCGAGAGGGGTAGTCGATGGACAATGGGTTAATATTCCCATACTATTCATACAGGTGAAGGAGTGACGGAGTGATGAAAGATCCGCCCGGTGACGGAATACCGGGTTAAAGCGGGTAGGTATTGGACCGATAGTTAAATGCGTTGGTCTAGCCGAACGTGACAGTACCGAGCGTCTTCGGACAATCGGATAGTGATCCTAAGGGCTTCCAAGAAAAACTTCTAGCGTTAAGCGTATGAGTACCCGTACCGCAAACCGACACAGGTGGTCGAGGAGAGAATCCTAAGGTGCTCGAGTGAATCATGGCTAAGGAACTCGGCAAAATGGCCCTGTAACTTCGGGAGAAGGGGCGCCTCCGGTGACGGAGGCCGCAGTGAAGAGGCCCAGGCGACTGTTTAACAAAAACACATGGCTTTGCGAAGTTTTAAAGACTAAGTATAAGGCCTGACACCTGCCCGGTGCTGGAAGGTTAAGAGGGGATGTCATCGCAAGAGAAGCATTGAATCGAAGCCCCAGTAAACGGCGGCCGTAACTATAACGGTCCTAAGGTAGCGAAATTCCTTGTCGGGTAAGTTCCGACCTGCACGAATGGTGTAACGATCTGGGCGCTGTCTCAGCCATGAGCTCGGTGAAATTGTAGTCACGGTGAAGATGCCGTGTACCCGCAACGGGACGGAAAGACCCCATGCACCTTTACTGCAGCTTAGCATTGGTACTGGACAAATGATGTGTAGGATAGGTGGGAGGCTATGAAGCGGGTTCGCCAGGATTCGTGGAGCCACTGTTGAAATACCACCCTTTGTTTGTCTGGTATCTAATCCCCTGAGGGGAGACATTGCTTGGTGGGTAGTTTGACTGGGGTGGTCGCCTCCAAAAGGATAACGGAGGCTTCCAAAGGTTCCCTCAGTACGCTTGGTAACCGTACGAGGAGTGCAATAGCATAAGGGAGCTTGACTGTAAGGCCGACAAGCCGAGCAGGGTGGAAACACGGGTATAGTGATCCGGCGGTTCTGAATGGAAGGGCCGTCGCTCAAAGGATAAAAGGTACGCTGGGGATAACAGGCTGATCTCCCCCAAGAGCTCATATCGACGGGGAGGTTTGGCACCTCGATGTCGGCTCGTCACATCCTGGGGCTGGAGAAGGTCCCAAGGGTTCGGCTGTTCGCCGATTAAAGTGGCACGCGAGCTGGGTTCAGAACGTCGTGAGACAGTTCGGTCCCTATCTGTTGCGGGCGTGGGAAGTTTGCGAGGACCTGACCTTAGTACGAGAGGACCGGGTTGGACTGACCGCTGGTGTACCGGTTGTGGTGCCAACTGCACTGCCGGGTAGCTACGTCGGGAAGAGATAAGCGCTGAAAGCATCTAAGTGCGAAACTCCCCTCAAGATGAGACTTCCATATAGGGCCGTCAGAGACGATGACGTTGATAGGCTGCAGGTGTAAAGTCAGCAATGGCATAGCTGAGCAGTACTAATTGCCCGAAAGCTTACCTACGGATTGTTACAGTTTCTACGAAATATGTTAAAAATGCTGGATGTCGGATGTCGGATGACCGATGAAAGACACAAGCAGAACTTAATAAATTATGTGTACGCATGATCATCCGTCAACGGACATCGGTCATCGGACACAAAGATTTAGGCGGCCTAGCGCAGGGGTCCCACCTCTTCCCATCCCGAACAGAGAAGTTAAGCCCTGCAGCGCCGATGGTACTGGGGTTACTCCCGGGAGAGTAGGTCGCCGCCACATTATTACCAAAAGCCTTCAGCTAATCCCTGAAGGCTTTTTTCGTTTAAGAGATTATTATTGGGGTTTATGATAGCGAACATAGGCAACCCAATTGCCATCAGGAGACCAACTATGGACATTAATTGTTCCCTGTCCTCCATAAAAGACAGGCGTCATATCATTTATTGCTCTGGTATCAAGATTCATGATTCTCAATTTCACGTCCTTGCCAAAAGGATGAGCTCCTTTTTGATCTTCTAAGTAGGCTATGTAAACAATTGAGTTGTTGTCTGGTGAGGGATGCGGAAACCAATTGTCATATTCGTCAAAAGTCAATTGTTCTTGATTGCTTCCATCTGTCCGCATTCGATAAGCGTGCATACGGCCTGTTCGGTGAGAATTAAAATAAATCCATTTCCCATCGTAGGAGTATTCAGGGCCGTCATCAAGTCCCTCTGAATATGTCAGTCTTTTCTCTTTACCTCCATCGATGGAAATAACATAAACATCCCATTGACCTTCACGCTCGGCACAATACGCTAAATATTTCCCATCTGGACTGATCCCATGCCAATAACTTGGGTAAAGTGGAGTAATAAGTTTTGGATTTCCTCCTTCAATAGGTAGGGTATAAATCCTAGAACCTAATCCTTTCTCGTTTTTGCTGAAGATGAGTGTTTTTCCATCAAAGCTTATTCCGTGGTCATTGTTGGCAGAGGTGATTAAATCTGGATGTAATAGTCCTAGATTATTGCCTGATAAATCAATCTTTTCGAGGATTCCACCTGAATTGATTAAAAGGTATTTCCCATCGCGGGACCAATTTGGAGCTTCGAAATGTCGTTTCTCCTTTAGGATAGATTTCTCTTCGCCTGTCCTAATATTTAGGATGACGAGTTCGCTTGTTACATGATCGGGTGATTGAGGCAAGGCAGCATTGCTTATTGAAATCGCTAAGCAAGGGATAAGGAGGTTTTTGAAATTCATGGCTGGGGTGATTGATATAATCTAACCTAACCCGAATTTCAGTATCTATGAAACCACCTCTACCACAAATGGGCCTTTGGTGAAAAATCCTCCAATCTCCCATACAGGCTGCTTGTGCTTCGACATAGTCGTTTCAAACCATTCTTTGTTTTCTGGAGATACAGAAATCAACAATCCTCCGCTGGTCTGAGGGTCACAAAGTTTGACCAGGTCCATTCCTTTAACCCCTTCGACTTTGGCGTTAAAGGCATTCCAATTTCGGTACGTATTGTCAGGAAATATAAACTGATTGATGTAATCTTGGATGCCTTCGATCAAGGGTAATTTAGCTAAGTCAAGTCGTGCTGAAAGATTCGATCCTTCTGCCATTTCCATTAAGTGCCCTAATAGGCCAAATCCTGTCACGTCGGTCATGGCATGAACTTCCTCATGGTTACCAAGGATCTCACCGATCGAATTGAGACGACAAGCGGTGTCAAGCAAATTCACATAGTCCTTTTCTGATATTTTCTGACGCTTGAGTGCAGTCGCTAAAACTCCTATTCCAATTGGCTTGGTGATATACAATAGATCCCCTTCTTTACTCCCTTGATTGGTCTTTATTTTTTTAGGATGAATTATCCCATTAACTGAAAGTCCAAAAATCGGATCCTTAGCGGCTATGGAATGTCCTCCTGCCAATTCAATTCTTGCTTGGTGGCAAATGCTTTTTGCACCTTCCAAAACCTTTGCTGCCAATTCAGGAGCTATTTTTTCAACGGGCCAACTCAAAATGGCATTGGCAAAAATCGGTTTACCGCCCATGGCATAGACATCAGAAATTGCATTGGCAGCAGCAATTCTTCCAAAATCAAAAGGATCATCCACAATAGGGGTGAAGAAATCCACCGTATTGATGACTGCCAAATCTTCGGAAATCTGATAGACGGCTGCATCGTCCTTATGTGAATTTCCGACTAATAGCTTGGGGTCAAGTTGAGAAAATGAACCGCTGGATGAAAGGATCTGATCCAAAATAGCAGGTGCTATTTTGCAGCCGCAGCCTGAACCTTCGCTCCACTCGGTGAGTCTAATTTGTGGTGATTCCATAAAATTTATTCTTTGTATTTAATAAAAGTTCAACTTGTTTGGTAAGTGGCATCCCTGTAAGGTCAATATGGACTGTTTTGTTTGCTTCATGTCTCTGTAAGTCAAAATCGTAGGTTTTGTCGTAATACACGAGCACATTTGAGATCCAAGAGGAATGGTTCCTTTCTTGGATATCTGCAATGGCCTGTTGTGTCCTCAGCCCTCCCAATCGTTTTTGCAAGCGATTGACTGCTGCGATAAGTTCAGCTTCTGGAAGGTTTCCATACTCCTCCTCGATATGTTTGATCCGCTCTTCCTCAGATTTATGAATTTCCAGCAAAGGAGATTTTGTCATTTGCTCATAGAAACGGTCAGGTACGATCAGTCTTCCAATTTTCCGGCTTTCATTTTCTACCCAAATCGGAAGACTTGAATCCATCAATCGTAGTTGTTCTGCCAATAGATTTTCAAACTGCTCCACGGTGGGTTGAGGTAGTTGGCCGATTGAGCCGAAAGAGGATCCTTTGTGATGAGCAAGACCTTCCAAGTCGATAACTTGTTCTCCGGATTCTCTTAAAAGCTTTAGCAGGATGGTTTTTCCGGTGCCGGTTTTTCCTCCCAAAACCAATAAAGGATACGTTTCCCTCACTTTTTCAAAGGTGAAAGTCCGATAGGATTTGTATCCGCCTTTAAGTCTAAAAACTTCAAAGCCCACCATAGAAAGTAGCCAAGATAGGATCTGACTCCGCATGCCTCCTCTCCAGCAGTAGACCATCACTCTGCGGCAGGGAAATCTATCAAGTGCCTCTTTTTGAATTTGATGAAATCGAGGTCCAACGAGTTCAAAACCTTTTAAAGTAGCTTCCAGGGAGCCTTTTTCTTTGTACAAGGTTCCTACTTTTACCCGTTCTTCATTGGTCAGTATGGGTAGGTTGAAAGAACCCGGAATCTGGCTTTGCGCAAATTCCCCCTCGCTTCGTGCATCGATCAAGGGGATGTGTTCGCGAAGTTTCCAAAACTCGGTAAGGGAAATTAGTTGCTCGGCCATTTCGGCGGTGAATATAAAAAAAGCCGCAAAGAGTTCTTTACGGCTTTCGATCTAAGTGTAATTAAGAATTAAAGTTGTGCGTCTAGCTTTTGCGCCAAGACTGCTTTTGGAACAGCGCCAACTTGCTTGTCGACGATCTTTCCATCTTTGAAGAATAGCAAGGTCGGTATAGAACGGATACCGAATGCCTGCGCAACGGATGGATTGGAGTCCACGTCCACTTTGCCAATCACTGCTTTTCCTTCATATTCGGCTGCCATTTGCTCCACTACCGGGCCGATCATTTTGCATGGACCGCACCATTCTGCCCAGAAATCTACCAATACAGGCTTGTCTCCTGAGACGATTTCTTCAAAATTAGCATCGGTTATTTCAATTGCTTTTCCCATTTTATTCTTGGATTAATAAGGTTCTATTTTTCAAATATATCAGCTTAAGTGGATTGATAGGTAATAAGTTCCGGCTTCAGTCTATTATTTGTCTATACATGATAGATTCTTTCCATGATTGCACATCAGACCACTTTGTATACTACTTCTGGCATTCCCTTCAATTCCTGAATCATCTCAGCACTGGGATCGATGGTGTATTTTTTGGAGAAAAGCTCTAATGTGATGTTTTCTCTTCGGTCAATTACATCAATAAATAACTTGGCGTCGCCTTTATACTTAGCCGTGATTGATTCCAGTTTTTCCATCAGGTCATAGCTCAAATCATCTAAGTCGATATTTACACGGATGCCTTTCACCATTTTGCCCCTCACCTCGCTGAGGAGCATCATGCTGTTGATTTTGATTTCGAGCTCATTGTCACCGCCCCATTTTTTGGTGGTGACTGACGCAGTCAAAAACAAAAACCATCCTGGCATGAAGTATTCCTTGTACTTCACGTAGTCGTCACCAAATAAGAAAAAGGTATAGGAACCATGGTAGTCTTCCAGGGTAAGTGTACCAAAGGGTTTGCCGGTTTTGGTGGTGCGATGGGCAAATGTCGAGACAGAACCTGCCATTTTGAGTTCACTTCTGCCTCTAAGGCTTTCCAGATCATTAAGCGCAGTCAGTGCCGTATTGGTAAAGGAATCGATCTCAAGTTTATACTGATCGAGCGGATGACCAGAGATAAATAGTCCTACTACTTCCTTCTCGATATTAAGTTGTTGAATCTGAGAAAATGGCTCCATAGCAGGTACCGAAGGCAGTGGAATATCCGCATTTCCGCCCCCGCCTCCGAAAAGACTGACTTGCGCACTATCCTCTTCCTGCTGGACTTTTTGGGCATATTTTGTAGCCTTCTCAATTAACGTGATGTCTCCATCTGGAGCTTCCAAATACTGTCGACGATGATGCTCCTTGAAGCAGTCAAAGCCACCGGCCATGGCAAGGGCTTCCATGGTTTTCTTGTTTAGAGCCCGAGAATTAACTCGCTTGGCAAAGTCAAAGATGTTTTTGAAAGGCCCACCTTTTTCCCGCTCTTTGATAATTTCTTCAACTGCAGCTGCGCCGGCACCTTTGATGGCAGCCAGACCAAATCGGATTTCTCCCGCAGCATTCACCGTAAAACCACTCTTGGACTCATTCACATCAGGTCCCAAAACCGGAATTCCCATCCGTTTACATTCCTCCATGAAGAAGGTCACCTGTGTGATATCGTTCATGTTGTTGCTCAGCACCGAGGCCATGTATTCGGCTGGATAATGGGCCTTCAGATAGGCGGTCTGATAGGCTATCCAAGCGTAACAGGTCGAGTGGGATTTGTTAAAAGCATAAGAGGCAAACGCTTCCCAGTCTTTCCAGATTTTCTCCAACTTTTTAGCGTCATGACCTTTGGCAGAAGCTTGCTCGACAAATTTCGGCTTCATTTTGTCCAAGACATCCTTCTGCTTTTTACCCATGGCTTTTCTCAAGACGTCCGCCTCACCTTTGGTGAAGCCAGCGAGCTTTTGAGACAAAAGCATCACCTGTTCCTGATAGACGGTGATTCCGTAAGTTTCCTCCAGATATTCTTTCATATCATCGAGGTCATAGGTGATGGGTTCTTGGCCATGTTTCCTTCGGATAAAGGAAGGAATGTATTCCAGGGGCCCGGGACGATACAGCGCGTTCATCGCAATCAAATCTGCAAAAACGGTCGGTTTTAGTTCCCGCATGTATTTCTGCATACCGGGACTTTCATACTGGAAAATGCCGACTGTTTCGCCTCGTTGAAAAAGTTCGTAAGTAATGGAATCATCGATCGGGAACATATCTGCATCGAGTTGAATTCCGTGACGTTCCTTCACGATTTTGATGGCATCTTTGATCAACGTCAAGGTCTTTAATCCCAAAAAGTCCATTTTTAGCAGCCCGGCAGATTCTACCACCGAGTTGTCAAACTGGGTACAAACCATATCAGAGTCCTTGGCCAAAGCGACCGGAACAAAATTGGTGATGTCTGCAGGTGTAATAATCACCCCACAGGCGTGAATTCCGGTATTTCGCACCGATCCTTCCAAAACGGTCGCTTGGTTGATCGTTTTGGCTGATTCATCTTGGCCTTGAGCGATTCGGAGTAGTTCTTCTGCTTTTTGCAGCAATTCCTGCTGCCCTTTCAATTTTTCTAAAAGGGCAGGTTTGTTTTTGGCCAGATCAAAGAGGGTTTTGAGTTTGATGTCTGGAACCAAATTGGCAAGTCTTCCTGCCTCAGCAAGTGGCAAATTCAATACCCTGGCAGTATCCCGAATGGCAGACTTGGCTGCCATGGTGCCATAGGTGATGATCTGAGCTACTTGGTTGGATCCGTATTTTTTGATCACATAGTCGATCACATTTTGGCGGCCTTCGTCGTCGAAGTCAATATCGATATCGGGCAGTGAAACCCGGTCCGGATTGAGGAATCTTTCGAAGAGGAGATCATACTCGATTGGATCTACATTGGTGATGCCTACGCAATAAGCAACTGCAGAACCTGCGGCAGAACCTCGACCAGGACCCACTGATACGCCCATGTCCCGAGCGGCACGGGTAAAGTCCTGGACAATCAAAAAGTAACCCGGATAGCCAGTCTTTTCTATCGTAGCCAATTCAAAATCCAATCGTTCCTGGATTTCAGGCGTGATTTCCTTGTACCGCTTTTTAGCACCTTCATAAGTCAGGAAGCGTAGGTAGGCATTTTCACCTCTTTTCCCACCATCGACCTCATCCTCAGGATGTCTAAATTCATCCGGAATGTCAAACTTGGGAAGAAGGACTTCCCTCGCTAATTTATAAGCCTCGCATTTGTCCACGATTTCCTGTGTACACTCGATTGCCTCAGGAAGATCAGCGAATAGCTTTTTCATTTCCTCGGGACTTTTGAGGTAAAATTCATCATTGGGGAAGCCATAGCGGAATTCTCTGCCCCGCTTTCCAATGTACTTTTTGGGCTTTTCTACCAGTTCGCCATCCTTTACGCAGAGCAAAATGTCATGGGCTTTTGCATCACCTTTGTCATTGTAATAAGTGTTGTTTGCTGCGAAATACTTGACATGGTATCGCTTCGCAAACTCAAGGAGAACTTCGTTTACTTTTTCCTCTTCAGGAATTCCATGTCGATTGAGCTCGACATAAAAGTCTTCACCAAACTGCTCTCTCCACCAGAGGAATGCTTCCTCCGCCTGAGTTTCACCGACATTCAGAATCAAATAGGGGATTTCTCCCCAAAGTCCACCGGTCGTGGCAATCAAGTCGCCTTTGTATTGGACCAGTACCTCTTTGTCAATTCTTGGTACGTAGTAAAATCCCTCAATATTGGCGTAAGAAGCCAGTTTGGCTAGGTTGTGGTAGCCGGCTTTGTTTTTGGCAATCAATACGGTTTGGTAGCCGTCATCCTTATTGGCTTTGTTTTTCCGGTCTCGGCAGAGATTGAATTCACAGCCTAAAATGGGTTTGAGCTCTTTACCCATCGCCTCTTTCACAAAGTGAAAAGCCCCCATCATATTGCCGTGATCGGTCATCGCAATAGCGGTCATGCCCATGGATTTGGCTTTGGCTACGATGGCCGGGATTTCGGAGGTAGCTTGGAGTACCGAGTATTGGGTATGGACATGAAGATGGGTAAATGGAACTTCCGCTAGATCAGAAATATCTGCTTTTCCGGCCTGCTTCAGAATGTCTTTAGCGGCTTTTTGCTCGTCTTTGGCCTGGACAAAATTGGCTTCTGCCAGCTTAGGTGCTTCATAGATGACCTCATCGATCAAAATTCCCGGTTCCGGTTTTTGAACTCCCTGCGTGATCAAGCCAAAAAAGCAGCGTGCGGTAGCGTCCACGTCATAGGCCGCATCGTGCGCGTCATCAAAGCCGCCCCCGAAAAGTTTTTTGTGGAGTTCGGTCAGAGTCGGCCACTTATATTTCCCTCCTTTACCTCCAGGGAGGGCACAAAATTCTGTGGAGATATCCTTGGTGTCGAGTTCGGCTTTGCTTTCCAGTGGCATTACGAGTTCAGCTCGTAAATATTCCGAACCCACCACATTGATATCAAAACCGATATTGTGGCCTACCAAGAATTTGGCCTGAACTACATCTTCGCGGAACACCTGAAGAATTTCCTTCAGGTCGTGACCTTCTGCCAAGGCACGCTTGGTGGAGATGCCGTGTACTTTTTCGGCGTTGTAGGGTATGGTAAAACCTTCTGGCCTAATGATGTAATTGTGGTTGGAAAGTAGCTTGCCTCGGGCATCATGCAATTGCCAGGCGATCTGAACCAGCCTGGGCCAGTTGTCCACATCGGACATGGGTGCATTGTAATCCCGGGGCAAACCGGTGGTTTCGGTATCAAAAATGATATACATACTTTTAGGGGAAATGAGGCTTCAAATTAGGGGATTAAGCCCAAGCAAAAAATTGATTGGCGGGAATTGTCGCAAATAAAAGTCTAAGAATCTGATTCTCTTGATATTGCTGTTAATTTACTGATAATCAATTAGTAGTATGATTTTAATTTTGAGTTTGTACAAGGTTTATTTTGAAATTGACCAGATTTTTGAGACACTTGATGGAGCTTGGATCCTTGAAAAAATCTGAGCCTTAGCTAAGAAAAATTTAGAATTGGGAAAGTGACAGTCTGTATCTTGAAAAGTACACTTTTTGGTCTAAACTGCAGCCTCTAAGATTCAATCTCCTACCTTTTGTCCTCCCAAGGCATATAGACTACCTTTTTGGTCTCAAAAAAATCTTCCTTGAAGTAGTCGCTGAGGTGGTAGGTTACGTAGGATTTGTCCAGCTCTTCCATTTCCTCATCTACATCCCCGCCTTTGAGGTATAGGATGCCATTTTGGAACTCATTGAAGTCCTCGCGCTTGATTTTTCCTTTGACCCAGGGATAAAAATTGATCATACGGGTCACTGCTCGGCTGATCACAAAGTCATATTTCCGTACCAAAGATTCTGCCCGAGCTTGCTGTGCTTCCACGTTGGCTAGCTTAAGTGCCTTGGCTACCTCTTTGACTACGGTGATTTTTTTTCCAATGGAATCTACCAGATGAAAATGGGTATCTGGAAAGAAAATAGCCAATGGGATCCCCGGAAATCCTCCTCCTGTGCCAATATCAAGCACTTTGGTACCTGGCTGAAAGCCCGTCACTTTGGCAATACCTAGAGAATGCAAGACATGATGCACGTAAAACTGATCCATGTCTTTGCGGCTGATTACATTGATTTTGGCGTTCCATTCCTGATAGAGCTCTTCAAGGCGGTCAAACTGCTCGATTTGCTTTTCGGTCAGGTCAGGGAAATAGGAGAGAATCAGCTGGGTGCCGGGGTTCATCAGATGTGTTTTTCTTTGCCGGAGGCGATTTCGTAAAGAAGTTCTCGAGATCGGTGCAATTGTGCTTTGACTGTACCGAGAGGCTTGTCGAGTTCTTGGGCGATTTCCTCGTAAGAGAGCTCGTCGAAGTAGCGAAGCTGCACGAGTTTTCGGTATTTGGCGGGAAGTTTATCCACAAAAATCCTCACCATCTCGATACGCTGCGATTTGATGAATTCATCCTGAGGATTGTTGTCATCGTCCTCTACGTCGATATTGACCGAATTGCCCCCGTCATCAGACATGGTGGTATTGAGGCTCATGGTTTTGAGCTTTTTCTTTCGGATAAAATCAATGGTATTGTTGGTCGCAATCCGGAAAAGCCAAGTGGAAAAGGTGTAGTCCTTTTTGAAGCGCTCCAGATTCCGAAAAGCCTTGGCAAAAGCCTCCATGGTCAGATCCTCAGCATCATCTGCATCTCGGATCATTTTGAGAATCATGAAATAAACGGCCTTTTTGTACCGCTTCATCAGGGTAGCGTAGGCTGATTGGTCTTTTTCGATGACTGCCTTGTCGATCAAGTCAAAATCCTCGAGAGCCTTATTCGAAAATCCGCGTGCGTTTACTTCCATTTAATGTCTTTTGCCTGATAGGAAACGGTGCCCAGAATCCAAAAGTACACCAGATAAAACAGATCATTTACCCAGCTATTCATGGATCCAAGTTTGCCGGAGAGTTTTTTGGAAGCCGATCTGAAAATCGACCAAACCAATAATGATCTCAGGACTATAATACCGAAAACGATCAGAAAATGTTCCCAAGCCTGTCCAATTCCAAAATAAACCAGCAATCCCAGACCCCCAAGCCAAAACAAGGCGTGGGAAAGGGAATAAAATCCGATTTTTCGCTTGTCTTCGCCTCTGTAGAACTTCCCTGCGTGTAGGTGTCTTTTCTTTTGAACGAGGTATTCTTTCCAAGTGTCTTTAGGAATCGAAAGCGTCGTGGATTCTGGGTCGATCACCATGGCGGAGTTTTTTCCGGTAGCGTATTGATTGACAAAAAGGTCATCGTCACCACCTTCGAGATGCCAGATTCCTTTGAAAGCCTTCACCTCCATAAAGAAACTTTTGCGATAGCAGAGATTCCTGCCTACCGCCATAAATGGTGCTTTCCAAAGTCCAAAAGAAAAATAGAGCAAGGCTGTCATCAAGGTCTCAAATTGGATCCATCGATTCAAAAACGAGTTTTGTTCTTGATAACCCGAGAAACCAACAGCAAAGGTTTTGCCTTCCTCCCGCACAGGTGCGGTCATTTTTCGTATCCATTGATCGGAGCTTGGCATGCAGTCGGCGTCAGTCAGGAGTATGACGTCATTTTTGGCCACTTTGATACCGAGAGTCAGCGCAAATTTTTTGGCAGTGACATGGCTAGGTGTGTATTTGACTGTCACCGAACGAAGTTTGGGATAGATGGCCATCATTTCCTCGAGCAAGCGCTTGGTTCGGTCGTTGCTTCGGTCGTTGACGATCATTACATCAAACTTGGAGTAATCCTGCTCGAAAAGTTTGGGGATGAGCGACTTTAGGTTTTTGTATTCGTTATGGGCTGCGATCAGTACGGTCACCCCTTCTTCACTATTCGAAGTGGCTTTAGATCCTGAAGAGATTTTTCCCCAAGCAGTACGTCCAAATATTAACAGAAGATAAACCGCCTGTACAGATATGCCAATGCCGAATATAAACCAAAGTAAAAATAGGCCCATAGGTTGATTTTGCTGGGCAAATATAAAATCTATTTGAGCAAGTCATTTAGGAATAAGTGGATATTTTTGCCGCCTGTCAAAAGGGAGAAGCGGATGGTGTTTTTTGCTTCTCATCTTGAGCTGATTTCAATTTTGGATGGGTTTATAGGTTTTTTTGAAAGTTCCTTTGATGACATCTTATCCAAACTGCAATAGAAGGCTAGGCGAGAAATTGCAGTTCTGATTGGGGTTCTACTCATTTTCTTCTATTTTCCAATTCGGCTTTTTAGAATGGATAAGAAAGAAAACAGGTATTTATCTCAGGAGGAAATTTTGCAGGCTCTCAAAAAGCATGACTCCGATGCTGTGGAATCACTCTATCGCGAATGCTGGCCCATTGTAAAAAATCACATCATGAGCAATAGCGGTTCCCTACACGAAGCAGAGGATTTGTATCAAGAGGCCTTTTTAGTCTTTTGGGACAAAACCAAGCAGGCTGATTTCTTTTTGTTTTCTGGAGCCAGTTTGCAGAGCTTTTTGATTCAAATCGCCAAAAACCTGTGGCTGCATCACCTTCGGGAAAACCGAAAGATGCAAACCCAAGTCATGGAGGAATTCCCCGAGTTGGCAGAGGAAGTTGTCCTAGAGGAAAAAGATCTGATTCAGGCGACTTGGGCGGTGTTTCGTACGCTAGGTGAAAAATGCCGTCAGATCCTTAAGGCATTTTACTTTGAGAAAAAAAGTATGGAAGAAATCGCCCAAGAAATGGACCTGACTCCGCAAACCGCCCGAAATAGCAAGTATCGTTGCATCAAAGAAATGAAATCCAAACTTAACCCTTGATCAGTGAAGGACTTTCCCGCCATATCGCCCGAAAAGCTCGATCAGATCGAGCGCTATCTCCGAAATCAACTTTCGCTAGAGGAAAGATCATCCTTTGAAACACTTCTCACTCAAGATGAAAACCTATCCAAAGCGCTGTCTGAGGTGAAAGAAAACCTTCGGATTCTTGAGTTGAGCCTGATGAGCGATGAGATCAAAAACTTCCATCAAAGGTTGCCCAAAGCGAAGCAAAGCTGGATCAAGCCTTGGCAAAAAGTAGCCGCAGCAGGCTTGGGCTTTCTGTTGGTTGCCTTGGTTTATTTTCTTCTTCGGCAGACTCCTGAGGAGAAGTTGTTTCTGAGCTATTTTGAGCCGGACCCCGGCTTGGTCACAGCGATGGATCCATTTTCCGACTATGAGTTTGGTCGGGGAATGGTCGATTACAAAAGGGGAGACTTCGATGGAGCCTCCAAAAGGTGGGAAAGTCTGCTGGCGGAGGGCTACAACTCAGACACGCTCCAATTTTATTTGGGCAATTCCCGACTTAAGCTAGGCGAATTAGAACTAGCCTTGGAAAATTTCGATGCGGTTTCCACGGATTCGCTTTCGGTATTTCGCTCCGATGCATTTTGGTACCAAGGACTGATCCATCTGAAAAATGGTGATCGGGAAAAAGCCATCGAGTCCCTATCGCAGTCCGATTTTCCTCAGGCAGCTGAGCTCATCCAAAAGTTAAACGAATAGCCATGTTTGGGATTCGGGTTTTACAGGTGCTTTTACTTTCCCTTCTTTTGGTACAAGATCAGAAGGGAAATCCTTTGAAAAAGATCTCCGAGTCAAAGGATCCCGAGGAGATCAGTCTTTTCCTCGATCAGTTTATTCGGGATGTGATTGATGAAAATAGCCTTGAAAGCCTGAACTCAAATCTTGATCAATTATTTGCTGTCGCAAAATCAGAAGACTCAAATCTAATAGAGCAATTTTTAACCAAAGTAGAACTTTTGGAGCTGCCCCAAACCGTAAGACTAGAGATTTTCAAAAAAACTGCCCGTCATTATTTTAATCAGGGCGAGCTTTCCAAAGCAAAAACGATTTATGAAAGCTTGCTTGAAAAGATGGCTGCTAAGCTTTCTCTTGAGGAATCAGCCAAGCTCAAAAGTGACTTAGGAGAAATCTTCCAGCGAATGGGTGAGCTCAGCCAAAGTAAAAAATGGCATCTCGAAGCCAGGCGGGAGTTTGAAAAAAGCGGGTTCTTGACCGGAGAAAACCAATACATCTCAGCTCAAAACCTGGGACTCATCTATTGGTATCAATCCCAGTTTGATTCTTCCTTTTACTATTTCGGGCAAGCCATGGAGCTCTTGGACGCTTTGGAACCCACTCCCGTCAACCAAGTCTATCGCAAAGCCATGCTGAAGAGCAATCTGGCGGGATTGTACAATTTCACCGGTCAAGCTTCCAAAAGCATGGAGTCGCTCAATGAGGCCGTGCTCATGCTCGATGACTTTGTCAGCCAATATCCGGATGCGAAGGAAAGAGATCAGGCTTTGACTCATTTTTTCAATGGGAAAACCAACCTCGCCGGAATCTACCGGGGCATCGGTGACTATCAGCGCGCACTGAAACTCCTCCTGGAAGCGGATCGGTCAAGTCGCGAACACCTTCCTGGATTGCATCCGAAAATCGTCGAGCGAGAAATCATGATCGCTCAGACTTACCGTCAGCTTAAACAGCTACAGCAGGCGGAATCTTGGCTCAAGAAAGCCCAAACCAACCTGGAAAAAATAGATGGATCTTATCCGCTGATGTGGGGGGATTTGCATTACACTCTGGCTTTGCTCTATGAAGAAATGTCAATGGTAAATGAGGCGGGGTATCACTACGATCAGGCTGGTGACTTTTATGGATCGGTTATGAATGACTTTTACGATCCGATATTCTTAGAGTACATGGGGCATGCGGCAGATTTTTATTCTAAGAATCAAGAGGGAGACAAGGGACTTAAAATGGCTCAGCAAGCTTTGGATTACACCGTTTGGGTCAATGGCGATCAGGTGGATCGGAATTTTCTACAATATTTTTTTACAGCTCGGGTGCATTTCAATCTGGGGCAATTTGAAAAATCTAAAAGCCAACTGCTGAAAGCGGAGAAGCTTCTGGACGACAAAATAAAAAACGCTTCAAGCTTGCTGGATTCCCTTCAGGCCCAGCTCGAACTGCCGCAGATTCTTCTCTTGAAGTCCAAGCTAGAGGATCAACTTCCTGAGGACAATGACCTCGCTCATCTAAAGCAGCTAGATGCTTGGATGGGGCAGGCAATGAATATTTTGGAATTGCGAAAAACGCTCCTTTATACGGTAGAGGATCAGGGAATATTGACAGCTAGGAATCAGGAGCTGATCGATTTTTACAAAATCGTTTTGGTCAGGCTTTACACACAAACTCAGGAGGAAGACTATTTGAATAAGCTTCTTTCTCTTCATGAATCGTCTATTTACGCCCGGTTGAGGAGTCGGGTTTTTTCCCAGGAATCGGTGAAGTTCAAAGATATCCCAGCCACGTGGATTGCTAGGGAAGACTCGATGCGAACCCGATTGGATGCCATTTGGGGGGAAGGGGTAGAGCAAACTAGTGATTTGGCAAAGTTGCTTTCTGACTGGAGAGCCTTTCTTGATAAATTAAAGTCTGCCTACCCGTCTTATTTTGAGTTGAGATATGGGAAGTCTTGGGATGGATTTGTGTTTGAACCGGCTGGAGAGACCTTGCTGCAGTGGATTCAGGTCGATGGCCGACTTTATGCTGTAGTTGAATCCGGAGGAAAGCGGGATTTTAAGGACATGGGCACTCTTCCCGATGAGATCCAAGCAATCCTTACGCCTGAGCTTTCACTAGAAGACTATAGCCGAGCTGCATATGCACTTTATCAGCAGCTGTGGCAGCCGATCGAAAAATATATTGGATTGGGTTCGGTTAAAATCATTCCGGATGGTGTCCTTTTTAGTTTGAATTTTGATCAATTGATTCGGGAGGAATTGAAGACTTTCGAAGAGATATCTGACCGGACCTTGTTGAAGGATTATGCATTTTCCTATGCCTTTTCCAGATCCCAGTTGGATCAAAATCAAAATTTGGCTTATTCCGACAAAGCGATTGCCTTTGCACCGGTTTTTACGGATGAGATGAAATCTACCTACAGGACTCAAAACCTTGTCGGTGATCCGGCGGTGGAGGATTACCTACGCTTACTTCCACAGCCATTTGCCTTGGATTTGGCTCAGAAGGTGGAGCGGGAATTTGACGGTACCACTTACCTTTTTGAAGCTTCCAGTGTCCAGAATTTCAAAGAGTTGTCTGGATCCGTTCCTGTTCTCCAATTGGCTACGCATGCCTATTCTGACAATATTTCTCCGGAGCGATCCTACCTGGTTTTTGCCAAAGAAAGGAAAGAGGATGAAAATTTGCTCTATGCTTATGAACTGTACGATCAGGGAATCTCGGCAGGATTGGTAATGCTGACTGCCTGCGAGACGGGATTGCCTGTGTACCAAGCTGGGGAGGGGATGATTTCCCTTGCCCATGCTTTCAACTATGCGGGGAGTGAGTCTTTGCTAACTTCCTTGACCAAGACAGATGAAAAGGCCGGTGCCTTGATATCGGAATATTTTCTGGACTTGGTTGCATCAGGTGAGTCACTGGATCAGGCTCTTCAATTGGCGAAATTGGAATATTTGAAAAATTCTAAAGGCAGAGCTTTGATGCCGACCTATTGGTCTGGATTGATTCTCCTCGGTCAAAAGAACCCCATACCCTTGAAAAAAGAGAAGACTCCATCCTATTTTATGTTTTTTGGAGGTTTAATGGTACTTCTTGGTTTGGGAGTTTTGATTTTTGTGATGAGGAAAAAACTTTTGTGAAATAATTTTTCATCAGGCTGATGACCTTTTTAAAAAGCTGCAATAGGAGTTTATAGACAAACTTCTGAGCCATGAACAAAAAGATTTTTACCCTATTCTTCAGCCTTTTCATCCT
>FWPV01007278.1_pt1 | contig 20280 bp, 20 predicted proteins | sample 2228371 | NCBI WGS metagenome assembly FWPV01 (sample SAMEA103939776, study PRJEB20133) | metagenome | reverse complement strand
TGCCACAGCGGGCGTGGTGCGCGGGCGCGGTGTGTAGCGTTGTACAACGCTAGCCGCCCGGTACGCCCACCCCAACGACACGGGTCCGCCTCGGGCGCGCCGCGGCTGGACACCCCGCTCACTCCAACGGCTTGATGGTGTCGATGGCATGCTTGAGGAGGACCAGTTGCCCCGCCTCGGTCTCCACCAGACAGTTGTAGCGGTCGTGCTCGACGAGGGTGCCGCTGACGGTCTGGCCGTTGCGGAGGGCGAATGCGGCCTTCTTGCCGACGTAGCGGTTCAGGATGTCGGCCGAGCCCGGACCGGGTGCGGCGGCCTTGAGCTTCTTGCGGATGCCCTCCATCTGCTTCTTGAGCTGCTCGATTTCCTCTTCGAACACCTTGAGAGCGGGTTGAGTGCCCACGGCGAGGCTCCTGGCGGTTCTGGGCGGGCCGTGCGCGCGCCGGCCGTGTGTCAAAGGCGATTGTAGCAGGCCCTCTGCGCCAATGCAAGCCGATTTCACGCGCGCGGCGTCAGGCGAGGTAGCTCCTCATCGTGGCGAGCTCGCGTGGGAGATGGGCCTGCCAAGGCTCCCAGTTGATCCACTCGCCGCTGAGGAAGCCCTTGAAGTCGATGCCGCGGAGGAGTTGGACGGCGCGGCGGTGGTCCACGATGCCTTCCCCGATGGGGCAGAGGTCGAGGCCGCCCTTGGGGTTGCGCTTGCCGTCGTGGAAGTGCACGTGGCGAATGAAGGGCCGCAGCGCCCCGAACGCCGCGTCCATCGTCATCCCCGCCGCGTTCACGGGGTGCATGATGTCCCAGTTCGCCCGCACGTTGGGATGGGCTACGAGGCCGAGGACTCGGGCGAGGTCGTTGGCGTTGCACCAGGAGTCGTGGGTTTCCACGCAAAGTACGACGCCTGCGGCGCGGGCCTCCTCGGCGAGAGCGGCGAGGCATTCGGAGACCTGCCTCTCGGCGGCGGGGCGGTCCATGCCCTTGGGGATTTGGCCGCCGAAGACGCGCATCGTGGGCGCCCCGATGTCGTGGGCCAGGGCGATGAAGGCGCGCGACTCGGCCATCATGCGGCTCAGCTCGCCCGCCGTCGGCGCCGTGTAGGAGCACGAGGTGGCGAGGCAGGCGATGGCGACGCCGGCGTCCTCGGCCATCCTGCGGAGCGCCGCCCGTTGGCCGGGGCTGCTCGTCACCTCGATGCCGTGGGCGTGCTTCGACTGCGCTCGCGGCTCCACGCCGTCGTAGCCGAACCGCCTGGCGATGCCGAGCACCTCGCCCCAGGTGAGGTCGGGGCACGAGAAGGTCATGAAGCTGAACTTCATCCTGGCTCTCCTTGCCGGCGTTGGGTGAGGACAATGACCGCTGCGGCGGCGATGGCGAGGACCACGAGGGTCCAGGAGCCGTAGAGGACGAGGATGGCCGTGAAGGTGGCGCCCTTGCCGACGCTGGAGGAGGCGAGGACGAGGACGAGGGCGAGCAGGAGAAGCGCGGCGGCGGTGCGATGCCGCCAGCCCTGCAGCCCCGCGCCGGCAATCGCCAGCAGCACCGCGAAGCAGGGCGTGAAAAGCGACAGCATCTGGGCCTTCCGCACCTCCGGCGAGATGAGCAACAGGAGGGCAAACCAGAAGCCGACCTCGGCCAGCGCCCGAACCTCAACCTCCCGCAGGTTCTCAACCTGCGGGAGGTTATCGTCTCGCCGGCCGCGCCACAGGACGAGGGCCAGGCCGCCGAGGAGCACGGCGAGAACCACCGCGTCGGCTATCCGCGAGGCCACCTTGGGCGGCAGACTGACGATGTTGACCCGCCGCTCTATCGCGTCGTCGAGGTCCTTGCGGGTCGCCGGCGTCAGCAGGAGGTAGAGGCTCGCCGAGAGCGAGAAGCCGACGGCGTGCTCGTCGCTCCGCATGATGCGGACGTTGCGCGTGATGTTGCTGCGGTAGGACTCCAGCAACCGGATGTGGCGGATTGGCCCGAGGACGAGCGAGGGGACGACGAGGAACCAGACGGCGATGGCGAGGGCGACGGCGCCGGCGTCGCGCCAGCGGCGCTTGGCGAGGAGGTAGAGGATGAAGAAGGAGGGCATATACTTGAGCACAGCGGAAAGCCCGAGGAGCGCGGCGCCGGTCCAGCGCCGCTTCTCCTCCAGGAACGACAGGCCGATGAAGGCCAGGCAGTAGACCGAGGTGTTCCATTGCCCCAGCGTGAGGCTGTTGAGGATGAAGCGGCCGCTGATGGCGAGCGCCCCGGCCCACACCCACCAGGGCACCCGCAGCTCCCGCACCCAATGGCGGTGCCGCCAGAAGCACCAGAGCATGAGGCCGGTGTTGAGGGCGTACCAGACGCCCTGGGCCACGGGGTCGGGCAGAGGCGCCAGCGGCCCCAGCACCACCGCGTTGAGGGGGAAGTAGCGGAAATTGGTGACTTCGGCCTTGTCGGCGGTATACGGGTCGCGGCCGCCATAGAGGACGCGCGAGGCCGCGAGGCTGCGGCGCACCAGGTCGCCGCGCACCTTGCCGCGGCGCCAGTCGGAGAACGACACAGCCGCGGCCAGGAGCGCCAGGCCCAGGGCGATGGCCGCGCCCTTCTGGGCAGTGCTCCAGGAGGAGACCTTGAGGCGCCAAGTCAACCCGGCGTCTCCTTTCCCTTCATTTCACGCGGCCCCTTACGCGGCGGCCGCCCATTATACACCCGCGCCCGCGCGAAAGTCCACCAGCCCTGCGGAGCGAGCATGGCCCACATTTCCGGCGCCCTCCCTACACGAGAGTTCCACCCTCACCCTGCCCTCTCCCTGAGAGGGAGAGGGGTTGGAGAGCTCCACCTGCCCCACGCCAGGATTCTAGCGCCAGGCCCCTGGCGCGTCAATGGCCCAACGGATATAATCGGCGGCGGTACGCCCCGAAGGGCGCACTGCGAACCCCTTGCAGGAGGACACAATGGACCAGCAGACGCTTGACATGCTCAAAGAGCTCACCGAGGCGCCTGGGTTGCCAGGGCATGAGGAGGAGATTCGCAAGATAGTGGCCAAGCGGGTCGAGGGGCTCGCGGAGGTGAGCCACGACCGCATGGGCAACATCATCTGCAAGAAGACGGGCGACGCCGCCGGCCCCCGCGTGATGCTGCCTGGGCACATGGACGAAATCGGCTTCGTCGTCAACGCTATCACGGACGAAGGCTACCTGCGTTTCACCGCCCTCGGCGGCTGGTGGGACCACGTCATCCTCGCCCAGCGCGTCACCGTCCACTCCCGCAAAGGCACCTACATCGGCATCATCGGCTCGAAGGCCCCACACGTCCTCACCCCCGAGGAGCGCCAGAAGTTCGTCAAGCGCGAGGAGATGTTCGTGGACGTTGGGGCGAAGGACAAGAAGGACGCGACGAAGCGCCTCGGCATCCGCCCCGGCGACCCCATCGTGCCGGTCTGCCCCTTTGCCCAAATGCAGAACAAGAAACTGCTGATGGGCAAGGCGTTTGACGACCGCATCGGCGTCGCAATGTTCATTGATGCCCTTCGCAAGCTCGCGGGCGCGAGGCACCCCAACACCGTCTACGGCGTCGGCACGGTCCAGGAAGAGGTCGGCTGCCGCGGCGCCGAGACCGCCGCTGATGCCGTCCAGCCCGACGTCTGCCTCGTCATGGAGGTTGGCATCGCAAGCGACACCCCCGGCTTCCCCAAGGAGGACAAGGAGAAGGGCACGCTCGGCAAGGGGCCGCAGATATGCTTCCTCGACGGCGGGATGATCCCGAACCTCAAGCTCCGCGACTTCCTGGTTGACCTCGCCGAGGAGAAGAAGATCCCCTACCAGATGTCAATCCTTACCGGCGGGGCGACGGACGGGCGGCCAATCCACATCCACGGACTCGGCGTCCCCACCGTCTACATCGGCGTGGCCACCCGCTACATCCACAGCCAGGCCGGCATCCTGCACTCCGACGACTACGACAACGCCATCCGCCTCATCGTCGAGGCCGTCAAGCGCCTCGATGCCAGGACCGTGCGCACCTTCTACCCATAGGAACAGAGCCGGGCGCCGCAAGAGTATGGCCCCCAGTTGTGGGAACGCCTCTGGAGCCCCAACCGGGGCGTACTATGACAACCGGGGCGTACTATGACAGCCCAGGGCTTCGCCCTGGTCTGTCATAGTACGCTCCATTCGGAACTGCGGAAGTCCAGAACGCTGCCATAACTGGTGGCCATAGTCGGCGCCGGAAGGGCGCTGGACTTTCCCTGTGGGCTTGCGCTACACTGAGACCGCAGGGCAACAGCGTTCCGACAACTCGACAAGGAGGCCGGGGAATTCACCACGCGAGGACACAGGGGGTCTCCTGCGCGCTGGTTGTCGCTCTCGGCACGATTCCCTCCGCACGAGCAAACACCATCTCTTACGACCATCTCTCTGGCTACACGGCCGGCTCTCTTGCGGGCCGAGGCCAGTGCGGCGGGTGGGCCGGCAACTGGACCACCGGCGGTGGAGGGACCTTCACCGTCGATCCCAACAACGACCTGACCTACTCCGGCATCGCAGGCGCCACTGGCCGGGCCAACAGCGGCGTATATGGCTGGCCTGGAAGCGGCGCATATCGCGTGATGAGCCCTCCAGGCAACTCGGGGACCTTCTACTTCGGGGTGCTGATGGCCCTGAGCAACGCGGATTGGGCCATCCGACTGACTGACGTGGGCAGCAGCACGCATTCCGGCGGCGTGTTGATCGGGCAGTACAATGGAAACGCCGGGGGCTTGCCATCCCTGAACTGGTATCTCACCGTCCGTCCGTTCGACACGGGTTACAGCCGACAGGTCACTGCGGACACCGGCATCCCGGGCACTACCGCAACGACGTATCTCGTCGGCAAGATCGACTTCAACACGAACGGAGCGCTGGACACGGTGCGACTCTTCGTCAACCCGGCGAACGCCAACGAACTGGGCTCGCAGGCATGTGCGTGGCGGACTTCATCCCCTTCCTCGGCCAGCAAGAGATCCCGTACCTCGACTACGCTGAAGACGAAGCCAAGAGGGAGTTCGAAGCGGCTAGGGCGTTGTTCCAGCGGCGAGAGAGCCGGTCGGCGTGACCTGCCTGCGCTCTCTTCACGTCCAACACCCGCCACCCAACACCTGATGCCGCTCTTCTTGTTTGCCCTCGGCGGGCTGCTGGGCGCCTGAGGCTGGGCGGGTGCGAGGGGCGGCCCAGGCGCGAAGGGCAGCAATGTCCGCACGCATGGCAGCAGAGATGGGGGTCAAGGCATTGACGCAGCGGGCGACGTCGGCCATCTCGACCTCGCGGCCGGCATCGAAGGCGTCGTAGAGGGCCGAAACAACGGCTTGCTCGATCTCGGCTCCGCTGAAGCCCTCGGACAAGGCGGCAAGCTCGGCCAGCCCAAACCCCTTGGGGTCCCGCCCTCTCCGCCGCAGGTGGATGGCGAAGACCTCCTCCCGCTCCCCCCGGCTGGGGAGGTCAACGAAGAAGACCTCGTCGAATAGCCCCTTCCTCAGCAGCTCGGGCGGGAGTGCCTCGGCGGAATCCGCGGTGGCAATCGTGAAGACCAGCGCGGAGCTCTCCTGGAGCCACGTGGTGAACGCGGCGAGGACGCGCCCGGCGGCCGCGTCGCCCACTCCCAGGCCCTCCACACCCGAGAATGCCTTCTCCGCCTCGTCGAGCCACAGCACCGCCGGGGCAACCGAGCCGGCCACCTGGAGGGCGTGCCGCATGTTGCTCTCGGGGGAGCCGCCGGAGCGGTCGAGGACCCGGCCCATGTCGAGCCTCAGGAGGGGCAGCCCCCAGAGCTTGGCAGCGGCCCTGGCGGTGAGGCTCTTGCCGCAGCCTTGGACGCCGAGGAGCAGCGCGCCCTTTGGAGGCGGCAGGCCAAAGACGCGGGCCTCGTCGCTGAGCGCCCTTCCCCGCTTGCGCAGCCACTCCTTGAGTAGGCCGAGGCCCCCCACGTCGTCCATGCCCTCCCGCGGTTCGCAGCACTCCAGGAGGCCCGACTTTCGGACGATCTGGCGCTTCTCGGCGATGGCGGCCTCAACGTCGCGCTCATCGAGGCCGGCACCGCTCGCGAGCGCCCGGGAGAACACCCGTTCGGCCTCGTCGAGCGTGAGGCCCAGCGCCGCGCTCACCAGGCGGTCGCGGTTGCCCTCCGACAGGCTCATCACTGCCTCGCCCCTGGCCGCCACGTCGCGCACCAGGTCGTCCAGCAACGCCTCCATCACCTGGCGGCCGGGAACGGGGAGGTCAAGGACCGTGACCGCCTTGCGCAGCTCGAGCGGGAGTTCTAGGACTGGAGAGAGGAGGACGACGGACTTCTCGGTGCGCCGGAGGGCGTGGCACAGGTCGCGGAGTTGGCGCACGACGGCCGGGTCTTTCAGATACGGGTGGAAGTCCTTGAGCGCATAGATGCAGGGCTGTTGGTCCTGGAGGATGGCGTTGAGGGCCTCGGCCGGGCTGCGGCCCGGGCACACCGCTTCCCGCAGGCCGCCCGCAGCCTCCACAGTGCGCAGCCCATCCGTCGCTGTCCACGCCGCGAGGTTCCTCCTCTGCGCGCGCGCCGTCTTCAACAGCAGGTACATCGCCCGGTCCTCCTCCCAGGTGACCAGATAGAGGATCGGGCAGCGCGCGCGGATGAGCTCGTCGAGTTGCCGGGCCACGTCGCTCATGGCTTGTCCCCCACACTGGAGTGGATGACGACCGATGGCCCCATTGTGCCCCGGCCGTCCCCACCTGTCAAGCACGGAGCGAAGCGCTCAGTAGCGGAAGGTGACCTGGAGGTAGCAGAAGCTCATCCCATCGTGGGGGCCGGTTTTCCCGGCGAAGCGGCCGGGGAGGAAGCGGGCGATGCCGCCCTCGAACTCGAGGTGCTTGCTGGCCGTGTAGCGTGCCCAGCAGCCGACCTCGGTGCCGATGTTGTCGCCGGAGTTCCCCGCCTTGTCGTGGCGGAACGACTTCTTGCTGCCGAGATACCAGGCGTCGTTGTCCTCGGCGAGCCAGTAGCGGTGGGCCTCCGCCGCGACGTGGAGCTTGGGGACCGGCTTCGCCCGCACCCGCAGCCCCGCCACCTTCACGTTCTTCCAAGTCACCAGGTCCATGATTCCGCCAAACATATTGTGGGTGGAGCAGTATGGTGGGTCGAATCTCCCGTGCGTGCCGTCGGTGGGATTCCTGTCGCCCGAGGCATAGTTGAAGATGGGTTGGATGGTGGGCTGCCAGGGGAGGTCGAGGAAGGTGTAGGCGGTGTCGGCGTGGAAGGCCCAGGCGCGTATCTTGTCGTTGGCATAGTGGCCGCGCTGGATTGCCGCCTCGATGTCGTAGGTCCACCGCTTGGGAATGATGTCGCCATAGAGGCGCGCGCCGTACGTGTAGCGCTTGTGCTCGCCCTTGACCTTATCCTCGCCCGTGACGTAGTAGTCGGGGTTCCAGGTGTGGAGGCGGAGGGCGTAGAGGTCGAGCTTGTGGTTCCTCGAGGGCTTCCAGGTGGTGAAGATGCCCGAGAAGCGCTCGTCGTGCCGGTGCCTGTTCCACTCGTCGTCCACACCCACCACGACAGAGCCGCAGAAGGCGTGAACGTCCACGATGTTGCTCACGTAGGAGATGCGTGCGGCGTCGAACGAGCGGAGGACATTGTTCCAGGTTGGCGCAGCGACGAGCCTGCGGGAGCCGAAGTCGAGCTCCTGGCGGCCCAGGCGCAGCATCAGGAGCCCGTGGTCGAGCTGCACGTAGGCCTGGTGGAGATCGAGGTCGTCGTTCTGTGCCCTGGGCCGGCGTTCCGATTCCCATTCGCGCCCGTCCACCAGCTCCACCACGGTGCGTAAGCTGCTGCTGAAGATAGCGTCGGCGCGCAGGCGGGTGCGCGCATAGACGCGATGGTCGTGGTCGGGCCTGTCGTCGTCGAGGTCCTCGTTGTTCCAGCGCTCGCAGCGCAGGCGCTCCTCGACGGCGAAGCGGAACAGGATGTCGCCAGCCCGCACTTCCTTCAACCGGTCAAGGAAGCCCGGCCCCTCTTCGGGCTTGGCGGGCGGGGGTTCCCCCGCCAGGGCGCCCAGGCCAATGGCACAGAACACTATGGCTACGAGCTTCACCCGCCCCCTCCACACGCGGTGCCTCCTATGATTTGCCGCGCAACGGCGATGGCTCGCCCGCAAGCTGTCAGGCCACAGCGCCGCCACCTCCTGGATGCACATTCATTCGCTCCGTGGGCCGGCATGTGACGCGAAGCCGTGCACTGACGCACAGGGCCGGGAATTGGTCACAGCGCCCGACCCACGGACGAATACACTGATGCGAAGATTGCTGGCCACCAACACGGGGCGGAAGGAGGCTGCAAGATGAAGAGGCCATGGGCCTTGCTGGCGGTTGGGGTAAGTAGCCTTGCGACGTGTGTGTTGGCAGGAACGGCAGACAAGCCCTTGGCAGGGAAGACGTTGGAGCTTTTCGTCGGCGCGGCCTCCAAACCAGCCACCGAAGAGGTGGCAAAGGCTTTCGAGGACAAGACCGGGTGCAGGATGCTCCTCCACTTCGGCAGCTCGGGAGCCATGCTGAGCCAGATGAAGCTGACCCGGCGCGGCGACGCTTACTTCCCAGGCTCCTCCGATTACATGGAGCTGGCGAAGCGCGAGAAGCTCGTCGTGCCCGAAACCGAGAAGATTGTAGTCTACCTCGTCCCGGCAATCAATGTCCCGGCCAACAACCCCAAGAAGATTGAGAAGCTGGAGGACCTGGCCAGGCCCGGCGTGCGTGTGGGCATCGCGCGGCCCGACGCCGTCTGCGTTGGGGCCTACGCCGTGGAAGTGTTGGAGAAAAACGGGCTCGCAGCGGCCGTCAAGCCGAACATCGTGACCTACGCGGAGTCGTGTGAGAAGACGGCGCAACTCGTGGCCCTCGGCACCGTGGACGCAGTGCTCGGTTGGCGGGTGTTCCAGTACTGGAACCCAGAGAAGATCAAGACGGTTCTTCTTCCGCCCGAGCGGGTGCCACGCATAGGCTACATCCCGATCGCTCGCAGCGTCTTCTGCCGCCAGCCCGAGACGCTCGAGCGGTTCGTGGCGTTCTTGACGGGGGTAGAGGGACGCGCTATTTTCAGCAAGTGGAATTACCTGTCGAGCGTGGAGGATGCGCGAAAGTACACGACGAAGGACTGCCCTGTCGGGGGCGAATGGATGCTGCCGAAGGGGTGGTGAGCGATGCGCTCGTGGGTGGACTGGCTGTGCTTGGTGGCTGCGGGCTTCTCGGTCACACTAATGGTGGCGCTCGTGGCCGTGCAGGTGGGCTACACGGGGAGTGGGCCAGCGTTGAGCGCCTTGGGCCAGCCCGATGTGCAGGCGGCGATCTGGCTGAGCGTGTGGACTTCGCTTGTCGGCAGCCTGTTGGCGCTTGTGCTCGCGGTGCCCACTGGGTATGCCCTTGCCCGCTGGCGCTTCCCGGGAGCATGGCTGGCCGAGGCCGCGCTACTCATCCCGGTCACAATGTCGCCGATGGCCCTCGGCGTCGCCTTGCTGTTGCTGTTTCGCAACCCGCCCGGCCTTTGGCTCGCCCGCTTCTTCGTCTTCGAGGTGCCAGGGATCATCCTGGCGCAGTTTTTTGTGGCCTATGCGTTCATCGTGCTGGTGGCGCGTACGACGTTCTCCGGGATTGACCCCAGGCTGGAGCAAGTCGCTCGCTTCCTCGGATGCAGTCCCTGGCAAGCATTCCGGCGGGTGACGCTGCCGCTGGCCCGCAACGGCATCGTCGCGGCTTTCCTGCTCGGCTGGGCTCGGGCCATAGGCGACTTCGGTTCCACCTCCACCATCGCCGGTGCTGTGAAGGGCTACACCGAGACCATGCCCGTGGCTGTCTACCTCAACATGGCCTCGGTGAGCATAGACCGCGCGGTGGCCCTCAGCGTGTTGCTCACGCTGCTCACGATCGGCGGGCTTGTGGCCGTGCGGCTCCTCGTCGGAGGGCGGCGCTGATGCTCCAGGTCAACGGCCTGGTCGCCCACTACGGCCAATTCTCGCTCCAGCGTCTGAGCCTCACCGTACGGCGGGGCGAGTGCTTCGTGCTCCTCGGCCCCTCCGGGGCCGGCAAGACGCTGTTCCTCGAGACCGTGCTTGGGGTGAAGCCGCCCGACGCCGGCCAGATCCTGCTGGACGGGCTCGACATTGGGCGGATGCGGCCCGAGGAGCGCGGCTTCTCCTACCTGCCGCAGGACCTGGCGCTCTTCCCGCACCTGTCGGTGCGAGAGAATATCGCCTTCGGGCTGCTCATCCGCCACACAAGCCGGGCGATAGTGGAGGAACGTGTCGGCAGCATCGCCCGCCTCCTGGGCATCGAGCGCTTGCTCGACCGGCGGGATGTGCGGAGCCTCAGCGGCGGCGAAAAGCAGCGGGTGGCCCTCGCACGCGCGCTCGTCGTCGAGCCGCGGGTGCTCTTCCTCGATGAGCCGTTCTCCGCCCTCGACCCCGCCACGCGGCGGGAGCTTCAGCGCGAGTTCCGCGAGGTCTGGCGGCGCCTCGGCCTCACTGTCGTTCTGGTCACCCACGACCAGGAGGAGGCTGTGGCGCTGGCCGACTGCTTGGCCATCCTGATGGCCGGGCGTCTGACGCAGTGCGGAAGCCCCAGCGAGGTCTTCCAACACCCTGTTGACCTGGCGACGGCCCGCTTCCTGCTCGTCGAGAACATCTTCCCCGGCTGCCTCGTGTCCGCGTCGTCGGGCGGCGTTAGCCGTGTCAACTGTGGCCCCGTCACCTTTCGCGTTGTGGCGCCTGGGCCCCTGAGCGCCGGCGGGCCTGTGCACATCGCCATTCGCAGTTGCCACGTGAGGCTTCACCCCCGCGCGGCGGAGGTCCCGGGCGCAGCGGTCTACCCAGGCACGCTCGAGGGGTTCAGCCCCTCGGCAAGCGCCCCCCGCGCTCTGGTGCGGCTGGCCGAGGGCATCCGCATCGAGTGCGGCCCCTGGCCCGACCCACAAGGTCTCCCCGCTCCCGTCGGCGGCGAGCTCCTCGTCGAGCTGCCCCCAGAGCGATTCCTGGTCTTCGCCGAGGCCCAACAGGGAGAGGGATAGATGCACAAGCTCTGCCGAGGCTCGATACTCGTCACCATCGTGGTCGCGCTCGCCGTCACCGGCTGCGACGAGGGGCGGCGCACCGTCCGTGTCTTCGCCGCCGACGCCCTCGCCGCGAGCTTCCGCGACGTCGAGCACTCATTCGAAAAGCTCCACCCCGACGTAGACGTCCGACTCGAGGTCATGGGCAGCATTATGGCCACCCGCCTGGTCCCGCTGCGCCGGGGAGACGTCCTGGCCGTCGCCGACCACCGCCTTGTCGAGAAAATCCTCGGCGAGGCCCACGCCGGCTGGGTCGCCAAGTTCGCATCCACCGAGATCGTCCTCGCCGGCCACACCTCCAGCTCCCACCGCGCCGAGATCAACAGCGACAACTGGTATGAAATCCTCCTCAAGCCCGACGTCCGCTTCGGGATCGCCAACCCCTCGCAGGACCCCTGCGGCTACTACGCCCGCATGTCCTGGGAACTTGCCCAGAAACACTACTTTGCAACGCGGGGCGACCCCCGGCCCCTCGCGCGCGAGCTCCAGCAGGCATGCCGCCCCGAGTTCGTCGCCATTGACGCCCTCGAGCTCATCTCCGCATACCTCAACATGGCCAGAGTGGACTACGCATTCGTCTATAAGGTCCACGCCATAGACCTCAAGCTCCCCTACACCCCACTGCCCAAGGAGGTGAACCTTGGCGACCTCTCACTCGGCGACTACTACGCGAGCGTGCAGGTCAACGTGCCAAACTACCGCGGTGGCACCGAGACCCTCACCGGCGGCGCTATCGCGTTTGGCATCACCTTGATCAACGACGCCCCGAACCCAGCCGACGCCCAGGAGTTCATCCGCTTCGTCCTCTCCACCCGCGGCCAGGAAATCCTCCGGCGCTCCGGCTTCAACCCCATCAGCCCCGCCCGTGTGCCTCGGTGGGGCAAGGCGCCGCAGTTCCTCGCCGGCCTCGCCGACCCCGAGAACTAGGGTGTGTGCGACAATTGGCGCCAAGGCACCGTGGGCGAGAAAGACATATGTGCCGCAACGACTTACGCTCCCCAAACTGTCTGTATCATCCCCGTAAGTAGAGTCCAGGTGTGGCGCGGTGGTTGAGAAGGAGCCTATCCGTTGCCCGACTCGTTCGGTTGTCGATGCCTCACTGGCCCCACCATGCTCCGTTTCCGCACCCCGCTCATCGAACCGAACGTGCGGAGGTCCCGCGTCCGGCTCTCGGACAAGGCGGGCACGCGGTCGCCCACGGAAGGGGCGGCCACAGCCCGGCCCTCCCTTCGCTCAGGCGTGCAGTGCCGCCCAGCTCACACTGGGGCATCTCCCTCCTCACGACGCCAGCGTCCTTCCGAGCTCGGCGGCTTCTTTGAGGAGGGGGCGGTTCTTCCTCACCTCGCCGGCCCTCCAGGCGGTGCCGTGGACCATTCCCGCAATCTTGACGTCCACGAACCCAAAGGAATCCTGGAAGCAGCGGAGGGCGTTGACGCCGCCCGAACTGAAGACGTCGGGTGCGCCGTAGGTGATTATGACGCCCACCTTCTTCCCCTTGAAAGCGTGTCCCGTGGGGGCAGCCAAGGCGTAGCAGCGGTCCATGAAGGTCTTCATCTGTGCCGACATGTTGGCCCAGTAGATAGGGCTAGCCAGGAGAAGGGCATCTGCCGCCTTGAGCTTGGGGTAGAGCTTCTGCATGTCGTCCCGGATGACGCAGCCGCTCCCGGGCTTCCTCTGGCAGGCGTCGCAGGCGGTGCAGGCCTTGATGTCGAGGCCGTGGAGATAGACGGTTTCCACGCTCGCCCCTGCGGCCTTGGCCGCCTTTGCGGCCTCGGCGGCCAGCATGGTGCTGTTGCCCCGCTTGCGCGGGCTACCGAGGATGACGAGGACCTTCTTCCTGGCTGCCATAGCGGACTCCTTGCTCTTCGAGGTAGCGGCGGATGGCCTTGGCCAGGTCGCGGCCGAAGGCGCGGGCGGTTTCGGCGGTGACGGTTTGGCCGCCGGCGTTGGCGTAGGGAATCTCGAAGCTGGCAGCAAGGCGGATGCCCGGCTGCTCGCCGGCCCAGCGGCTGAAGCTCTTGCCCGAGCTGTAGTTGCTCTTCGTGTTCCAGGCCTTGCCGAAGGGCAGGTTGTCGCTGGCCCTGTAGGGCAATGGGCCGGAGCGCACGGCCTCCAGGATTTTGCCGAAGGCGCACTGCTGCTCCCAGATTTCGGGGGCCTCGGAGCCAACGATATAGATGACCTCGTTGTACGCCCCGCGGATGTGGGGGCAGTGGAGGTCGAAGGCGAGCCGCAGGCGGCCGTCGGCCCACTTGGGCACCAGCTCGCGGAGGGTGCGAGTCTCGGGGTAGATACCCTCGGCCCCGTAGTCGCGGTTGTGGTCGCGGGGCCTGCGGTTCTTCCCCTGGTCGCCATCCTCCACGCCGTCCTTGTCCACAAACGGGATGAACATCGCCTCGACGTGTTGTCGGAACCACCGGCCGTCCTCGGTATCGGCCAGCATGGCCTCGATGACGCCCTCCATTGCGAAGCTTGCGAGCGATTCGCAGCAGTGGTGGCGGGCGGTGAGGAGGATGCGGTGGTCGGGGGGCGGCTCGAGCTTGCCAACGTGGAGGCGCTCGACCTCCCGCCCCTTGCGCGACTTGCACAGGCTCAGCACCTTCAGGTGCGGGCTGCCGAGCCAGCGGTTGAGGAACGCCTTCAGATCGGCCTCAAAGTAGGGGATGGCGAAGCAGAAGCGCACCTCGCCGGCATCGGCAGGGAAGGCGTAGGCAAAGGTCTGCCCCTTCACCGCTGCGGTGCCGAGCCAGGCCCAGGTGCGACCGCCATCGGTGCTGACGGCCGGGCCGCGAACGCCTATCACGTTGCCGTTGGTGAAGCGGAAGGTGAGCGTGCGGCCTGCGGCGCCGCGGACGCGGAAGTGCCACCAGAACCAGTGGCCCGCCGTGTCGCGCAGGTCCTGGCGCAGCACCACCTCGTCGCCCTCAACCTTCTCAATGATGGCGTTGCCGCCCGGGAAGTCGGCGTCAACGCGGAACCCCTCGGCCGCCTGGGCCGATGCAGCAGCCAGGCATAGGAGGACGATCATCAGGGCTTCTCCTTGGGCACAGCGAAGCGCCCGACGACCTCGGGCGGTAGTCCGCGGGGACGCCCGTCCCTGCCCGTGCAGCCGTGGATCGTGTAGCCGGCGGCAATCTCGCGCCGGCCATCGAGCGACGTGATGCGGTTGGTGAAGACCATCTTGGCGCGGCCAAGGGTTGGGACGGCGGTGGTGAGGCGGAAGACCTCGCGGGGCCGCAGGGGGCTGAGGTAGCGGCAGAATGCCTCGGCGACGGGAAGGTATATGCCGTGCCGCTCCAGCTCGCGGTAGGGGAGGCCAACGGCGCGGGTGAGCTCGTTGCGCCCTGCCTCGAACCAGGCGTAGTAGCTGCCGAAGTATGCGACGCCCTGGGCATCGGTCTCGGCGTAGCGGACGCGGAGCTCCTGGGTGTGCTGGCGTGCGCCGGGCGGTGTGGGCGCCAGAATCTGTTCGGCTTTCTCGCTCACCACAATGCGCTCCACCCGCTCCTCGGCCGCTGCGAGGATATGGTCTGGGATCGAAAGGACCTTGCCGGCCGACCCCACAAGGACACGCGCCATCCTGCCTCTGGCCAGCACCACGCCGTCCCCGACTCGCACCAGCTCAGTCTCCAGGAGGAGCCTCTTTGGCGCGCCCTGGGCAAGGCGAACACGGACGGCCACCAGGTCGTCGTAAACGGCGGGGTGAAGGTAGCGGGCGTAGGATTCGGCGGCGGCGACCATGATGCCCTGGCGGTCAAGCTCGGGCGCGCGGACGCCGATGGTCTCGAGGAAGTGCAGCTCGCCGACCTCCCACCAGGCGAAGTACGACCCATAGTAGGCCACCGCCTGGGCATCGGTCTCGGCATAACGGACGCGAAAAGGGGGCGTTTCGACGGGCACGGCATTTCTCTGCTTGCTCGGTTGCGGCTCGATAACGGGTATTATACAATGGTCTCGGTTCCCGTCAACGACACCGGGTGGAGAGGAAGCACCATGGCGCTGATAACTGATGCATCGCATGCCCGCGAGATAATCCAGGAGGCCAGGGAAAGGGGGGTGGCGCTGATCAACCTGAACCCCGAATGCGCCCGCGGCATCGAGGCCTGTCTGCGGGCGGCAAAGGCGTTCGGCGAGCGCGTGGGCGCGCCCGACATCCCGCTCTTCCTCTCCATCTGCGGCACCTACCACGCCCGACCGCAGATCAAGCTCTACACAAGCCTCGGCGACCCCTGGTTCGGCTTCGAGTGCTGGCTCTCCCAGGTCGAGTTCTACACTCAGACCGATGGCCCGTTCGGCAAGCTTCGGGTGATGACCCACCTTGACCACGGCCAGCCCGACACTGACGAGGAGATACTCGAGCGGCGGCTCAAGGGGCTGTCGAGCGTGATGTTTGACGCCTCGACGCTCCCGTTCGACGAGAACATCAAGGCGACGGCACGCTACGTGGAGCGGCATCACAAGGAAGTGGTTATTGAGGGGGCGGTGGACGAAATCTTCGAGTCGGGCACGGGCCAGACGAAGAACCAGGTGACGAGCGTGGAGCAGGCCAGGCGGTTCGTGGCGGCGACGGGGGTTGACCTCATCGTGCCGAACCTGGGCACGGAACACCGCGCGTCGGCACGCGAGCTGCGCTACTACGGCGACCAGGCTCGCGCCATCAGCGCCGCCGTCGGAAAGCTCCTCGTCCTCCACGGCACATCCAGCCTCTCGCCGAAGGACTTTACGCACCTGAAGGACGACGGGATAATCAAGGTGAACATCTGGACGGCCATCGAGAAGGCGGGGGCACAGTCGTGCGTGCGGAAGGCCCTCGAGGAGCTGGGCAACACCTTCACCGAGGAGGACCTGCGGGCGATGGTTGACGCCGGCCTCTTCGGCCCCAAGCCCCTCGACCCGCGCTACCGCGACGAGCGGTGCGGCGGCCGCCTGTGGCCGAAGCTGGACCGTTTCGCCGAGTGTGTGAGGCGCGACGCCTGGGTGGCCGGCGCCCAGCCGCTCGTCGAGGCCTGCCTCCGCGACCTCGGCTACGAGGCATTTGGCCGATGAGCGAACCCGCCGCCCCCACCCCGACTCCCGGCCGCCGCGTGACGCGGTTCCTCCTCACCGGAGTCGCCGTCCTTCTCCCTCTCTTCCTCACCGGCTACGTGGTGTACTTCCTGTGCCGGTTCGTGGACGACCTTCTTGGCCGCTGGCTGGGGGAGCAACTGGCGGCAGCGGCAGGGGTGGAGCGGACTAATGCCCTCACACGGGTGGCGGGCGACGTGCTGGCGGTGGTGGGCGCGGTGGTGCTGGCGGGCCTCGCGGGCGTGCTGGTGGGCAGCATCTTCGGCCGCCGACTGGTGGACGCCCTTCAGCATCTCCTCCTCAAGGTGCCCATCATCAGGGGAATCTACCCCTCGGTGAAGCAGATAACCGACTTCTTCTTCGGGGAGAAGAGGCCGCGGTTCCACAGCGTCGTGGCCATTCCGTTCCCCAGCCAGGGGCTCTTCTCGATCGGGTTCGTGACGGGTCAGGGGATGCGGACTCTGAACGCGGCGCGGGGCGAGGAGCTGGTGCAGGTGTTCGTGCCGTTCTCGCCCGCGCCGGTGACAGGCTACGTGATCTTCGTGCCGCGGCGCGACCTCATCGAGCTGCCGATAACGGTTGAGGAGGCGTTCAGACTGCTGGTGTCGGGCGGGGTCATCATTCCGCCAAAGGAGATGCCGGAGGCCGCGCGGCAAGCGCAGACGCAAGGGAGTGAAGAGGGCGAAGGGACATAAGGGACTCTAGGACTACTTGGCGAGGCGCTTCACCAGGTCGGCGTAGGTGGCATCGTCGGGTGCGAGGGCGGCGGCGCGGCGGGCGGCGGCGAGGGCGTTCGCCCGGTCGCCCGCGGCCTCGTAGGCCAGGGCGAGGGTTCCCAGGTATCGCGGCGTGTCGGGCTTGAGTTCCAGGGCCTTGCGGGCGCAGCGGACCGCCTCCTCCGGCTTGCGGTAGGGTGCGCGGGCGGTGGCGTAGAGAAGGGCTAGCTGGTCGTGGGCATCGGCGTGGCGCGGGTTGCGGCGGAGTGTGGCCCGCAGGAGCTCTTCGGCGGGCGCGTAGCGGCCCTGTTGCGTGTAGTAGGCGGCGAGAGCCACCGCTGCGTCGGGGTCGCCAGGCTTCTCAATGGCCTTGTGCCAGAGCTTCTCGGCCTCGCCCGCGGGCGGCCGGCCCTGGCCGGCCTGGATGCTTTGGAGAATCTTGTCGAAGAGCACCTCCAGCGCGCGATAGCGGACCTCGCGGCAGACGAAGGAGGCAACGACCAGCCTCGCGCCCCCGGCGGGGAAGACGACGACGCGGTGCTTCTCAGCGACGCCGTGGGTGCGGTGGCGGAAGAGCATCTCGACCCCGAGCCGGTCGCCCACGACTATCTCGTGCGACGCGAGCAGTTGCGCGCCGCCCTTCTGCAACTCCGAGCGGACCTGTTCCGCGACGGCCGCGGGGTCCTGCACCTGCGAGCGACGCTCGGCGCGGACCGCGAAGACGGCGACGTCGGAGCTTGTGAAGCGGTGCGGGCCGGCGGGACTGGCCGGCGGCTCGTACCGCCAGCCCCTCGGCACGCTGACGAGCAGTTCGCCGCCATCGAGGGTGTGCCGCTCCATCTCGCCGCCGGCGATGAGAAACCACTGCGACGCCTCGGCGTAGCGCGCGGCCATGATGAGCGAGCCGACCACTGCGGCGACCGCCAGGGCGGAGGCGACGCGGGCGGCGAGCTCGGCGATGCCGCCACTCGGCCCCAGCACCCGCACGGGCCGCAGGACGAGCGCCCCCAACGCCCCCGCGGCGAAGCCGCCGGCGTGGGCCGCGTTGTCAATGAAAGGCAGCGCGATGCCCAGCGCCACGTTCGCGGCGAGGATGGCGGCGAGGTTGAGCAACAGCGGCACGCGCGCCCTGGGGGCGATGAGCCGGCGGTGGCGGATAGCGAAGACAGCCAGTGCGCCGAACAGGCCGAAAATCGCCCCCGATGCGCCGACGGACACTGGGATGGTTGTGGCCAGCGAGGCCAGGCTGCCGCCGACGAGTGCGAGGGTGTAGATGACGAGGAAGCGCCGCGGTCCCCATAGCCCCTCGATGAGGGGGCCGAGGTTCAGCAGCGCGTAGAGGTTGACAGCGAGGTGAACGGCGTTGGCGTGGAGGAAGCCGGCGCTCACCAGGCGCCACCACTGATTCGCTCGCAGGATGAGGTCGCGGTCCTTCGCCCCGCAGCAGATGAGGGTGGCGACGTCGAGGCCGCGTCCGAAGGCGTATGAGGCCAGGAATGCGGCGGCGCACGCTCCCACGAGAATCCAGGAGGCGACGGGTCTCGGCCGCGGGGGGAGCGGGGGAGGCGGGGGAGAGCAGTTGCGTGGGCGGCTTGGGTGGTCCGCGGCGGCCATGGGCACCTCGATGCCCGGCGGCGAGCGGTCAGAGCTTCACCTGGAGCCAGTCGCGCAGCAGGAACATCACGCGGCCGATGAGGAGCGAGACGCGGCCCATGACGGTGTAGCCGAATGAGGCGCCAAAGGAGAGCATCAGGAACCATATGCCGACGCGGGAGACTGCGCCGGCCGGCCCCTTGTGCTCGACGGAGAAGAAGAAGTAGAAGAGGACGGCGACGGTGCCCGCGAGGATGACGAGGCTGCCGAGGATGGGGAAGAAGCCGCCGCCGAGGGGCCGCACGGCGGGCTCGAGCTGCTTGAGGATGTAGGTGTGGATGACTATGGGGATGCCAATGCCGGCGCCCCAGCCCACCATGATGGTCACGGCGTAACGGCTGAGCCAGCCGTGCTTGCGCGACAGGCGCGTCAGCAGCAGAAGGCCCAGGAAGATGGGCACGGTGCGGTGAAGGAGGGCGTTGACGAGGGCCGCGCGGTGGGGGGCGAACACCAGCGGGTCTACCACCTCGGGCTTCAGCGACAGATACCAGGTCATCACCGCCCCGTAGCCGAGGGTGGCGCCCACGTAGAGGCTCTCGGCGAACTTGAACAGCGGGTTGTCGCGGTAGAGGAAGCTGTAGATGATGAGGGTGAGGCCGGCGGCGACGAAGATGCCGATGCCCTCCTTTGAGAGCTTTGCGGGGGCGCCCTTGGGCCACGGGATGGCGACGCAGGCCACCAGGAAGCCCAGGGCGCAGGCGACCAGCACCGCCGTCTCGATCACCTGGCGCGTCGTGAAGTCCTCGGGCTCGTTTGGCGTGGCCATCGCTCAGGCCTCCCTGCGCGGCTGGGGGCGCCAGAGGAACACGTAGAGGTTGGCGGCGACAATGAGGGCAATGATGAGTATATGAGCCATGGATTGCGCGGGCATGCCCTTGACGCCGGCTCCCGGCTGGCCGATGAGGGTCTCATAGTCGGCGGCGCCGCGCAGGCCGCCCAGGAGGCCGAAGAGCTGCTCGGATTGAAGGAAGGGATAGAGGTCGGGCGCTATCACCGCCGTGCAGCCTGCGGCCATGTCGAAGCCGAACCGGTCGCGGCCATAGGCGATCCACATCTCGGTGGTCGCCCCCGCGGCCAGGGTGACGGCCACCGGGATGTCGCGCAGCGAGTCGACCCCCTTGAGCGCCGACATGTCCTCGGTGGGCTTCCCGTAGTAGTCCTTGTCGAACGCGCCCTTCAGGTTCTCGCCCATGTTCAGGATGAGGTTGGAGCCGCCGGGCTTGTAGGCGAGGAAGACGAAGTCGCGCCCCGGCTCTTTGCCGGCCTCCTTTGCCGCGGTTTCGACGAGCTCCTTGCAGAGGCCGACGCCATTGAGCCAGTGGGTCATGACGATGGGGCGGAGGTTCCTGCCGAAGGCGTGGCGCAGGAGTGCCAGGCTCATCGGATAGAGTTCCTCCTTCTCCGGCGTCTCGTAGTCGAACGAGAAGAGGATGGGCGCGCCGGGCTTGTCTGCGGCGAGCTTCTCAATGCGGTCGTAGACGGCGCGCGAGAGTGGCGCGGGGGTGACCCTCATGAGCCGGCGGCGGTAGGCCAGCGGGGTGATGATCAGGGCCGCAGCAAGGAGGACGTAGATGACGCGGCGGGCGATGGTGTGGCTGCGGAGGGCCGCCTGGGTCGTGGCCATCACTCGCCTCCTCCGCCCAGGTAGGCGCGCTCGATGCCGAAGAGGATGCGGAGCGATTGCGAGATCATGCCGAGGCTGATGCCCAGCAGGATGCCGCGCTTGGCGGCGAGGTTGGGGTACTCGAGCAACCAGTCTGCTGCCTGGGGGAAGACGTCCGAG
>FWPV01007277.1_pt1 | contig 20281 bp, 17 predicted proteins | sample 2228371 | NCBI WGS metagenome assembly FWPV01 (sample SAMEA103939776, study PRJEB20133) | metagenome | reverse complement strand
AGCGTTGCCGGGTCAGGTGGGGTGTCTGTTGGTACGATAAAGACAGGCTGTCCTTCAGGACCTTTAAACAACTGAAGCAGGTCCTTGAAATGGTCCTGTGCGGTCTTCAGGAGATTCTCCGAAGCGATAAGTTCTTCTTCGCGGAGTGCCACGCCTGTCTTGGCCTGCAGTACATCGATCGGCGCCATGGTGCCGATGCTGACTTGCATTTCATTTTTGTTGAGAAGATCTTTTGCAAGCTCGAGCGAATCCTTGCGGACCTGGCGGTTCTGAAACGCAAATACAAGGTCCCAGTATGCGTGCTCCACTGCGCCAATGGTCGTGTTTAGAAATTCGCGCAAGCGATCCTCGCTCATGAGGTGCACATTGTGAGCGATACGTATACGAGCACGGTGGAAGCCAAAGCCTGCATTTCGAAGCAGTGGTTGCGCAATCGAAACATTGAGGTGACTTGCGTAGTTGGGGTTGAGGATGAAAAACGAGGAGTTGGTCTTGTAACGGGTTACATCGAACTTTACTTCTACCACACCGCCTGTTTGTAGCATCTTGCTGATTCCAGCATCAAAAGCCGTCGTATGCAGTTCCGCAAAATCGATGCCCGTTCCTTGAAGCTGAGAGTAAAGTGGCGACCGTGTAAACGTATGGCCCGCATTGATGGTGAGGCGGAAGTCATAGGGACCTTTTGCACCCAGAATCCCTGTTTCTGCTATTTGGGGAGAATATCGCTGTGCTGCGATATCGAGATTACCTTTCAGGGCGATCTGGATGGCTTCCTTGAGACTCAAAGGTACGGGTACTGCATCAGCATCGGTAGGGACTTCGTACGGCAGATCTTCATACTGGTATTCCTGAACCCTGAGGCTCCACTGCTGGGTAAGGACAGACAAGAGTGGTGAGGAAGAAATGGCATGATCACTTTTCTGTGTTGGTCCTTGGGCGTTGAGTGGCCACGGAGGATAGGTGATTACTACAATGCTCACAAGGAGAAATGTAGTGATCCGGGATCGCTTCATAACGTATCTCGCTTTTGCTAGTATGAAGATGTCGAGAACGGGATATACGCGATACGGTCCGTTCAGGCGAATTGGAAGAACTTTACCGAAGCCCGCGATGTCTGTCAAAACGCACGGCGTCTCTCCTCGTTCCGTTACGCCCCAGCACAAGAGGATGATTCGCTGCGCTTAGTGAGACTCGTGCATGAAAGAGGCAACGTTTGCGGTCGATTGTATGCTGGGATCCTTGGCAAAGTGGCTTAGGATTCTGGGGTTTGATGTAGTGTATGCGAGCAAGGCCAGTGATACGGAATTGATCGAGGTTCATACACGAGAGGGCCGAATCCTGCTGAGCAGGGATCGAGCGCTGGTAGAAAGAGCTGAACGAGGTCGAGCACTGCTTATCACGAGCGATCATCTGAAGGATCAGCTTGTTCAGGTATTCGAATCATTACCGATACGGATCCGGTCCGAACGCGTCTTCAGCCGTTGCAGTTCCTGCAATGGCTTGCTCATTCCTCTTCCACTCGGACATGCAATCGGGAAGGTCCCTGACTTCATCATCATGTCCGGCATGAAGGTAGTTACCTGTCGGGGATGCGGCAAGACATTTTGGCGCGGTAGCCATACCGAACACATGCATGCCATGATCAAACAGCTCCATCTTGATCGTTTCTTTGTGAGAGACGAAACATCCCATCAGAGAGAGCACGATGAGGATTATCGCGGGTCTGGCACGGGGAACGAGACTCCGTGTGCCCCCTCTGCCAGCAGTACGACCGACCCTGGATAGGGTGAGGGAAGCCGTGTTCAGCATCCTGGGCGAAAGGGTCGAAGGAAGCGAGGTGCTTGATCTATACGCGGGCAGCGGTGCATTGGGCATCGAGGCACTCAGCAGAGGCGCACGGCATGCCGTCTTTGTTGACTCTCGGAGTATGTGCGTACGCACTATCCTTGAAAACATAAAGAAGTGCGGCTTCGAAGATCGTGCTACGGTCATACGTGGCACGGTCCCTCGGTGCATTCCCAAGATGGTGAGCAGGTACAACGGGACCTACGGGATTGTGTTTCTTGACCCGCCCTATCGGATGGTGTTTTATACCAGTATCCTGGAGGCGCTCGAGCAGGCATCATTGCTTAAACGTGGAGCTGTCATTATAATCGAGCATGCTCGCAGACAGGAGGTCCGCGACATCCCCACATCGTTTCGGCTGCTGAGGACGAGGCTGTACGGTACTGTCGGTACGACATTTTTACTTTTTGAGACATAAGGATACCACATGAAGCGACCAGAGAAGATTACCAACTGTGCGATTTACCCGGGCTCCTTTGATCCGATTACCTATGGGCACATCAGTGTGGTGAAGCGTGGCCTCAAGATCTTTGACACGATCATCGTAGCGGTGGCGGTCAATACGTCGAAGAAGACAGTCTTTACCGAGCGAGAACGGGTTGACATGATAAAGGAAATTTTCAAGAACGAACCACACGTCTATGTCGATTCGTTTCGTGGATTACTGGTGGAGTATGTTCGAAGAAAAAAGGCGCAGGCCATCCTTCGTGGCATAAGGACGGTCACGGACTTTGATTACGAGTTTCAAATGGCACTGGCCAACAAATCCCTCGACCCGACAGTGGAGCAAGTCTTCATGATGACCGAGGGAAAGTATCTGTATTACAGCTCGTCGATCATTAAGGAGATCGTCTCCCTTGGTGGCTCGGTGCGTGAAATGGTACCTGAGGTAGTGGAAAAGGCCCTGCGACGCAAGCTGTACAAGCGAGAGCGGTCCTGAGATCAGTCGGGATCGAGCGCCTGCAAGTCAACGTGTCTATTTGCAAGGGAACCAGGACGTGAGTGAACCTCGCCAGAGAAAAAAGAACATCCTTTTGGGGGTCACAGGCAGTATTGCGGCATACAAGGCTGCAGACATCGTCCGTCTCCTTGTAAAGGAATCCTTCGAGGTGGACGTGGTCATGACTGCACACGCCCAGCAGTTTATCACCCCACTGACGCTTCAGACGTTATCCCAACGGCCTGTCTGGACAGAGCTGTTCGATCTATCTCAGGAGCAACGCATCAACCACATCTCGCTGGTCGATCAGAGTGACCTTGTGCTTGTTGCACCGGCAACGGCCAATATTCTGGCAAAGGCAGCACACGGTATATGCGACGATCTACTTTCTACAATCCTGTGCGTCGCCGTGCACAGGCCGATACTGTGTGCACCTGCAATGAATGTCAATATGTATCGCAACCTTGTAACGCAGAAAAATATCGAGTCCTTAAAGGCTCGTGGGTACCTATTTATAGAGCCGGCAGAGGGCGAACTTGCATGTGGATATCACGGGATTGGTCGACTGGCCGATCCAGAAGATATCCTGGAGCATGTCGTCCTGGCCCTTGCGGCCAAGGATATGCGTGGTCAGCGATTCCTGGTAACTGCTGGTAGGACCGAAGAAGAGATCGACCCAGTGCGATTTCTCACGAACGCCTCCTCCGGTAAGATGGGGTTTGCCATCGCACGGGCAGCTGCGCAACGAGGTGCAGAGGTAACCCTTATCAGTGGTCCGACACACTGTAAGGTTCCGATCGGGGTGCGCTATGTTGCTGTCAGGAGTGCCCAGCAGATGTATGAGGCGGCCATGGATGCCTGTCGTAATGCAACGGTCGTGGTCATGGCTGCAGCAGTCGCAGACTTCAGGCCGCAGGTCAGGGAACGACAGAAAATCAAGAAAGATGCTGGCCTATCGGTACTGCCGCTCGAGAGGACTCCAGATATCCTGGCTGAAGTGGCCAAGATGAGAGGGGATAGGATCCTCGTCGGTTTTGCCGCGGAAAGCGAACATATTGTCGCGCATGCAAAGAAAAAGCTCGAACAAAAGCACCTCGATATGATCGTTGCGAATGATATCACACAGGTAGGCATTGGGTTTCAGTCTGATGTGAACAAAGTGACGCTGATTACCCGTGACGGCACCATAGAAGATCTTCCAACGCTCTCAAAGGATACACTGGCACATCATATTCTTGATCGCGTACGCGCACTCATAGCAACAAAAGACCACGCTGCTCGTTGATGCGTTCTGCAGCTCCCAGAATAGGTGGACACTCACCTAGAAGGATCCACCGTCAGGGTGCATCGAATCGTACCTGCCGCGCATTCACAAAGGGCACCGAGAGCGTGTTAAGTGACATGTGGTGGTGAAATGCGTTCAATGTCTGTACGAATATCGCAGGGGTAAGTCTTCCTTGCCTGCTTAACTGTCTGAGCATCTTTCTAGTTTTTTTCGCCGAGGAAAGTGCGGCCCTACCAGTGGGATCCTGGCGGAACGACCATCCTCGGGAATGGTAAAGGAGAAAGTCGAAACTAGCCATCAGAGAAGCACGTAAAAACCGATCCACATGAGAAGCGGGAAGTTTCCAGACAGACTTCTTGGACAGACTGGCAAGCATCTGTTGCCATTGGGTAGTGCGGTTGAGGACAAGAAGTCCATTGAAAATCTTTTTGTCTGTTTTGAACGAAAAGAGCGTCCTTTTCACCATTTTTTCCAGAAGTGCGTCATGTTCTAGCTCAGATGAGGAGGCGATCTCCGTGGCGAGGGACCAAAATTCCGCCTTGATGCACGTGTCGAAACGGACCTCCCAATACAGGTGTCGAAGGGTTCTTGCGCGATAGGTTTCTATGATCCGCTCGGGTATGAAATAGTTATGGGCTACAATGTCAGCAGCCAAATGGCTCAGATAGCCATACGCTAAGGCCTGCTGGCAGGCACTGGAAGCACCATCGAGGATACCAAGTCCGACGCGCCAGCAGTGTGAATGCTCGTTGACCCTAGCGAGTCCCTTTGCAAAGATGATGTCTGCAGCTATACACCCATACAGGTATGCATAGGGGAACTCAAGTAAGACACGTTGAAGCCCTTTTTCCAAGACAAACGCATTCTTCAGGATCTCGACACCCAGTTGAAGGTGGGTGGCAGGTCCCCAGGCATATGCGCACTGAGGCAGAAGGAGCAGGAACACAAGCGACAGGAGAAGAGAGACCAGGAGCATCATAGAATACTGTTTCGTTCCGTTCTATCGATGTGTAAGGGTCGCTTCCGGTCCTCACGTGCAGCTATATGAGGTACATGGATCCAGCCATGGACCCACCCGAAAAAAGATAAAAAGTACTATACGGATGTTTCGGAAAAAAGTGTCCAAATCTATATTTTATGCTATTCTCTTCTTTAGAGTAAAGCACTAAGGTAGGCTCGTTAGCTGTACTACCTCGAACTCCTGATTGGCCGAGGCCCTGTGTGCTACCTTAGGCAAAAACGTTGTAAAACAAGAATATCGAAATGCATCGAGAGGAATACCCATGAAGCACCGGGATGCCCGAAGAATGTACGCAACGCAGTGGTGGTGGGGATTGCTCGTACTGCTTATCCTCTGCACAGCCTCGTATGGGTCCACGGGTGGGGGCTACATTCAGGTGCTTTCCATCCGCAGCACGATAAATCCTGTGATCAGCGATTTTATAACGAAGAGTATCAACAAGGCTGTCTCAGGAGGCGCTGCGTGCGTCATTATTGAGCTCGATACACCGGGTGGTCTCGATACTGCGATGCGGGATATTGTGCAAGCGATATTGAATTCGCCTGTCCCCATTGTAGTCTATGTGGCTCCAAGCGGAGCTCGGGCAGCATCTGCAGGGGTCATGATAACCCTGGCCAGTCATATCGCTGCCATGGCACCAGGTACGAACATCGGAGCCGCCCACCCTGTTGGGCTTGGTGAGGGAAAGATGGACGAAGCAATGACCCAGAAGGTATTGAACGATGCCTCTGCGTATGCAAAGAGCCTGGCTGAGCAAAGGGGCCGCAACGTACAGTGGGCGGTAAAAGCGGTACGGGAAAGCGAGTCTGCTTCAGCGGCCAAGGCGCTTGAGCTTCGCATCATCGATGTCATCGCAGAAAGTCAAGATGAGCTGATAAAGAAGATCGACGGTAGGGAGGTCACCACTGTCGCAGGCTCCAAAAAGCTGCAGCTCAAAGGGCTGCCTTTGCAGAGGGTGCAGATGGATTGGCGCCATAGGGTTCTCGATACCCTCAGCAATCCGAATATTGCCTATATACTAATGATGTTGGGCTTTTACGGATTGTTTTTCGAGTTGTCCAACCCAGGGGTTGTCTTTCCTGGTGTGTTTGGAGCAATTTGCCTTATCCTTGCATTTTTTGCCTTGCAGACGTTACCGGTCAATTACGCAGGAATCCTCCTTATCCTGCTGGGCATTGCTCTGTTTATCGCTGAGATTAAGGTGACCAGTTATGGGGTGTTGACGCTGGGTGGTATTGTTGCGCTGACACTTGGATCTATCATGCTGTTTGAATCTCCTGAACAATATCTCCGTGTTTCTTGGTACATTATCGTACCCACGGTTGCGACAACAGCAGGATTCTTCCTATTTGCACTCTCGTTTGCGCTGAAGTCCCATCTTGCCAAACCAACTACAGGTAGAGAGGGCCTGATCGGGATGAAGGGTAAGGTACTGGTATCCTTACGGCCCGAGGGCAAGGTATTTGTGCATGGCGAGTATTGGAATGCTGAAAGCGATGAAGAGATAAAGGAAGGCGAGTTCATCGAAGTGGTTGGGGTTTCTGGGTTAAAGCTTAAGGTGAGGAGGGTCAGACACTAGATCGCGAATCAAAGGAGGGAACGTCATGATGCCGTTAGTTGTAGTTCTGATACTACTGGGTCTTATCTTGGCCAGCGCCATAAGGATTCTTAAAGAGTATGAACGAGGTGTGGTGTTTCGACTTGGTAGACTCATCGATACCAAAGGTCCTGGTCTTATTCTTCTCATACCGGTGATCGATAAGATGACCAAGGTAAGCCTTCGACTGGTAGCCCTTGAGGTTCAACCTCAAGATGTCATCACAAGAGACAATGTTTCCATCAAGGTTAATGCCGTCGTGTACTTCCGGGTGATCGATCCCAACAAGGCAGTCGTGGAAGTTGAAAACTATCTCTATGCGACTTCCCAACTCAGTCAGACGACACTGAGGAGCGTATTGGGCCAGGCCGAATTGGACGAGCTTTTGGCAGAGCGTGAAAAGATAAACCATCATCTTCAGGATATCCTCGACCAGCATGCAGGGCCTTGGGGCATCAAGGTAACCAACGTCGAGGTAAAACAGATTGATCTTCCTCAAGAAATGCAGCGGGCCATTGCCCGACAGGCAGAGGCAGAACGTGAGCGAAGGGCAAAGATCATTCATGCAGATGGAGAGTACCAGGCAGCTACGAAACTTATCGAAGCGGCCAGTATTATGTCCAGCCAGCCTATCGCACTCCAGCTCAGGTACCTCCAGACGCTCTCCGAGATTGCATCAGAAAACGCCTCGACTACGATCTTTCCGATACCTATAGATCTCTTGACACCGTTTTACAGGGCCAGCTCAGGGCCAGCAGCGAAAACAGAGTAGCTGGTGGCGAGGACGCTGATGTAGGAGACCTCTGGGGCGCGCCGTATGAGATCGTGCGTGCTTCGCTATGAAGGTATATCTGTGTGGGTAGTGTAGGTTTCACAACATCTATCCCTATTGAGGTGCTATACGCTGCTGGTAAGACGCCGGTGGATTTGAATAACCGGTTTATCACCCATCCCTCACCCATGGAATGCATCCATGAGGCAGAGCGCTTGGGCTTTCCAAGAACATGCTGTGCATGGATCAAGGGTATCTATGCAGTTGCCCGGATGCTCGAACTGGAGGAAATCATTGCTGTCGTCTACGGTGACTGTAGTACAACGCAGGGCCTCATGGAAGTACTGCGTATGGAAGGTAGTGCTGTATACCCGTTTGCCTACCCGTATGATCGATGCCGATCAGGCATGCAATTCGAGATCGATAAGCTTTGTCGGCACTACCATGTGAAGGAGGCCGAGGTCGAGAGGGCAAAGAAGGTCCTCGACCGTATCAGAGAGAAACTGGTGAGGATAGACGAGTTGACATGGAAAGAAGGCCGTGTCACAGGAGGGGAAAATCACCAGTTTCTCGTCGACAGCACGGATATGAAAGGAAATCCTCAGGCGTTTGAGCAGGAAGTGGACACGTTTCTCGAGGAGGCAGCCGCACGGCCCCCTTATCAGCCGTCACTGCGCTTGGGATATCTGGGTGTGCCTCCCATGTATCCTGATCTGTACTCTTATGTCGAACGGGAAGGCGTGAGGATTGTGTACAATGAAATCCAGCGACAGTTCAGTATGCCGTACCTCTGCACGGACATAGTGGAACAATACCTTTGTTACACCTATCCCTACGACGTGTTTTTCAGGCTCGAGGACATCAGGCGAGAGATCAGAAAAAGGGAGATCTCAGGCGTCATCCACTACGTGCAGGCGTTCTGTTTTCGTCAGATCGAAGATAGGATTCTGAGGTCGAGCCTAGACGTGCCCATACTTACTATTGAAGGTGATGTCCCGGAACCCCTTGACGAGCGGACAAAGTTGCGGATAGAGGCCTTTCTGGAGATGTTGGAGCGAGAAGGGAAGTAAGAGAGACGGCGTGGCCTGCGTCCTGGTGTGAGGCCCGAAGAAAGCAGGTTGGACTCCTTACGACCGATCACAAGTGCAGCAATGCTCTCAGACACCCATGATCTGCACGGATGTGTACATATTCTACGTCTATTGATAGCTAGCCATGGAAAGCGATCTCGTAAGCGTCAACATCCCTACATGTGACGAGCGAATATTCTTGACAGAGTCGTACGACTACTATCTGCCTCGCCATCTTATTGCACAGGAAGGCCGGCCGGTTCGGGACTCATCACGTCTTATGGTGCTGTGCCGACGTACCGGTCGTATTGAGCATACCTGGTTCCGCTCGATACCTGACTACCTCGAAGAGGGTGCTGTACTCGTTGTCAATAATTCAAAGGTACTCCCTGCACGGTTGTTCGGCAGGAAAGAAACGGGCGGAAAAGTAGAGCTTCTTTTGGTAGCTCCTTGCGCTTCCTGGGAAGGACCTTTGGAGCAGGGGAGGATAGAAGCGTTTGAGGAAAAGGAGTGGTGGTGCCTCGTACGGGTGTCCGGGAGGCTACGTAAGGAGGGGGAGTGCAGGCTTTGGCTCGAGGGAGGGATTGAGGCCACATTGCACGAGAGGAACGAGGAGGGCCTATGGAGGATCACGCTCCATACGGAGGAGCCTGTTCTTAAATTGCTTGACAGGATCGGGCATCCCCCTCTTCCACCATACATAAAACGACCGCGTCCCGGGCAGAGCCTGATGTCTTCAATAGACGATGCAGCCCGTTATCAGACGATATTTGCACAAGAGCCAGGATCCATAGCTGCACCAACGGCTGGTCTTCACTTTACCGAGCAGCTCTGTGAACAGTTGAAAGAACGAGGCATACGGATTGTTGAGATAACGCTTCATGTAGGCTTGGCTACGTTTCGTCCGATTCGGACCCACGATGTGCGATACCATAGCCTACCGCCGGAACGTTACACGATTCCTGAGGATACCGCTCGAGAGATCGAGCAGGCGCGCAGGGAAGGGAGGTGTGTGGTTGGAGTGGGGACGACTGTCGTGCGATGCCTTGAATCTGCAGCTGCAACGTGTGGGGGAATCAGGCCACATAAGGGATGGGCAACGGCGTATATCCTTCCAGGGTATTCTTTCCGTGTGGTACGTGCTATGATTACAAACTTCCATTTGCCCAAGACATCGCTGCTCGTGTTGATTGCAGCCTTTGCAGGGAAGGATAGGGTGCTTCATGCCTATCAGGAGGCAGTCCAGCATGGGTATCGATTTTACAGTTATGGGGATGCGATGCTGATTCATGAGTGCACAGTGCGATAATACAACGTTGCGGGATGCGTATGCGTTTTAGGTTTGAGCTTCTCAAAGGAGCGTCCCATGGACCCAGACTGGGACGACTCTATGTCCGGCACGGTACGGTAGAGACACCGGTCTTTATTCCAGTTGGTACTCGAGGAGCAGTAAAAGCATGTAGCTCGGAAGATCTGGCGAGCCACCATGTTCAGATGGTACTGGCGAATACCTACCATCTGTACTTGCGGCCTGGACATGGAGTGATAAAAGCTCTCGGTGGGCTCCACAGGTTCATGAATTGGCACCGCCCCATTCTCACTGACAGTGGAGGATTTCAAATCTATAGCCTAAGTTCGTTGCGTAGCGTGTCTGAGCAAGGGGTGCGATTCAGATCGCACCTTGACGGCTCTGAACATCTGTTGACACCTGAACTCGTCATGGAGATCCAGGATGCCCTCGATGCCGATATTGTTATGGTCCTGGACGAGTGTACGCCTTACCCATCGGATTATCTGACAACCGAGCTGTCGATGGAGCGGACGCTCCGGTGGGCCAAACGTTGCCGGGATGTCGAGCCAGGAGTGAAAAGGGCACTCTTTGGCATCGTGCAGGGTGGCTCTTGGGCTGATTTGCGCGCTCGTTGTGCAGAGGAGCTTTGTCGTATAGGATTTGAGGGCTATGGTATTGGTGGGTTGGGTGTAGGGGAAAGCAAGGAGACGATGCTATCGATGATAGAGGCCTCAGTAGAGACTCTCCCTAACGATGCTCCGCGATATGTAATGGGCATAGGCGAGCCTGTTGATCTCGTTGAGGCAGTTGCACGCGGCGTGGATATGTTCGACTGCGTGATTCCCACCAGAAGTGCCCGAAATGGTTCGCTTTATACGAGCCACGGGATTCTCCATATCAAGAATACGAGGTACCTGAACGACGACAAACCAATCGATGAAGAGTGCCAGTGTCTGACCTGTAAGAACTACAGCAGGGCATACTTGCGTCACCTGTTTCTCTCAAGAGAACTGTCCGTGTATCGGTTGATAAGTATCCACAACGTGTTTTTCTACCAGAAGTTCATGGAACAAATGCGCGAATCGATCGCGCACAATAGGTTCGATGCCTTTCGAAAAGCATTTTACGACGCATGGGGTTATGAGACTCGGTGGGAGGAGTGTGTATATCGGAGATCTGGGATGGGTTCTTGCCAACCTGAATCGGTCAACCCATGGAGTAGAGATGAGGAGGGATAAGTAATATGGAATGGGCATTTGCAATGGGCACTGGACCAGGAGGTGCTCCTGCTGGAGGGCCGGGTACGCCAACTGGCGGTTTGTTACAGGCATTGTTTCCGTTACTGTTGATGTTCCTTGTCTTCTATCTCCTCTTGATTCGGCCTCAGCAGAAGCGGGTTCGCCAGCACAAGCAGCTGCTTGCCAATCTCAAGAGAGGCGACGAGGTCGTAACTTCAGGAGGCATACACGGCAAGATCACCGGTATTACCGAAAATGTGGTTACCCTAGAGATCGCAGACAACGTCCGAATAAAAATCCAACGCGACAATATTTCAGGCCTTAAACCAAAGGCCCCAGAGAAACCATCTTCTTAAAACCAATGTGGATCCATGCACTGCTATATCGTAGTGGGGTCAATAATCCGGATACTATGTAGCTTCGCGGAGGCGTCGCGGTATGAGTAGGGGAATGAAGTGGAAGATCGTTGTAAGCTTCCTTGTGCTTGTAGGTGGCATTGTCTATTTAGTGCCTTCCTTTGTCGAGGAGCTTCCTGAATGGTGGAAACGGTACCTGCCGACGGACAAGGTACACCTTGGGTTGGACCTGAGGGGGGGCATCCATTTACTTCTCGAAGTAGAGGCCGATAAGGCTGTCGAAAATACTGTAGAACGCATTATTACCGATATGAAGGAAGTGCTGAGAAAAAAAGATATATTCTATGACAATATGAGTCGCCAGGGACAGAGCACCTTCAAGATAGAAGGTATTAGCATGGCTGACAAGGATCGCTTCGATGAGATCCTGTCAGCGCAATACCCCAATCTCAAACTGTACTCGAGTTCAGAAGGCGATCGAGGTGCTGTGTATGTGCTCGGACTGACTGAGAAAGATGCTCAATCGATCATGGAGCAGTCTGTTGATCAGGCACTGGAAACCATACGGAACAGGATCGATCAATACGGTGTTACAGAGCCGACTATTCACAGGGAAGGCTCAGGTCGCATCGTGGTCCAGCTTCCAGGGATCAAGGATCCTGAACGAGCCATCGAGTTGATCGGCAAGACGGCTCTTTTAGAATTCAAACTTGTTGACGAGGAGCACAGCCTCGAAGAGGCGCTTAGAGGGAATGTCCCATCAGGGAGCGAAATCCTTTATGAACGCAGATATGATCCTGAGACGAACAGGACAAGATCCACTCCGCTTCTGGTGAAAAAAAGGACCCTTATGACTGGAGATGTAATCGCCGATGCCCGCATGCACATCGATAGCAGTAATCGGCCGTATGTGGGTCTTAAATTCAATTCCCGCGGCGCTAAGCTGTTTGATCAGATCGCAGCAGAGAACGTGAACAAGCGATTGGCAATCATCTTGGACAATAATGTGTATTCAGCACCTGTGATACGACAGACCCACTACGGTGGCAGCGCAGTCATTGAAGGCAACTTCACCACCGAAGAGGCTCACGACTTGGCCATTGTGCTCCGTGCTGGCTCGCTTCCTGCACCGATCAAGATAGCAGAAAAGCGTGCAGTCGGTCCCACCTTGGGCTCGGATTCGATTCGTAAAGGACTGATATCGTGCGTGGTGGGTGGAATCCTTATCATGGCGTTTATGGGCATCTATTACCAAACCTCGGGCATCATCGTAAACCTGGCACTGATCATCCACATGGTAATGATTTTAGCCACCATGGCCGCATTCAAGGCGGTGCTCACATTGCCAGGTATCGCAGGACTGGTGTTGACGATGGGCATGGGTGTTGATGCAAACGTGCTCATCCACGAACGAATACGAGAAGAGTTGCGTCTGGGCAAGAGTTTTCGAGCTGCGGTAGAGGCCGGGTACAAGAGGGTTTTGCTGGTGATTTTCGACGCGAATATTACCACCCTCGTTGCTGCGTTGGTCATGTTTCAATTCGGCACAGGACCTGTCAAAGGGTTTGCAGTGACGCTCAGTATCGGCGTTGTGTGGACGATACTAGTTCAGCTCTATTTCACCCAGTGGGTATTCGAGTACTTGCTCAATGTGAGAAGGGTAAAGAGCATTCGTCTATGAACTACCCATGCGATAGAGCGGCCGGACAGGAAAACAGTCACGAGGGACATGTTCGGGCATACACGAGGTAGAGCGAGGTGACAGCCGTATGGAATTGATCAAACCGGGAACCAAGATAAATTTTGTGGGTGTAAAACAGTACGCATTAGCCTTTTCGGCATGTCTGATCATTGTTTCGATTGCCTCTTTGTGGATAAAAGGTGGACCTCGATACGGGGTCGATTTCTCAGGAGGGATCCTCGCCCAATTGAAATTCTCTGAGCACGTGCCCTTGTCAGAGGTGCGCACGGCATTGGAGGGCCTCGATATAGGACGTACTATGGTGCAGGGGTTTGGACAGGAAAAGGAAAACGAGTTCCTCGTGAGAATAGAGCAGACAGGTGTGGATCTTCAAGAGATATCCCAGAAGATTGAGAAGGGGCTGAAAGATCGATTTGGGGAAAAGGCACCTGACATACGCAGGATGGAAATGGTGGGTCCGAAGGTTGGTGCTGATTTGAGAAGGAAGGGATTCTGGGCCGTGGTGTATGCAACAGCAGGGATCTTGATATATCTGGCCTGGAGGTTTGAACCCCGCTTTGGGCTCGGGGCGGTAGTAGCCTTGATTCATGATGCAGTTGTTGTGGTCGGATCGTTTTCGATTCTCAACAAAGAGATAGACCTTAGCATCGTGGCGGCCATTCTCACCATCATTGGGTATTCTGTCTACGATACCGTCGTCGTCTTCGATCGCATCAGGGAGAACATGCGCAAGTATCGAAAGATGCCTTTCGAGGTAGTGGTGAATACGAGCATCAATGAGACGCTCAACCGATCGTTGCTGACATCATCCACGACCTTGATCACCGTTGTTACGCTCTTTGTCCTCGGAGGTCCAGTGGTGCATGACTTTGCTTTTGCCCTTATCGTAGGCGTCGTTGTGGGGACATACTCCTCTATATATATTGCTAGTCCCATAGTGATCTACTGGGAAAGACTCAAGGCCAAGATAGAACCACGCAAGCTCCGTCATGGCAGGACATAACATGTCCCCAGGTGGCAAAAGAGGTTCCATCCTATAGGCTGTTTTGCTATAGAGTGGGTGTGATAGTGGGAACGCTTTTCATCATCGCCCTGGCGCTCTTCTTATTTCTCGGCATCATTTCTATCATCTTTGGCTTTCCAGGCACACTTGTGATCTTTCTTTCTGCACTTATCTACAGTGTTGCGAGCGGCTTTGAAAAGATCACCATAGGGATGCTCTTAGGGCTTGGGCTGCTCATGGTATGTGGAGAGATTCTTGAATACGTCTTTGGGGTCATAGGGGCAAAGCGATTTGGCGCTTCGAAAAAGGGGATTGTCTGTTCTCTGGTTGGTGGATTTGTCGGTGCAGTGCTAGGGGCCCCCTTATTATTTGGTTTTGGTGCGGTTGTGGGAGCGTTCGTTGGGGCATTTGTGGGTGCAACCGTCGTCGAGCTGATTACACGTGGCCCGGGTGGTTGGAAGGAGGCGCTAAGGAGTGGATTCGGTAGCTTTCTAGGACGCATGGCAGGTATGATCACCAAGATCGCACTTGCCATAGGGATGACGGTTTGGATTCTTTCCACACTCATCTAAAGGTCATACCAGGAAAAAGGGATCTGCACCTTCACGTGCGGATGGTACCTATGTGGTGGCGGCTGTATCTGGGTAAAACAGGCAGGAACCGCTGATATGAAGACGTCTTTTCTTCGGTGCAGATGGATAGAACCTGGCGTTGATGCTTCGGTGTGTGGATTCCTGGTCAAGGAGCTCGGTATTTCCTCTGAGACTGCCTGTGTACTGTACCATCGAGGTATCCGTTGCCCAGATGAGGCATACCGTTTTCTCAACGTGTCATTGGCCGATATGCATTCGCCTTTTCTTTTTAAGCAGATGGAACGAGCAGTAGACAGGATCGTAGATGCGATACATACAAGGGAAACGATACTTATTTATGGAGATTATGATGTAGATGGCGTTACTGGTGTGGCTATACTCCTTACCTTTCTTCGGTACTGTGGCGTTGAGCCCCTTTACTACATACCCCACCGGCTTCGTGAGGGATATGGCCTTAATGCAGAGGTAGTCCCTCATTTCAAGCGTCAAGGCGTCACCTTGCTTATTACTGTCGATTGCGGAAGTTCATCTCTTGAGGCACTTCGGGTGGCATCTGAGTGCGGGATCGACGTCATCGTCACCGACCATCATGAAAGTACTGGTTCATTACCGGTGGTCGAGGCCCTGCTCAACCCAAAGAGGAGCGACAGCGGCTTCCCCTTTGCCCATCTTGCAGGTGTAGGTGTAGCCTTCTACCTTGTTATGGGGCTCAGGTCGCGTTTGAGGGAAAAAGGATTTTGGCAGGGACGCAAGGAACCAAACTTACTCAGATACATGGATCTGGTCGCACTGGGGACAATTGCAGACATGGTGCCACTACAGAGCGATAATCGAATCATCGCGAAATTCGGCATGGACGAGATGTCGGGCAATTCGCGACCGGGCATTTATGCCTTGAAAGAGGCCTCTGGTCTTCTCGAGCGCCGCGTGGATACGAAGACAATTCTTTTCAGACTGGGACCCCGGATCAATGCGGCCGGACGGCTCGGGTTTGCAGAAGAAAGCGTAGAGCTGTGCGCGTGCGAGGACATTGCTGTGGCGCGAGAGCTTGCACGAACCCTGGAGTCGCGCAATGCCGAAAGAAAATCCATTGAGGAGGTTGTCTACCGAGAGGCCAAGTCCCTTGCAGAGCAGCACATTCAAAGGGATAATGCCAGGGTGCTCGTGTTGGCCTCTCCTGATTGGCACCGGGGAATCCTCGGGATCGTTGCATCGAGACTTGCTCAGGAGTTTTTTCGACCGACTGTCATCATATCCCTCGACGAGACAGTGGGCAAAGGTTCGGCCAGAAGCGTGGGCGACATTCATTTAGTGGAGGCACTTGACGCATGCAAGGAGTGGCTCGTTGGCTATGGGGGCCATCAGGGTGCAGCCGGTATCATGATCGACCCTGAAGCGATCGATACATTCAGGAAGGCGTTCGATGCTGCTGTAGCGAAACAGCTCGGCCAAGACCGCGAATTGTCGCCATCGTTGCACATAGATGTACGCCTCCAAGGTCCCCATCAGCTTACCGAGAAGATGGTTTCAGATTTTGAACGGCTTGCACCGTTTGGCCATGGGAATCCAGAGCCCGTTGTTGCCCTGAGCGATATGACTGTCATAGAGAAAAGAATTGTCGGTGAGCATCATCTGAAGCTCGTGGTTGCAAGGGATGGTGTTCGATTCGACGCAATGTGGTATGGCATGGCTCATATGGAACCGTATCTCCGGGAAGGGGCGGCATTCGATCTTGCCTGTACCCCTTGTTTTGATACATGGGGTGATGGACAAAGAATCCTTCTTCGCCTGATTGATATCCAACCGGACTAATGTTAATTCCCGAACGTTCGCTCGTGATGTCAGAGCACGTATGCCCCACGTAGTCACGGTAGTCTTTCTCAAGCCCCATGCCGTCGTTCTCGTATTCTCGCTTGCCCCAATAAGGTGGGGAGGTCACAACACAATCAATACAGGGATCGGGAAGATCTCTACTCACAGCAAGAGCATCGCCCAACAGGAGAACAGGTGCTATTTGTCTTTGTCCAGCATAGTTCTCAAATATTGATCGGTAGTTGTCGGAAGCTATAGCAATCATCATAGAAGTTTCACTTCTATAGGACACTTTATCTTTTCGGAATAAGGGCATAACGGCTTGCCGCTCAGCCATCTGCCGAAGGCAGGTCGGCTACAGCGAGTGTTAGACGGCGATTTATTTATCTTTCCATACCTCAGGGTGCTGCAATGGACAAAGCCTGCCCAACTCCCGAAGCCAGCTTTCTAAGTCGTCCCCCACATTTAGGATCACCCGGTTTCTGGGAATGGCCGGATCGCCGGAAAGGGCAAACCTTGTCAGCCAGCTCATCTTAGCGTTAGTAAAGCGAATCTCTATAAGCCCCCTTTTCCCCTCAATCTTCGATACGTGCGTGATGTGCGATAGGTGGATCTCGAACAGGAGTAGGCGTGGAAAGATCAACGTGCAATACAGAGCGGTCTCGGTAAGGCAAAGGCGTGCGAAACCGACGCTGAACTTCACATCCTTCACCCACTCTCGCCCGGTGAATGCTGCCGTGTGGCTCCTCTCATAATATGGGAAGAGAGCGACCGGCCAGAGATACGTGGTCCTGCTCAAGATGATCTTGCCATTCACATTAGTCTTTTTCTACCGTCACACTGCTTAATATGGCCGTCTAACGGCACCGAGCTCAGCCGCTGCGACCGAGCGAGCAAGGGAGCAGTCGGCTGGAGCGAGTTGTTAGCCTGCCGCCTCGTTTGGATACTTACTCCTGCGAGATTCTGTATTCGCTTGTTTGCTCCAATAGATATTGCTGCATTATGTGTTGCGGGACGGTGATTTTCCTTGCGCCTTTAGCGATAAGTTTACTATACAAAGACTTCACAATATCCTCTTGAGCCTCATTAAGAAAGCGGAACGCCGATGCAGCAAGGTAAAACTGATCGATTTCAAAAGCAATCCATCTTCGTCCCAAAGCCTCTGCTACTGCGCCTGTAGTGTTAGAACCAGCGAAGATATCTAGGACGGTATCCCCCACATCCGTAAGAAAACAGATAAAAAACTCAGGAAGCTTCTCTGGAAACCTGGCCGGGTGACCAGCGATGCCAACCATTTGGCAGCATCTAAGGTATTGTGAGTTGCTTTCGGTGTTAGGAATTTGGAGCAGATTTGGTGGGATAGCTCCACCTTTGTCTTCTGCAAATCGGCTGCTGATATCGTGACCAGACGGTCTCTTTTTCGGTGAATAGTATTTGTCACTATTCTGTAGCAGAAGCTTCATTCGTTCGGAATAGGGTACCAGAACCTTTGTAATATCAGCTTTCGGGAAGTCCGTCTTGGACAACCACCATACAGTATTCACAGCATCCTTCGCCCGAATTTTGCGTTTGTTCACCCACTCTATAGGTGATGGTAATTTAGAAGGGTTAAACCAGAAGAATTCCTCGGCAAGATTCCAGCCAAATTCATCGCACATTCTGATAAGAACACGATAGTTATAAAGCGACCGAACCGGTCTACCTCTTCGGTAAGCACCTCCAAGGTCAAGTACAAAACTACCTGTGCTCTTTAGTACACGCTTTATTTCTGCGGCGAACGATAAAAGCCAGTCCACATACTACTCATCCTGGTCAACATTGCCATATTCTTTCTGGCGCTGCAATGCAAAAGGTGGTGACGTGAGCACAAGGTCAATGCTCTCGTTAGGAAGTCCCTGTAGAAGTTCAAGAGCATCGCCAACGTAAGCTGCTCCGTAGTTAGTCGTATACAGAGGCTCTGGCAGAGATTTCATCAGTATTCCTCCAAGTTGTAAACCCAACTCGTCATGATCTTCCAAAGAACTGTCACGGCGAAATATACTTCTGGGTCTCGCTGCTTCAGGTTTTCTATCTGGGTGATGTACCTTTGCTGCTCTTGTGTGCCAAGTATGTATGACACCCAATGACGGGCGTCCTCATCAACGAGCGCGTCTAGCAAGTCTTCAAGTTTGAACTTTCCTGACTTGCTTAATGCCCAAGCTATGCCCGGCCGTTTATCCGGAGCAACCCGAGGAAACTCGCCTACGATCTTATCGGTGAAAAATGAGGCCAGTTTCGCGAGAGCTCTGGCAGCCTCAATGCGAATACCTTCATCCACAGCACACTCAGAGCCGAGTCGTTGTGCAGCTCACCAAGCGCCCAAGCAGCCCCGGCCCTAATTTCAGGATGCTGATGTTTGTCCATCAGAGCAGAGCATAGTAGTTGGCATGACCTATCGGCTGGGATTTCACCTAACGCGATGACAGCTTCTAATCTGTGTTGGAGATAATTATCTGACAGGCAGCGTGTAAGAAAGGTCCAACCTTGTTCCTCACCGTGGCGCGCCAAGCTTGCGGCCGCTTCAAGCTTTACATAGATGTGTTCATTGCTTTCATATACTTTAGCAATAAGTACCTTCGAAACACTCTTTGATGGGAAGGCGGATAGAGCTTTCGCTGCTGTATAACGTTCGCTTAGAGACAAGCTTGAAAGCCTATCAACGTAATACTCTTGGCCACCTTCGCTCGAACAGGGAAATTGCTTGATGACAGGAATGACGGCAGCAAGCACTTGATTTTCAGAAATAGCATCTCCTTTACGAACAAGAGGCCTTAGGTCTATTCCTTGCTTAGACAGGCTAAACGTGATGATTCTGTTATCAGCTTGTCTGCGATATTGAATGCGTTCTTCAGTAACAGACTCAACGATACCCGCAGATTTTGCAATTACTGCAGGCCAACTGACTCTGGCTTCGAAACCTTCTTCCGCACCCTTGGGTTTCACGAGAACAATGAGATTGTTCCTCTGGGCAGAACGGAGATCTTGAACGGAAATATACTGAACAAGCTCATCAGCTCGCCAGTCTACTGGCTTGTCACCAGCTCGCTTGCAAATCACCAGTGCTACAAAATCCCTATCGTTAAGCCCATAATCCCAGCCTCGTTCTGGATCAGACAATGAATGAGACATAGAGATTTCAAAGGTGGCTTTGGCTCTGGATTCGACTCTGCGACCGCAAACTACGCACAGAATATCGGGCACTCTGATGCGCTTAATCTTGATATTCTTCCAAATTTTGAAGCTCATTGAGCCACGCTCAAGTTCGAGCGGGTTGTGCCCTTGTTCTCTCAGATGCTCGAAGACCCGATGGGTGCCGACCGCGCCCATTGAAATCTTCTCAAGAAAACTGACATCAGATTTGAACGCCCGACGGTTGGCCATTATCTTGTCTCACCTTAAGCTTCTCTTGAATACCTTGTTTATACCCCTAAGCAGGAAACTGGACAACTCGTGGCTACAGGCAGGCTAACGATCGGGTTCAGGCGCCGAGCGTAGCGAGGTCGGCTGCAACCCGTTGTTAGCCCATTTGTTCCCGCTGTTCTGCAAAGTTATTTCTCTTCACCGACGAATGTAGCCTCATAGTCGGCGCGGCGTAATACGGTATCGTAAAGGCCGATATCCTCGCCTTCATGCTTGTTGATGCCGGTATAAACCAGGCTCGGGTCTTCGTATCGCCTGAATTTATAAACCGCATCATTCATCAAAGCGCTGTTGAAA